>Ga0070748_1000295_pt1 | contig 25082 bp, 16 predicted proteins | sample VirMetDEL_Nov_12_FD_77015 | JGI IMG/M metagenome (GOLD analysis project Ga0070748, IMG submission 77015) | Aqueous microbial communities from the Delaware River and Bay under freshwater to marine salinity gradient to study organic matter... | ecosystem: Environmental > Aquatic > Marine > Coastal... | reverse complement strand
TTAGCATATAGTCCTAGTCGAAACTCTTTTACGTCCTGAATCTAACACCAATATCGAGGTGAATTGTGAAACTCTTAAACCCGCTCATTAAAATCGCTACATTTGTCGCTGTAAGCTTTTGTAGCCTTGCGGCCAGTGCTTGCCCAGACTACATCAAGGGCGAATACCGCAAGTTGCACTCAAAAGAGTCGGTAAACCTTTGCCAGCTCATGGAAAATAAAGCGGTATTGGTGGTGAATACTGCCAGCCACTGGCTTTACTTCGCAATTTAAGGAGCTAGAAGCCCTGCATAAAAAATACAAAGACCAAGGTTTGGTTATTGTGGGTTTTGCCAGCGATGACTTTAAGCAAGAAGCCAAAGATGAAGAAGAGGCAGCTGGTATTTGCTTTTTAAACTACGGTGTGACCTTTACCATGCTCTCGCCAACCCATGTAAAAGGCGAGGAAGCAAACCCACTGTTTAAAGCGCTTGCCGAGCAATCCAAACCGCCAAAGTGGAACTTCAATAAGTATTTGGTGGGTAAGGATGGCAAGCTGGTGGAGTATTTCGGCAGCATGACCAAGCCGGATTCGCCTGAGCTTGCCGCGGCGATTGAAACCTTGCTCTAACTCGGCTTTTATTTGATTCTTCTGCGGCTGGCGACTTGTCAGCGTAAGCCTCTAGCTGCAGTTGCCCCTCCTAAGGGCTGGGCAAAATATCCTCGATAAAATATATAACCCTCCTTTTTCGCGACTTCCCCTTCGTTTTCTGCCTTTCGCCGTTACTTTTCCCTGTGTCTTTCCGTTTTATTACTATGCGTCCCACTCCTTCGCTCTACCTCCTTCTCTGTTATCCCTATCGATTGCTTTTATCTATTAATGCTCTTTTATAGCGTTAAATGTATACGTATTCATGATTCCAATGGTAACAACTTAGATAAATCTTATAATTAATTTTAGTCTGATGGGAACTTTTTGAAAGAATGTTTTTTCTGCTGTTATTTATATATGCTATTGATTTTGTTTGGTTTTATTGGGGTTTATAACCGTGTTGGCGCTATTTTTTAGGGCGTTTTTACGAATCTATCTAGGTAAATAAAGTTGTTTTTTGTGTCAATTACTGTATTTTTGGTTATCTGTAATGTTACCGATTACATTGCCTGCTAACGCGAGTGTGGGAATAAAGCTGTGCTGAGGACGTTTAGCCTTAACGGCACTGATTAAGGTTGAGTTAAGTGCTCAGCGGAATTTGTTAGTGCTGCGGTTTTAGATCGCTGGACCGAGGCACTGGGTAACGCAATGAATAACAAAAAAAGTAATAGCAAGTCGCGTCACTAATTTTTTAGCGCACTGAATCATTTGCCCTAAGCCTGCGATGAGGTTTTGCGCTGCTCTTTCACTCTTTTAAAAATAAGAAATTTCACTATTTAAAATAATTAGGTAAAAAAATGAGGAAGCTAGGTATGTTCAAAAACATTCACTTAAATACCGCTAGAAATCGCTTGGCCTTAGCGATTAGTTGCATTTTAGCCAGTGGCAATCTTTATGCACAAGCGCCTGCGGCCACCGATGCGACGGATGAGGTTACTGAAGAGGTTCTGGTACTCGGTGTTCGTGGATCGCAAGCCAAGGCGATTGATATTAAACGTCAATCTTCCGTAGTGGTTGACTCCATTGTGGCTGAAGACATCGGCAAGCTGCCAGATACAACGATTACCGATTCTTTGCAGCGCGTTACCGGCATTCAGATTAAGCGCGAAGCCGGTGAGGGCACCACGCTCAATATCCGCGGCATGCCACAAGTACTGACTACGCTGAATGGTGAACAATTTTTAAGCCCTTGGTCAATCACTGGTATTCAAGCAAACTTTTCCGACGTGCCTGCGAGCATGATTAGCGGTGTGGATGTGTATAAGTCGCAAGCCGCTAATACCTTGGCAGGTGGTATTTCGGGTGTTGTAGATCTGAAAACCTTGGACCCTTCAACCTTAACCGAAGGCTTCACCTCACGCTTGCGCGCTGAAGGTGGCATGGGCTCGCGTTCAACAGAAGAATACAACCTTGATGGCACCACAGGTTCACGCAGCCCTGACTACAGCTTGGCATTAGTGCTGGGTTTTAATAATGGTGACAATTTTTCTATTCTCGGCAACCTCTATACCGCTAATTCTTATGCGGCGAATTACTCTATGTGGGAAGAGCAAAACTTAGGCTTTCTCGATAGCCAAGGCGGCAAGCCCAATGGCGATTTAGAAAACCCCTACGGCAAAATGATTGCCGATCCAAATGATGCCACCAAGATGATTCGCGACCCCAGCTATGTGGTCAACGACTGGTACTTAGTTCCCAATGAATTTGGAGCGAAAAGTAGTTTTGTGGAACGCGATCGCAACGGCGGCTCCTTAACGGCGAAGTATGACTTTAATGAAAACTGGTCGGCACGTGCTGATGTGTTCTATACCGAGATGGATAAATACGATCGCGGTGTAAATGCTGGCTTCAATGGCAGACACACGCCTAATTCGTTCCAGGTTAACGGCGCGGGAGCATTGCACAACGAGCAAATCTTTGATGTGTTGCAAGCGGGCAGTGTTGTGGGTGAAGGTCATCCATTCAGCTATACCGACAGCAATGGCGTTGCACAAAATGTAAACATACATGCAACCAAAGTAGCTAATGTTTGGGCTGCAGATTTCCAAACCACCTCTTCAAGTGAAATTGAAAAAACGGCTGCCTTAAACAGCAATTTTCAATTGAACTACACCAACGATGACAACCTAGAAGCCAGTGTGCGCGTTATTCATGCCGAGGCAGAAAAACAATATCGCAAGGCGACTTTCCAGCAGGGCACACCTGCTTGGTTGTGGGTTGATGAAGATGGCACTCCTGGTAAAGATCCGGTAGATGGCTACCACGTAACCGTTGACTACACCGGTGACTATCCTAGCTTTAGTTATACCGACGACCTGTCGAGCGCAGACCTGTTGAAACAGTACCAAGGCTTCGCAGAAGGTACCAACACTGACGCAGAATTAAATGTATTGCGCGGCGATGTTAAATTTTCCTTTGATGGTGGCTTTGTAGAGTCAGTAGAAGGTGGCTTGCGTTACTCAGTGCGCGAAGCTAATCACAATAAATTTTACTATGTGACGCCAACCGGTCGCTACACCGACTGGGAAGACTCGCGCGTTCCTGTTGATAAACGCTATAAATTATTGCCTGGCAACTTGATTTGGCAAAAATACCCCAACTGGATGAAATTTAACTATGCGGAAACCAATCCGAGTTTGATCGAGATTGGCGGTTTGCAAGACAATGGTTTCTCCGCCGCTGATGCTATGCCTTTCACCGATTTTGGCCCGATTAAAGGTTTTGAAAAAGGCGTGGCCTCGCTCAACCCAGCAGCTTGGGATAATCCCTACTCCTTTATGAATCGCCTCTACCCTGGTACGCGTACTGTGAATGACCCGGGTTATACCTACGGTGTACAAGAGACGTCTACCAGTGCTTATGCACAAGTTAATTTTGGCGATGAATCTACCGGTCTGTTTGGCATTCCCTACAAAGGCAATCTTGGTTTGCAGGTCGTGAAAACCGATCGTTCAGTTGATAAAAGTGTTGTGCCAGATATTTTGGATTCGTTTAATTCAATTGGCTACGACGATTGGCAAAAAATTGCCTATGTGTCTGAAACTGCCACTACTGAAAATAGCAGCACCGAAGCCCTACCTTCATTCAATATTAATTTCTTTCCTGCGGATGATGTGGTTGCGCGTTTAGGTGTTGCAAAAACCATGACACGCAACGATTTGGATGAGGTCGGTTCAAGCATGGCGCTGTGGTACAGCCAATGTAATAAGACCGATGAAAATGGTGACCCGGTCATGGTGATTGATCCATCCAATGGGCAAGCGCGTCAGGCTCAAGTAGGTTGTATTGGCGGTGGTGACGACAGAGGCAGAGTCGATATTAAACCTTGGTTGTCGACTGTCTATAACAGCTCCGTTGAATGGTATTTTGATGAAAGCGCCATTCTTGGCGTAGGCATGTTCTTAATTCAAGTGGATTCTGCTGTAGAAAAATATCAAGAGGCGCGCAGCTTCTTGGATCTCGACGGTATAGACCGCGGCCGTATCGCCAATATTTACACCACGCGCAATGTTGGCGCTTCTGACTTGTATGGTATTGAATTTGGTTACAAGCAACCTTTCACTTTCTTGCCGGGTGAATTCCTTAGCTCAACCGGTATTGAATTTAACTACACCTATTCTCACAGCGAAACATCAGAGCAAGACATCATGGGCAACAATTTGCCCCTGCCGTCTAACTCACAAAATCAAACTAACTTGATTCTCTGGTATGACCGCGCTGGTTTGAATGTTCGCCTTGCTTACAACTATAGAAGTGCTGAATTTACTGAGCGCAAAGGTGTAACCACCAATGTGGCCGTGATGCAAATGGCGAATTGGGTAGAGCCTGTTGGCTACTTAGATTTATCCATCAGCTATTGGCTTAACGACAATGTCAGCTTCTTCTTGAATGGTACTAACTTAACTGAGCAAAGCAGAAAAAGTTATTCGCAGTATCAAGATCAATTTGCGTCATTGTGGGTGCAGGAAACACGCTACAGCGCAGGTGTGAACCTGTCCTTCTAGTCCGTTGAATGAATATGAATAGCCAGACGCACTGCCCAAGCAATGCGGTGCGAATAATAAAATTGTGGAGAATGAAATGAAAAACAAATTTACGCTATTGGCGCTGATTACCAGTGCTGGATTCTTATACGGATGCGGTGGTGGCGGCAGTATGCTCGGCACCTCTGATGCGGAAGACTACAAACTCACCCCTGAGGTCGTCACTGAAGATCCAAACCCCTTGCGCCCCACGGCAGGTTTGCCGGTGCTGCGTGCAAGTGGCAGTGATATTAAGTTTGGCGGTAATGTAACGGAATTTCACGGTATCAATTTGCAGTATGCCGAAGATGCGCTTAATCGCTTTAAGGGCATTAAAGCCATTAGTGAAACAGGTTCGAATATTATTCGTATATCGCTTTTGCCTACCACTACGCCAGATGAGCTAGAGGCCGCTTTGGTGTCTGCAACCACCAATAAGCTGTTTGTTATTCTGAGTTTGTCCGACCCTGCGATGAATTGTAGCGATGACGAAAGTATTTTCTCCAACGCAGTCAAAACCACCTGGTTGAAAACTTTTTTGCCGGTGATCTATCAAGATCGCTTTCAAGAGAACTTAATGATCAACATCGCGAGTGGTTGGGGGCCAAAGGACGTATTTAATGCGACCAGTACCGGCTACAAAACCTACATAGACAACTACAAAACCGCTATTCGCGCGTTTCGTAAAGCAGGCTTTCAAGTGCCGCTGGTAATAGATGCGCCCTGTGGTGCTGACTACTACGCGTTTGATTCGGATCGCGGTAAGGAATTGTTGGCGGCTGATACAGAGAAAAACCTTGTGTTAGCAGTGCATGCCTACGGTTCTTACTGGAATACCAGCGCCAAAATAGACAATGCATTTGCCGTACTGCGCAAGCAAAAAATGCCTATTATCATGACCGAGTTTGGCGGTTCTGGTGTCGGTGAAAAACCTGTTAAGCACAAAGAGATTTTGGAAAAAGCTGCAGGTGACTATGCATTCACCGTTACTGTTCCCTGGAAAGATGCAGCCGATAAAGTCGCCTTAAATGTACCTTTCGACGGCCCTATCGATGTCAGCAATACCGATATCAGTTTTGATGTGTGATTTGATCAAGCCTATGTCACCGATGGCAGCATGGGTTTCCAAGTATACCTGCGCGATGAAAATGGTGAGTATGCCAACCTCGGTTGGAATGGTGTGGGTGGGCAAACACCTAACGCGTGGAATCGCATCAGCGCAACTGTTAAAAACAAAGGTTCTTTCGGTTGGGCGAGTGACGCATTCAATATGCAGCGTGTAACTAAAATCGGTTTGGAGTTAATATCAAATGGCAAAGCACCCAGTGTTGTAGGTGCCATTAAATTTGATAACTTTAAAGTGATTGAAGGCAGCGGCGCGACAGAATTGTTGAGCGCAAACTTTGAAAGCGATCTCGGTGGTTGGGAAACCGCGTGGGAAGGTACCGGCGTTGCTTTGGTGGCGGGCGAAGGTGTTGGTTTAACGCGCGCTACCGGTAAAGATCAAATTGTAGCTATTTACAAAGGTATTACCGGAGTAGATTTCACTAAGCCAATTCAAATCACCGCTAATATTTATTTCCCTGCGGGTTATGCCGGCTCTTGGGCCTATGGCAAACTTTTTAACAGTGAAGGTGAGTGGATGACCACCAGCGATCTAGGCAATATCACCTACGGTGCCTGGAATGAAATGATCGTCACGGCTGATTTTGGAGCTGCGGGTGCAGGGCTTAGTTCCTTAGGTATTCAAGTGGGTAATCTCGGTGTTGGTGATGCTACGGCCAATCCTGATTTCTATGGTGCGGTTATCATTAAAGACTTGGTGATCAGTGGCGCAGCGGCAAACAATGCATTTGAGCTCGGTACTATTTATAAGGGTACCTTTGATATAGATGAAGATAATTGGATTGCATACAGCTGGGGTGATCCGGCTAACGTAGTTGCAGCAGATGGCGCTTTGAATATTACCGCGAAAGATGTTGCGGATCGTATTGATGTTCAGCACAAAAATCCCGCGAAAATTGAAGGTTTGAATTTTAACGACCCCTTTACCTTCAAAGCCCGCGTATTTATTCCTGAGTACTATCGTGGTCTCACTACCTTAACTATGCAGTTTTATTTGCAGGATGCTAACTATTCACACCACTTTGATGTAATCAATAAAACCTATGATGATCTAGTAATAGGCGATTGGAATGATATTGAGGTTGTAGTTGCTTTCCCCGAAGGTTTTGAGCGCAATGCCTTACCCAAGAACGTAGGCTTTAGTTTTGCGACTAGTCTTGATGGCGCTGTTGAAGGTCCGGCTATGTCAAAAACTGATCCTATCAAAATTGATGAGATTGTATTTGAAGGTCTAGTGCCGGTAGAGAAAGAAGAAGTGGTCAAAGCACAAGTTGATTTCTTCTACTCACGTCACTTTGAAGAGCTGATGGTTGATTACACCGAAGGTGTGATTCTGCCAGAAGATCTAAATTCGACAGGCTCACCGGAATTGCGCAGCAAAGGCTTTAGTTGGTTGGCGTGGTCATGGTATGGCAACTCATCAGAAAATGCCGCTTGGGATATGACCAAAGCAGTGGATGATGCAACAGCCTTAACTGAGCGCGGTGAAGATGTAGTACACGGCAAAGGCGGTTTGAGATTCTATGCCCCTGAAGTGACTGAAACTGCACCAGAATAAAACGCTGTAGCATGCTGTAAACACCACTGCGCTTAGGTTTTATCTTGGCGTAGTGGCTGTGTAAATACAGCGAGCTGCGAATTTAGCAGTTTTTATACAGCGGTTCTTAGTAAACAAAAATGCCCCTCGTTTATGACGAGGGGCATTTTTTATGCAAAGTAAAACGTAATTTTATCTGGCTTGTGAATTGTTAGTACACCAACGTCTGCATAGCATGTGCAGGAATAGTAATAGTCGTTTCTTCGTTGCCTATATGAAAATGGTAGTTTACGGCGGCATCGCTACTGTTCATGACGACAGTGGCAAGGCTGTTGTCGGTGTTTAACCAGGAGGTGGTTTGTAGCACGCTGCGGCTGCTGGCGGCGCTTACGCGTTTTGCATTGGGGTGAATAAATTTAGAGAAGTGGCCCAAGTAATAATAAGTTGGGGTGTAAATTAATTCGCCGTTGTTTTCATGGATAGGTGCTAAACAAAAGTTGCCGACGTGATGGGGGCCGCCGGTGTTGTTGAGTAAAAAATTCCTGTCGGTCCAGGCCACGGCGCCGGCGTTAAAGTCGTTGATTATAGAGTCGCCATAGCGCTCGGCGTTGGGCCAGTATTGAAAGCGCGTGGGGTCAAATTTTTCTACGGTGGCTTCTGTGAGCAATAGGTTTACCTTGGGGTAGGCCTTGGCCACTTCAGCTACATTGCTGTACATGGGTTTGCCTCCGGTCCAGGTTTCGTACCAGTGGAAGCCTACACCCCATACATATTTTGCGGCCTCTGGGTCGCCCAGAATGGTGTTGGCGCGGTCCACAATTAAGTCGCGGTTGTGATCCCACACAATAATTTTTTTATCGCCTAGTCCCTCTTTAGCCATGACGGGGCCTAGGTGATTTTTTAAAAAGTCGCGCTCTTCGGCGGCGGTGTAAATCATCGATTCCCAGGTTTGTTTAGCCATAGGTTCGTTTTGAATGGTAATGCCCCAAATGGGTATGCCGGCCTGTTCATAGGCTTTGATGAATTTAGTGTAATAGGTCGCCCAGGCATGGTTGTATTCCGGCAGTAGTTTTCCGCCTTGCAGCATATTGTTGCTGTCTTTCATAAACGCCGGTGCGCTCCAGGGGCTGGCGTAGGTGGTGATGTTTCCACCCGCGGCTTTAATGGCCGCCTTAATCATGGGGATGCGATATTTTTTATCGTGTTTGATGTTAAAGGTTTTTAGTTCTTTATCGCCTTCGTCAATGTAGGTATGGCTGCCGCTGGCGAAGTCTGAGCTGTGAATAGTGGTGCGCAGTAAGCTGTAACCTATGCCGTCTTTTTTATCGTAATAGGCGCGCAGAAACTCTGTTTTTTTGGCGCGATTTAATTTAGCAAAGGTCTCGGCGCTGGCATCGGTAATGGCGCCGCCCATGCCCAAAAATGTTTGATATTGCTTGGTTGGGTTGACATAAATAGCCACTTCAGTTTCCGGCACCTGTTGTGCTTTTTTGAAATTGAGTGTGTTGGTTAAACTGAGGCGCTGCTCGGTGTCTTTGGCGGTGGTGTAAACGCTTAAGGGCTTGCTGTCTGCTGCCTGCAGCGCCCCGCTGGCGCTGGTTATTGCCAGGGCTGCGATCAATTTTTTTAATCTGTGGCTCATAGTTAGTCTCTCTGTTTTTTTTGGTTTGTTGCTATTCGGGCTGCTGGGCAGCCCGAATATTTTTGGCTTACTGCTTTTTAATCTCGAACCAGTTGAAGTTCCACTCCTTGCCTATAGAGCGAAAGCGCAGTTGATGGTTGCCCGCACTCAACGCAAACACGGCGCTGGTTTTGGTGATGTAGGTTTGCCAGCCGCCGGTTACGGCCAGGGTTTGGGTGTCTACCACCAGATCATCAATTAACACCTCAAAACCGCTGCTGCCATTTTGGCTGGCAAGGCGATAATCAATGGTGTAATTGCCCGCGGTTACCGCCTTAATGCTGAACTCGATAAAATCGCCCGCTTCAAAATGACCTACATTGAGCCCGCCGCCGCTATCGCCTGTGGTCTCGGTTTGCACGCCGCTCATGGCGGTGAATTTTTCCGCCTCGATTTTGGCGGGCACAGGGACAAACAATAGTTGGGTATTGGCGGGTTCGCTGGCATAGCCCTCGGCAATCGCATTTTTGGCGGTCACTGAGTAGTAGTAGGTTTCCTCCAAGCTAATGCCGGTATCGACATAGTTGGTTGCACTTAAACCCTCTGCCAGCAAGGTGCCCTTGGCGCCCGGGGTGGTCGCGCGGTAAACGCTGTAGCTAAGGTCCGCGCCTGCGAGTGGCAGCCAACTTAGGGTGACATTGCTACCGCTTTGCACCAGTGTGGGTTTAGCGGGGCGCGCTGGGTAATCAAACACATTGTTGTGTTCGCTGGTGACTAACCATTTGGCTAAGCCGCTATTAACATCGTAGCCAACCTGGCCGTAGCTAGTGAACAGGGCTTCAATGTCGGCGATGGGGGCGCTGCTAAAGTCCACTTTACCGGCCATGTCCACCACATCTTTATTGGCTTCGGGGGCTGTTTCTAGCAAATAGATTTCGGCCCAGGTGTTCAGGCTGCTATTGCCTTTAAATACCCCGTTAAAGGTGTAGCTTTGGCCTCCGGCTAGGGTGATTTGCTGGTAGATAGCACCATTGATCTCGCCAGTTACGCCCGCCGGGCGGCTGATCTGCAGGTGACCACCCTGGCTGCCGCTGGGGGCTTTGCCGCTTTCGAGCGCGTTGTAGTTGTAATCGACGGCGCCACTAATGCTTAGCTCGGTCCAGCCGCTGTTGCTGCCGAAGCCGCCATTCACGACGACTTCTTCGTTAGTGGCGGTGTTTTTCAGGCTGATGTTGTCGTAGCTCACATCTGGGTTGGCGCCATCGAGCGCACCGGTTTTGATCACTAGGTAATAGTTTTTGCTGCCGGTGCCGCTGGTGGTAATGGTGCCCGCTTTTTTGGCGCAGGCCTCGGCGAAGCTGCTGTCCCAGTTGTTGCAGTCCCAAGTGCTAGCTTTGGTGATAAGACCTAGGCCGGTGTCCAAGCTGGTATTGATCTCATTGGTGACCATGCCCCAGGTGCCCTTGCCTTGGCCGCCCGCAACACTCACTAGTTTGTAGGCCCAGCTGGTGGAGGCCCAGTTGTAGCTAGCGTAGGTGTCATAGGTGGCGCGGCCAATTTTGCCGCCCAGCTCTAAACCGGCCGATTGCCAGGGTTGGAATTCGCCCATAAGCATAGGAGTTTTGAGCGCGGTGAGCTTGTTGTTCCAGTCGCAGACACCGCTGGTGCCGCTAGCGCCACACTTAAGCCAGTCGCGGTGAATATCAAAGTGGCTGTCGCCTGGGCGATCGCCAAATAAACCGGGGTAGGGGTGCAGCTCAAAGGCGACATTGGTCATGCCCTTGGCCACTGGGTCGCCATAAACCTCGATATCGCCGTAGTGGCTGGGCAGCATGACGATGTGTTTGCTGTCGATTTTGCGAATAGTCTCGTAGAGTTCAGTCACGCGCGTGGCCATGTCCTGAGCGGTTGAACCCCAGGGCTCATTGAGCGGGTCATAGGCGGCTACCGTGGGTTCATCCTTATATTTGGTGGCTATTTGCTCCCACAACCACTTGGTGCGGTCTTGGTATTCGGCGTTAGTCCAGTATTGGTTTTGCCCTGAGCAGCCAGTGTGGTCGTTAGGTGTTTGGCCGCCGAGCGCGCCGTGTAAATCCAAAATCACATAGATACCGCGTTTTTTCGCTTCGGCGATTGACCAATCCAAGTAGTGCCAAGCATCGGCGCGCAGAGTGCGTGGATTTTTTTCGTCCTCTATCACGCTCCACAATATGGGCAGGCGCACCACATTAAACCCGAAAGCTTGCAGCTGATCCCAGTCGCGCTCTTTGATCCAGTTGTCGCGGAATAATTTAACCAAGCGCTCTTTCTCGGCATAGCCGAAGCGCTCAGTCAGGGTGCTCTCCAGCGTGCACTGGTCAACAACACCATTGCCGCCTTGGCCCATCATCCAATACTCCTGCACCAACCAATTGCCGAGGTTGGTGCCCTTCAGCAATATTGGCGTGCCGCTGGCTTTCACCCATTGGGTGCCTTGGGTTTTAAGTTGGGTCATGCCCTCCGCGGGTGCGCTGCTACTCGCCGCGCTAGCAGAAGAAGGCGTCACTGATGCAGCGGCAGAGCTGAGCGGGCTGGAGGATTTAGCGCCGCCGTCACCGGAGCCGCTGCCGCCGCCACAGGCGACAAGGCTGAGAATACAGCTGCTGAGTAGGCCGAATTGAAATTTTTTGAAAGGCTGTTTCGCGTTGCGATGGGTCATAGCAAAGTCTCTTATTTGTATGGGGCTTATTATGAGTGGCGCTGTTGGTGCGCGCCTTAAGCAGCCTGAGCTAAGTAACGAGAGTATGCGCCTGAGTGAGCTTATGCGGTCGTTTCAGTTTGCGTTTTGCGGAAACTGGGAAGTGGTTTTGCTCGAATCTGCGCCTAAAATGCCGAGTTCGCATAGTGACGGCCCAAACAAGAGTGTGTTGGTTTTTCTGGGGCCTGCTAGCCCCATGGATGCATCTTCTATAGTATCCCTGTGCAAGGCACCGCTATCGGCGCGCGAAAATAGAAGAATAAAAGAAGGCGCTTAGCCGAAGGGGGAGGAATGAATCAGGTAGTGTTTAATTTTCACGACGTCATTCTATTGATGACCGCTATGCTCTGCGCTTTTTTTGCGTTGCTGTTGATCCTTACCAATCCCCCTAAAAATATCATTAACTACTTTCTTGCCGCCTTTTTGATTGCCCATGCATGCATCCCTTTACACGAGCTAATTTTATGGGGCGCAGAATTTAAATTGAGCGTGCGCGCGCACTTGCCGCAAATCTATTTTGTGGGTGCCTTTGCCTATTACCTAGATGCGGTATTGCTCTACTTCTATGTGAAGTCACTGGTGTTCCGCGATTTTCAGTTGCGCCGTAAAGATTATCTACACCTGCTTCCTTTCGTGCTCTTTGCGCTGTTTATGCTGTTTGCCTTTTATAGGTACCCGGCGGCGACCCGTTTGGAGTGGATCAATAGCGAAACATTTGCCTATAGCCCCGGCTATATAGGTATGGATCTGCTGATTAAATGCCTGCGCATTGGCTATTGTTTGGCGGGCTTCCTGCTCATTTTTAAATACAAAGACCTACTCAAAAACACCCACTCCAATATAGAGAAGCTGGACATTCTCTGGCTAAAGATTTTGGTGGTGGGCTTTACCTTGGTCACCTGTATGGAGGGCTTTCTCTCATTCTGCAAGGTGATAGGGTTGTTTACCGCCTACGACTTTTTGCACCCAGACCCAGACGGTAATCTCATTGAGTACATTGGCTTAAGTGGCTACTACGCGCTCTTTTTCTTGGTCTGTACGCTTGTCTTTACCAGCATGCGCTACTTCAGTAACTTTGAGGCGGTTAAACAAAAAGACGAGAAAGAACCCGTTAAAAAGCCAGCGCAGGAAAAGCCATTGAATCCTGAGTGCGCTGAAAAAATCGACAGCCTAATGCGCAGCCAACAAACCTACCTAAACCCAGACTTAACGCTGGATATGCTCGCAGAGCAACTCGCTATGCCCGCCAAAGACTTGTCGATGATCATCAATCGCCACTACCAAATTAATTTTTATGAATTTGTAAATGGCTATCGTATTGAAGCGGCGCAGCGCTGCTTGCAGGACCCCGCCAATAAAGATAAAACGATTACCGATATTTATTTAGAGGTTGGCTTTAACAGCAAGTCTGTATTCAATGCATTTTTTAAAAAAATAGTCGGCCGTACCCCCTCTGAATACCGTAAGCAGGTTTAGGTAGGGCAATCACATGAATGAGGCTAGCTGCAGCATGACGCTTCAAGATTGTGCAAAAAATATAAATGTGGAAACTATGCATTGACCTACAAATCAAAACTCTTGGTACTTGGCGGCATCATTGCGGCGCTTACCGCCGTGTGGCATCTGCTGTGCATTGGGCGGCCCTAGTTGGTATGCGTTTGCACGTGCGCCGCGTGTGGTGGTGGAATCTGCGGCGGCGGGAACCCTGTTGGCGCCGATAGGTGCGGTGGTGATTGCGAGCTTAATGCTTACTTGTACGGCCTACGCCTTTTCGGGCGCGGGCTTGATTAAAAAAATTCCCCTACTCAAAATGGCCCTTGTCGTTATTGCGCTTATTTGTTTGACGCGCGCGCTAATTGCTTTTCCCTATTTGCTCTCGCACCCGTTTGATCTGTGGGAGATGGTTGCTAGCCCTACGTGGTTTTTGGTAGGTATTTGTTTTTTAGTGGGGGCTTTTGAGCAGTTTTTTTTCGCAAGGAAAGGTGCGCAGCTGTTATGAATATTTTCTGTGTTGCTAATTGTTTTTTCTCCTGTTGAGCAGGTCTCAAACTTATATTTAGGTTGCTTTTATAGCATTCCCTCGCCGCTTAATGCGGCTAATTTCTTATTGATTTCTACTGGGGGCTGGGTTTTAGTGCCAAATCAGTATTTAATGAATTTTTAAGCAGATTTGAACAGTGCCACTTGGCTTTTATCGATGATGAATCGCTGGGCCACGGCACTTATTTTGATTATTTTCTATTAGCCCGAGGCTTTGCTCATGACCATGACGCATTCAAGGATTTGTTGCGCGATCAAAAAATATAACTTTATGCGCCATAAGCCGTTCGGCTGGGCCTGTGCATTTTTGCCGCTGTTGGCTGCGCCGGTCTTTGCTGTCAATGAACCTTCGGTGGTTGAAGAGGTGATGGTAACGGCAGCGAAACGCGAGCAGCGCCTGCAGGACTTTAGCGGCGCAATCCGGGTATTGACTGATTTTCGTGATGTGAAAAATCTGAGTGATATTGCGGGGCGTGTGCCGGGCTTTTCCGCTGTAGATGCAGGCCCGCGCAATTCCACGGGCTTGATCATTCGCGGCCTGCGTATGGATGAGCTAGGTTCCAATGATCTCGGCGGCGACGGCTCTATGGTGGCGAGCTATGTGGATAATATTCCTCTGCAGGGGTATTTCGTGCCGCCTTCTTTTAGCCTGAAGGATTTGCAGCAAGTCGAGGTGTTGAGTGGCCCACAGGGTACGCTGTATGGCAATGCGTCTATCGGTGGCTTAATTCGTTACATTACCGCTAAACCAGATTTGAGCAACTATTCCCTACGCACTAGCGTGGAAACATCACAAACACAGCACAGCGATGATATTAATTACGATAGCGATTTGGTGGTCAACACGCCTTTAATTACCGATCAGCTTGGCTTGCGCCTCATGTTAGGTAAAACGGAAAATGCGGGCTTTATCGACAATGACTATTTGTTAGTCGGCGTACAAGACGATATTAACAACGATAAAATGCAGCAGGCGCGCGTTAGTTTACGCTGGCAGGCGACAGATAATTTATCGCTCAACAGCAGTTACCATTATCAAAAAACCAAGGTAGGTGATCGCCAGGCGACCAATGCTGCATTTACCGGTGATGACTACCGCGCATCGAGCCGTTATTTGCAGCCAATGCAAGGCGAGCTGCAGCTGATGAGTGTGGATGCAAATTATGCTATGCCCTGGGCGACGCTTACCGCTAGCCTTAACCGCTATGATTACGACCACAAAGAGCGTGCTGACCAAACTGATTTTTATGTGGCGCTCGATGCGGGTAATGAATATTACAATCTTTATGACGAACTTTCTGCGTACAACGCCAGCGCAGTGACGGTGGTGAAAGACAGCGCAGAAGTGCGCTTGGCATCGCCCAATGAACAACCCTTACGGTGGTTGGTTGGTGCTTTTTTAAGTCGCGATGATTTGGCGGTTTACATGGGTGACTACACTCCCGGGTTCGGTGAATTTTTAGGTGAGGAGCTGCCGGGTGATTTGGAATATCTCGCTACGCAAACGGAAACCCTCGACGAGTATTCTGGCTATGCCGAAGTCGCCTATGACCTCACAGAAAAGTGGGAGGCAAGTATAGGTGCACGTCATTTTCGCTATGACGACAAACTCGATTTCTGCACTACCTTTTATCCATCTGATGGTGTTCCCGCATGCGAAAATGGCGACGATGTTAGTCAGGGTTCTTTACAAAAATTTAGCACTCGCTATAAATTTACCGAAAATCAACAAGCCTATTTTGTGGTGGGTGAAGGCTACAGGCGCGGCGGTGCAAATCTCACGCCGCCGGACGTCACCACGAATCGATTTTATAATCCCGATAAAGGCACCAACTATGAAGTGGGGTTTCGCTCCTACTGGTTGGCGCAGCGCCTGCAAGTAAATGCGGCGCTCTTTAAGATTGATTGGGAAGAAACACAAGTGCAATTAACCACTGACGATGGTCGCTCTATGTGGGGTAACGCTGGTGCGGCGCGCACCCAAGGAGTGGAGCTTGATGCTAAGGCGCTGTTGAATGGACACTTCACCCTAAGTGTTGGCTACTCCTATAACGATGCACAGATTACGGAGTCGGTAGAATCTATTTCGGTATTTGCGGGTAACCCATTGCCCGGCTCGCCGCGCACGCACTGGAGTCTCGCACTCGACTATGCGCAAACCTTTGGCGCAACACACTGGGATGCGAGTTTCAGTTTTCATCACCTTGGCGAGGTTTATACTGCGCTCAATTCTGATTTTTATATCTACCGAAAGTTGGATGGCTTCGCCTCGGCCAATATGCGCGTTGGTGTAACGCGGGGTAATTGGCGCCTAGGGGCATTTGTCCGTAATATTCAAAACACGCACGGTATTACCGGTGGTCGCAGTGGCGAATGGTATGGTGATCAAGGGCAGTTTGACTATGTAACGCGACCGCGTACGGTTGGATTAGCGCTGAGTTACCAGTATTAGACTTCGCGTTGATATTGGTTTGGTATTGCTGACAGTAATATGAAATATCTTTGGAGGGTGCATCGCGTTAGCGGGCCGTTACATGATGAATATAGTGATATATGCGCTGGGCACTGGCGGAGATATTGACCCGATGGTTGCACTGGGGTTGGAGTTAAGGCAGCGCGGCTATAGCGTCAGTTTTTTATCGAACGATTATTTTAAGGCGCGGATTTTAGCGGCTGGTCTTGAGTTTGTGTCGGTTGGCACCCTTGAGCAATATCACAAAGGCAACACGGCTGTCGCTTGGGAGCCAAGGAATCACGTTGATAATTTTGAGCACTATCACGCGCCCGCATTTGAGCCAGCGTTTGATTATGTGAAAAGCTTAGCGGGTAAGAATGTCTTGGTTCTGGCTTTAGGCGAAGAAAATGGCGCAAGGGTTGCGGCAGAAAAATGTAATATTCCCTTTGTTAAAATTATTTTATCGCCCAACATAGTTTTTTCGGCCTACAGGCCACCCGCGCCCATGAGCTGGGCAATTCCAACCTCTATTCCCCGTTTTATTGTGCGCTTTTTGTTGCGACGCAATCGTAAAACTAGGTTTAAGGTATTCTGCAAAATGCAGCATACCCAAGCTTACTTGACGACACGCAAGCGTTTGCAGTGCCCCTTGGAGTTTCAAACCGAATCCGCTGCACAATTGCAGATTGGCTTTTTTCCTGAATGGTTCGGCATGCCCGCGCAGGACTGGCCAGCGAATCTAAAGCTGGTGGGTTTTCCGCTGCAAAATCGCGCCAGTGAACATAGCCAGCGCGCCTTGGATACCTTTATTCAGCAGCAGGGCGCGCCGCTTATTTTTACCTCGGGTACCGGCGTAAAAGATGTTGCCCAGCTGTTTAGCGAGGGGCGAAAAATGTGCGAGCAATTGCAAGTGCCTGGCGTGTTTGTAGGTGGCGAGAGCGGTGCTGAATTGTTGCAAGGTTCAGCTCTGTGTATGCATATGGACTACATAGATTTTGAATACGCCCTGCCAAAAGCCTTGGCGATTATTCATCACGGCGGTATGGGGACAACTGCGCAGGCAATTAAAGCGGGTATTCCACAGCTGATTCGCCCTATAAAATACGACCAACCAGATAACGCCGAACGTATTTATAAGCTTGGTTTAGGGACTTATGTCATGCCAGAAAAATTTAAGGCTGAAGAGGTTGCACCTATGCTAGGCAATATGTTGCAGAAAGCTAAAAGCTCCAAAGCACTGCAGCATTACGCGGCAGATGTTAACAAGAGTAGTGCGATTATGAATGCCTGCGACTTGATTGAGCGGGTGGGTGAAAAGTGTGGATTGAAATCAGCGAATTTGACTGGGAAGATTGCAGTGCACTCCTGAATAAGCGAGTGCATGTAAGGTTGCCACGGTTGTAGGGGTGAGCTAGCGAGTAGTTACTTCAGGGTCAAGATAGTAGGCGGCTTTTTTGCCTTTGTAGGTATAGAGACCCAAAAGATGAAATATCCAAGAGCCTTTGCGCTCTTGAGCAACTTTCAGTGGTTTTCCGAACAAATCTTCTGCAATAAAATCAATGCTTGATCTGTCGTAAGGCGGAGCAAAGGGGCTTGGGCCGATTGCTCCGTTTACAGGGTAAGACGTATATAAAGCACTGTTAATTTCACTGCACTTGGTGTCACATGCTACAACAAAGGTGATCGTGTCGCCTGCTATAAACTCATCCGGCATTTGGTTGGTTGGCAGGATCTCTTTGGTTGTTAAGTTGGTTACTTGGAAATCGGTATCTGTTACCACATTTTTTTTCGGTTTTTTATTAAATAATAAGGCAAAACTGTAATTGGTCATCTCATCTTCCTTCTTTCGTTAATTAAAAAGCACCTGTGGTGCGGCGTAGGTCCAACAAGTCAGGTTCTGCTTGGATCAGTTTCAACGGGAAGCCGAGCTCTACTGCTTTGGTAAGTGCCGCCATGGCCGCCACACGTTGATTTAAAAGTTCATAAGTTAAGCCTGCACGAAATTGCACGTTAGCACTTTTTGGTGCAAGTGCAATTACACGTGCTAACAGCAGTTTTGCTCGCGCTGGATCATCAAGCCGCGCTGCGTATAAAGCCATGCGAGATATAAGCGTGGCGTCGTCTGATCTTCGCTCTAATAGCGGTGTTAGTAAGTCACGGGCTTTACTGTAGGCCCTTTGCGCTTCAGCTTCGCGTCCGGGAATCCAGCGTACCGTATCCGCCAAATTTGCCCAGCCGAGGTAATTGCCCGGATTTCCTTTGGTGGGAGATACCGCAGCCTCAAATGAGGTGGCCGCACCCACATAGTCCCCACGGACAAATAAAGCGTTGCCAAGGTTAGTCTGCAGTCCATAGCTGGAGCGTATTTGTAGCCCTTGTTGCAAAACTTGCATGGCTTCATCGGCGCGATTCTGGCGTTCTAGCGCAATGTAGAGATTGGCATAAGCAGTAACAGCATCGGGTTGTAGTTGTATGCTCAAGCGGAATGCTTCCTCCGCTTTTGAGTAATTGTTCTGATCTATGTAAATATTGCCTAGTTCATCTGCAATAAATCGCTCTTGTGGAAATTTTTTCAAGCCTTGTTCTGCGAACTGAATTGCCTCGTCATAACGGTGTGCCGAACGCAGTGCGGTAACTTTGCCTCGCCAAGCAAAAATATTGGTGGGCTCAAGTGTGAGTGCTTTTTCAAAAGGGGCAAAAGCTTTATTCTGCTCTGCTTTAATGGTGAACACATGGCCCATGGCAATATGTGTCAGCGCAAGCTGGGTATTTAATTGCATGGCCTGTTGTGCACTGGCATCTGCTTTTTGGAGCCAAATCGGGTCTTCGTTGTCACCGCTATACCTATAGCTGTATACCAATGATAGACCCGCGACAGCTGCTGCGTTTTCGGGGTTGTGCGACAGAATCCTGTTAAAGCTTGCTTCTGCCGCCTCCAAACTGCCGGGTCTATCAAATAGCTTGAGTGCCTCCAAACCTTTATTGAGTTCTCGCGCTTGTGAATAGGGTTTAAGTTCTTCTGCATCTACGGGTGTTTGTTGCAGATCTGTCTCGCTAAAAAATTCGGCAAGGTTAGGCTGCAGTTGCCATGCAAGCGTGCCCACGAGAATGACAAGTGTGAGGCCACCCAAGCTGAGGTTAATCGTGTTGGCTTGCCAGTAGGTTTTTAGCCGATGTGCCCATGTGTTTTGCGGTTGTTGGTTGTGAATAAAGCGGGTGTCAAAGGTGTTGTTGCCACTCTGTGTTGCGCGCCCTTGGGAGAAGGTGGCGTGCTCGGAGGTGTTGGTGTTGCGGCTGCTATTAAACGGTATTGCCTGAGTGTCGTCGCTGACAAAATCATGCGCCAGTTGGAGGTGGCTCAATGTTTCAAGCTGCGCGGCAACCCAATGGGTATTATCGGGTCGCTTGGCTGGGTCTTTGCTGAGCAGCTGGCCGAGCAAATCAGTAATTTCCGCGGGTATATTGGGGTTGTTCTTACTGGGCGCTATGGGCGGGTGGGTAATAATCCGCTGCATGAGTTGTAATTTATTTTCGGTTTCGCCAAAAGGGTGAGCACCGCACAATAGTTGATAGGCGAGTATGCCGAACGAAAATAAATCACTTTTAAAATCTAAGGCTTCGCCCATGGCTTGTTCGGGCGACATGGAACAGTAGCTGCCGGTAACGTGGTCGGTGAGGGTGGCGCTAAAGTCTTGCGACTTGGCGATACCCAAGTCAGAAATCTTGGCTTGCCCGCGTTTGTCGATAAGAATGTTTTCGGCTTTTAAATCGCGGTGAATGATACCTGAGTCGTGGGCGACGGCGAGCCCTTGGGCAATTTGTGTGAGCCAGCGCATGCGCTGTGCAAAGGGCGCTAGGTGTTCGCGCAGGTGCTGCTGCAGGTTTTGCCCTTCTACATACTCCATGACCAGCGCCAGTTGCTCGGGCGTTTCTACAAAGTCGTAAATTTGCACAATGTTGGGGTGGTTGAGCTTGGCGAGCAGTAAGGCCTCGCGTTTAAAACGCTCTATGTAATGCGCCTCAAAGAGTTCGCTGCGCAAACATTTGATAGCGACCTCGCGCTCCAGTCGCGTGTCGCGCGCCAGGTATACCAAACCCATACCGCCACGGCCGAGGGTCGAGAGTATCTCGTAGTGGCCCAGTTGGCTGAATGGAAGTGTATGAGGTGTGGTTGAATTCATAGTGGCGCGTTCAACTTATGTTATGAACTCAATTCCTGAGGGCAGTTTAAATCGGTGAGCGGCGCTTGGCTGATCACGTTACCACCTTTGTAAATTTTGAACTTGTCGCAGCCAAAGCGGAGTTTACCACCGCGTCGCTCCAGCAGGCAGGTCTGCATTTGTGCGTGTGGCAGCGCATCGGCGAGCTGTTTGCGCGCGCGAAAAATATGGATGTTCATGTGGGTGTTGTCCATACCGAGTTCGGCGGCCAGTTGACTGGCATAGACCCAGCCTTGGCTGTGGCTGTCGAGGTCGCGCTCTATGTCCTCCGCGCGATGGCGCGCTAACTGTAGCAGCAGATAGTGGTGGCTGCGTACACCTAGGTCGATCTTCTGTTGGTCGTGTTGTAGGCACAGCTGCGTGCTCTCCTCATCCAAGCTTAAATCAAACACAAACTCGAATTTGGCTATGGTGTCTGTGGTGTGCACGCGCGCCTCGGTGGGACCGTAAATTTGCGCGCGAATAAGCTGCCAGTGGCTGTTGTTAAATTGTACGAGGTCGCCCGTTTGCAGTGGGTGCGATTGTTGTTCTTCATGCTGCGAGAGCGGCTCTTGGTGCCATTGGTTGTCTTGAATAAAGAGCGCCAGTTCGGGTGTTTGCTCGTCGGGTAATAAGTTATAGCGATTCAATACTATGGGCTGCGGCACTTGGTTCTGCTCCAAGGGCCAAAGCATATCCGCTGGCGGGGTTAGGTCTATGACGCTGAAAGCGGGGTCATTGAGCTCGGCGAGGTGAATCTTGTCGCCCAAGGTGAGCGGACGAGTGTCGCCCTGCTGCAGTAGCTCCCCATTAAGGTGAGTGCCATTGAGCCCAAGATTTTTCAGGTGCCAGCGCTGGTCGCGCCATTCAATTGTGGCGTGTAGTTTGGATATATAAGGTTTGTCTAGGTGCGTATCAACAATGCTGGCAAGCCGACCAATGGTGTGGTGCGGGGCTAAGGGAACATAGTTCTCAGTGTTCGCATCAAATAAAAATGCCATAAATCTTCCAGGTTTAGGGTCAGGAACTGGCGCATATGCTGGAGGCTTCCCTGGTCTACTCCGTTGTTCACTTAGCGTGATCCCACATAGGCGTGTAATAGCTCGTAATGGGCAGCTATCGCGCGAACCTATAGATTGCCACAATAGGCGATGGGTTTCACCCATTGCGACTCGGTGGTACGGAGTTTGGGTGATTTATATGAGCGATCAGTTTAAAACCCCTGCTAATCGCAGGCCTTTGGCAAAAGCGGTACACCAATTTAGCGCATCTTCGCTATCTAAATGGGTTCCCATTAACAAAAGCTTTCAAACCCTTACGCAGATCATTTTACGTGCAACTGTTGAGCGCTTGGGTTTGGCTAATTTGGCGGTGACCTTGCGTTGTGTCAATCATCAGGGTTATCGCCACTTGGTATTAGTTAGCCATGACGACTCGCTTCAGTTGGCGGCAGTGGGGCGCGTAGAAGAATTTATCATATCGACGGAAGCGGCCATGCCCATGAGCCCCGTGTGCGAGCGTTTAGATGTTGCTGAGGCGGTTACTGTATCGATTAACTATCGGCAGCAACGCCTAGGTTATCTGCATGCCATGCCGCGCTCCGATGTGTCGACAGATATTGTGCAGCTGAGCGACAGCTTGGGCGCAGTTATCGATGAGCTATTGGGGGTAATACAGCGCTATCAAACTCGCCACAGAGCAATCTACATTTATGGCGACCAAGCTTATTGGGTGGGGCATAGCGAAGCGCTTCGCTTATTAGATCAGCGTATTAACAAGCTAGCGCAGGCGGCGGCTCCGGTGGTCATTCGGGGCGACAAGGGTACCGGCAAGGTGATTGCGGCGCGCTCACTCCACTGTGCGCGTCACAGTGATATGGTGGCTTTTATTGAATCCTCCTGTAACGAATGGGAAGAGGGCGCTGCCTTGAGTGTTATGAATGCGCTCTATAGCTATGCGCGCGGCGGCAGCCTGTATTTACGCAACGTGGATAGACTTTCACCAGCAAGTTTAAAGGTGGTGCGTGAGTTTTGGGATAAGGATCATCGAGATTGCATGTATATGGGAGCTGCGCGCCAAGTTGATTTGTTGTTGAGCCTCAGCCAGCGCAATGGCGTGGTAAGCAGAGAGCTTGGCGATTGGATTGCGCGCGATTGCGCGGAACTTTATTTGCCTAGCCTTACAGAGCGCCTGCCGGATTTGCGCGACTTGGTGCACTTTTTTTGGCGTGAACATGCGCAGGATACTAAATTGGATTTCACCGAAGATGCTTGGCGGATGCTCGAGGCTTTGGAGTGGCAGAATAATGTTGAGCAGCTCCGACAGCTCATACAGCGTTTGGCGCTGGTGGCAGATAAGGGCACCATAAACGAGTCGCTTTTGTTCAGTGTGATTTCGGCCTAGGGCTTTATGAAAATTGTCGTATTAGCTTGTTGAGAGAGCTCGCTCTAAGCCGCTCGCGGTATGAAGTTTGTTGTGCGAGGGCTGCGTAAATGTTCGCAGCAACTGTTTTTCTTTATGTGTGTCGTTGTAAGAGCTGTGCGGCCCAACCTTACCTGGTGGGCTCAGCTCATCATCTTTTTATTACTTTTTCATCTCCCATCCTGTTGGTTGGCTCTCGCCTTTTGGTGTGCGGTTCTGCATGCGAATTGTTTTTCTTCACGATGGATATTTCCTTTTAAAATTGTGGCCGCTTGAGGGCTGCGCTGCGCCTGTTGCCACAATTGGCATACTGCTTTCTATCACCCCCGCCTCCCTTTCAATTAAATATGTGGTTTTTCATTAAGTTCGTTTTGGGCTGTTTCATCTCGAATGCAATGGTTCGAGCGGCACAGGGTGAATTACTGTCTTGGATTGGTCGTAATGCTTGCTTTGTTGTGAGGGCGCGGGTGCAAGGTTATACTTGCCCGTCTTTTTAATCGCCTCGCTCCGTGCAGGGGCCGCTAGGGGTGTGAACATGAAATTCGCCGCAGTATTACTATCGTTGAGTCTTGGCTTGAGTGCCTGTGGTCAAAAAGGGCCGCTGTATTTGCCTCAATCGCAACAGCCGAATGCGGGCGCCGCCAAGGTGGAATCGCAAGTGTCGCCGCAAGCGAATCAAGCTGCAGCATCATCTGTTCCGGCTAAGCGCGAGAGCCCCGCTGCAGAAACCAACAGCCAAGACTAAAAACGCGCGCGAGCCAATAGTGTCTCAGGCGCTTTTATTTATTTAATAAAGAGTGATTTATGCAACATTTTACCCCACGCAATGGCGAACTTTACGTTGAAGATACTCCCTTAAGTGCTGTTGCCGAGCGCTTCGGTACGCCCTGTTATGTTTACAGCCGCGCCGCGTTTACCCAGCAATATTTATCCTACGCGCAGGCGCTCGGTGAGCACCCCGGTATGATTTGCTATGCCATCAAGGCTAACTCTAATCTGGGGGTGCTTAATCTCCTTGCTAAATTGGGTGCGGGTTTTGACATAGTCTCCGGCGGCGAGCTGGAGCGAGTGCTGCGCGCTGGTGGCAGCCCTGCGCGCATTGTGTTTTCCGGTGTGGGTAAAACGTCTGCAGAAATGGCGCGCGCCTTAGATGTTGGCATTTTTTGTTTTAATGTGGAATCTGAAGCTGAGCTGGAATTGCTCGCGACAGTCGCGGCAGAAAAAGGCAAGGTCGCACATGTGTCTTTGCGAGTGAATCCCGATGTGGATGCTAACACCCACCCCTATATTTCCACGGGTTTGAAAGAGAATAAATTTGGTATCGCCATAGAGCGCGCTCCTGCGGTTTATGCGCGCGCGCAGCAGTTGCCCAGCTTGGCCATTAAAGGCTTGGATTGCCACATAGGTTCGCAGCTCACGCAACTTACCCCTTTCTTGGATGCGCTTGATCGTCTTTTGGGTTTAGTTGACCAACTGGCGGCGGCGGGTATTGAAATATCCCATTTGGATTTGGGTGGTGGTTTGGGTGTGACCTATCGCGATGAAACGCCGCCGCCAGTAGCAGATTACATGGCAGCGATTAAAGCCAAACTGGGCGCGCGTAAATTGGCGCTGATGTTTGAGCCTGGCCGCTCTATTTCTGCCAATTCGGGTGTGCTGCTTACTCAAGTTATGTTTTTAAAGCCGACTGAGCACAAAAACTTTGCGGTGATAGACGCCGCGATGAATGACAATATTCGCCCTTCACTCTATCAAGCCTGGCAGGATATTCAGCCATTAAAACCGCGCGCAGGTGCCACTATGCAGTGGGACTTAGTAGGGCCAATTTGTGAAACCAGCGACTTTTTAGGTAAGGATCGCGCGCTTGCGCTTGAGGCGGGTGATTTGCTCGCGGTAATGTCGGCGGGTGCTTATGGTTTTAGTATGAGTTCTAACTACAACACCCGTGGGCGCGCCGCCGAAGTGATTGTCGATGGCGATACTATGCACCTTGTGCGTGCGCGTGAAAATTTTGAAGACATGGTGCGCGGCGAAGCGCTCTTGCCTGAGTAGCCGCGAACTCTTGCTGGTGGGTGTCTTGTTAGCACTCCCAGTGTAAATTTTTACCCGTAGCTGGCGGCTATTCCGTTACACTCCGGTTTAGACGGTTGGACGACGAGCAGTGCGTAAGGTATTGCTAAAGTATTATTTCAAAGCGGATTGATCAATGCGGTTACGTTTTAGCAAAATGCACGGTTTGGGCAATGACTTCGTCGTGATCGATGGCGTTAGCCAAAGCGTGCGCCTGACGCCTGA
>Ga0070748_1000289_pt1 | contig 25267 bp, 13 predicted proteins | sample VirMetDEL_Nov_12_FD_77015 | JGI IMG/M metagenome (GOLD analysis project Ga0070748, IMG submission 77015) | Aqueous microbial communities from the Delaware River and Bay under freshwater to marine salinity gradient to study organic matter... | ecosystem: Environmental > Aquatic > Marine > Coastal... | reverse complement strand
AGCTTGAGCTAACGTAACGTCATCCATGTTGTTAACTTCTTTAACAAACCTAGACTCCGACATTTCCTCTCCGCGAATACTATACTTACCTTTCTTTTTAATAAGCTGCGGTAGCACAGTAACACCTGTCATAGCGATTCCTTTTTCTGCAAAACCTTCAGTTAAAATCTCTCCAGCATCATACTCTTGCCCACCAAAAGTTTGCCCCATAACCTCACTAAGTAAACCACCACCAACAGCAGCCCCTGTACCAATAACCGCTCTCTGTGTTCCGGTCATTAGTTTTTTACTCATACCTGGTAAGCTAATAGTACCTTTAGCAAGACCACCACTTAAAACACCTGTAGCCATATCTGTAAATCCAATTGCAACACCACGTCGAATAGCTCTCTTTTTTAGTATTTCAGTTCTAGTACCCGTTATATCACCCAATCCAGTTCTTGGATCTTTGTATGTTATAATCTCTTCGTTTTGTAAAGTTTTTTGTATATTTTCTGGAGTAAAATCTAAACCATCTTCTGTCATCTGCTCCATCAAAAATTGTTGATATGATAACCCAGCATCCATTGAACCAGAAACACTACCCATTAACGCGGATATAGCGCCTAGTCCAGTACCAATAACAGGTATTGCGCTTCCACCAGCAGCCCCTAAAGGTGTTGCTATCGCGGCTCTTGCCGCAACGTCTTCTGATGTGAATAAAGATGTAGCCATAGAAGCCATAGACGATATCGAAACGTCTCTTAGATACATTGGGTTTTCAGCAACAGCAACCATAAAGGCCATCATACCTCCATGTTCCTCGTTTACTTGTTCATATCTTCCTTGGTACTTTTTAACGTTGTCAGTTTGTTCTTTAGTCATTCCCTTGGAAACAACAGCATGCAAAGCTTTAGCGTCTTCAAGTGTAACATCTTTACCATGTGACATTACGTCCCAACTAGGTTGAGTACCTTCACCTTGCACTTCACCGATACCACCAGATCTGTACATGTTAGACACGCCTTCAGCGACAAAGTTTGAAAGAATATTGTTATATCCCAAGTAAGGAGCTAAGTGTTTTTGAGCGGCAAAATAAGAGCCTTTTTGTCTATCAGTTTCCTTTACTTCAGGTAATGTGGAATCATCAGATATTAATTTAAACCAGTCAAGTATTGGTTTTTGATAGGCTTTACTATTTTTTTTGTAATCATAAATAGCTGTTTCAGCAGCCTTTTCTTGTTGCGCCGAAAAACCAGGAACCGACGTGGACCCCATAACGTTTGATCCTACAATCGGAGTCGCACTCGCAGGACCTGTTAACTTTCCCGAAACACTAAACTTTTCTGGGTTTCTTTTTTTCCATTCTTTTACTACGGTTGCCTTTTCAGCTTCAGTTCTACCGTCAGATGTCATTTGTGCTATTATAGCGTCTAATTCTTCCATGTATTATATTATTGTCTTTGTAGGTTAGATATTTCTGCTTGTGCCGCGTCAGGGATACCATCATTATTAGAGTCAGCACCGGCGTTATCGGGGTTTTGTGAGTCTAAGTACAGACTAACAACATCGTCATCTTTCGTTTCCCCCGTGAAACCTTCGCCAAATAAATCTAAACCTCTTCTTGCTAAAGCGTCGTTTGTTGGTATAGTTTCAAGTAACTTGTACTTACCATAGGTCGTGCTCTCAGCGTTAACATCTTGTATATATACCTCAGTCACCCCACTTTTTTTAGTAATGTATTTATATCCTTTACTTCTATCATAGTTTACTTTACCAACTACCAACATGTTGTCATACTGTTGTTTAGCCGTATTATAATCTATACCCGTGTAACCGTCAACAGTGTAATTTTGATAAGGTTTGTAGTTAAGCCCACCTTTTTCAGCTGCTTTTCTATCTTTTTCAGCTTGTAGTTTTTGCCATTCTGTTTGAGCATTATTATAAGAATTTTCCATGTTTTGCCACTCACTCTCAATTACATTTTGTCTAAACACAGATCCTTTAACCATTGATTGTGCCTTCAACGTAGTTAAAGCGCCGTTCCACTCTTTTGAGTATGGCACTAAACCTCTACTTAAAAGCTCTTGGTATGCCGGAGCTGTCTCATCCATTCTATTGCTAGAGTAATCATAAGAATATCCACCAAAATAAAAATCTCTAAATGTCGCGTCATTATAACCGTTTATTTTTCCTACAAATTGTTTTTTCTTGTTCTCAGCTAAAAGACTCCAAGGAATAGCATCATTTTTGTAAGCGGCGCCAACCATAGTGTCCCTAAACTCTGTTAGATCGTTTTCCATCGTATTGTCCTCACCGTCACCAAACCTTAAGTCCGAATACTTTTTATACGTAATACTAGATTGTTCATCATCACTATTTTTACTGCTATACTGACCATCTACCCACGAGCCATTTCTAGCAACTTCCATGTAACCACCATCCATATTCCATCTTAAAAGCTGAGCCATCTCCCCGCTTGCCGCCTCAGCTGTATTTAGATTTGAAAAATCTTGATTACCAGGATTTAAGTTTACATTACCACCTTTGTTATTTTCACCAGCAACACCAGTAAAAACTCTAGCAAATCCTTGTGCTTTCTCTGCGTTCACCCTATATGTTTCAAGAGCAGCGTTTAGATCAGTCATCTGCGTCATCCATTTTTGCCTTTCTGCTTTAGCTGCCTTTCTTTTTTTACCAAATGATAAATGTGCTTTACGATTTGCTTTTCTATAGTTATCACTAATATCTTGTATGGTTTTACTAAGTCCAGCGTTTTCTTTAGGTAGTTTGTCTATCTGAGTGAGACTAGCTGCCATAGGACTATCAAGTTGGTCCCTAAACTTCTGGAAACTTTTATAACCATCGCTAACAGCTGTTGTAGCTACTTGACCAATAGTTTCGTAAGCAAAGTTAATTAACTTTTCTTGCCTAGCAACTTGTCTTTCAACCTGTGGATTTCTACCTGTTGTACCTCTAGCAAAACCAGCTCTGTACATTGCATTTGGATCTATAGCCATATTTATATTTGTTTAAATTCTACGTCTAACATACCATAGTTTACCATGTCGTACTCTCCGTTGTTAATAACAGCTTCTTGTGGTACTTCATCAGACATCACACCTTGGAATAATCCCTCACCATCTAATGGGTTTTTATATTCAAAAGAATATATGTTTAATCCACTAGCTGATTGACCTATTTTGTTTATGTTTTTCTTTAATCTACGATCAGACTTACCAGCTGTATCAGCGTCTTTATTTGCCTCAGCGGCTTCTTTAAGTCCAGCTAAATAAGATAGTTCCGCTTGTTGCATGCCTATTTGTAAATCTCTAGAGTCTGCAGCACCTTGTAATCGTATTTTTTGCGCGTCCATCGCTCCTTGACCTCTTGCTATTTGGCCTTGTTGTAACCCCTGAGCTTGCGCTAACTCAGCTTGTGACCCTAATTGCATAGCTGCTTGGGCGCCTTGCGCTTGTGCTAATTGAGTCTGCATACCGCCCTGTGCTTTGGCCATATCTACAGCTGAAGCGCCAGAAGCTTCCATTTGTTGTATACTCATTCCCGCTTGTGCTGCTGCCATTTGATTAGCTGATTCTTGTTGACCAATAGAAGCGCCTGCCGCTTGTCTTTGTTGAGATTGTGCTCCAGCCATTGCTTGAGCGAGACCAGCGATACCAGACCCACCAGCAGCACCACCTAATTGAGACAATGTATCCGCTTGTTGTTGCGCAGCCATTTCTTTTTGAAATTGAGCTTGTTGTTGGTTAACGGTAAGGTCTTCCATGGTGTTTTCCATTCCAGCGTATCTATTCTTCATGCCCTCGAATGTATTTGTTACATCCGCGTATTGATTGTCAAAATCAGTTTGAACACCACCAAAGTTATTTTTGATGTTCATCATGTTTCTAGCGCCAGACCAAAGATTTTGACCAGCAATGTCTTTTAAACCTTGAAAATCTGAAAAAGATGTATCCATCTTAGCTGTAGTGCTTTTGATATCCCATTCATCTTCACCATAAGCGTCATCTTTCCAATCACCAAATAATCCTGATCTTTTTTGATCACCCTCATTCTTTCCTTTCTTGTGAAAAGGACTGGGTGCTGTATTTTTATTTTTTGCCATATTTATATTTCTTTTTTTGAATTTGAAGAGCATATTAAATAATATGGATCCTCTGAAACTTTTACTCCAAGAGCTTTACATCTCTTTAACATACCTTTACTTTTTGTTATAAACCAAAAATCTTCACAACCTAATTTCCAAGCTGTTCCAATTGACATGTCCATTAATTTTAACACTATGTTGAATCTATCTCTACCTTTGTAACTAGTATCGCTTATCATGTAATCACAATAACCAAACTTAGAGTTTGTTAAATACAAGTAGGTGCAAACTATAGGCCTATCATCTTTACAAGCCATAAGTCCATGTAAGCCGTTTTCTGGTAGTAGGTTTCTTGGTGGTGGGGATTTATCTATCATTTTCCACCAATTGTCTATAAGTTTATAATCCTCCTCTTTTATAGGTCTTATTGTAATGCTTTCCATATAATTATATTTAATTGTATATATAATTACACTTTTTGCTTATTTTTTAATTAGTTAACAAAAACTTACTAGCGTCAAAAAGCAAGGAGGTATCTGCCGTTGGAAAACGTTTAAACTCAACATCACCCGTTATTGTGACTACGCTACCAGTACCTAGTAAGGTCAAGGGTTGATTATCTTCTATAGTTTGAGAGCTTGATATAGTTAGGTTTCCACCACCATCATTTCCTCCACCAGCTGTTACCAAAGGATAGCCACTCGTGCCGTCTATACCCACGGCTCTTACCCTTGTTACGTTGTTAATAAAACCACTTCTATCGTCAACGGTTACGGTTGTGCTTGCAGATACCGCGCCATCAACCAAGGTTGTTAATTCTGTTAACTCTACCTTTAAGTTAGTGAAAACAGCGTCGCAGTAAGTAAGGCTAGCAATTTGCTCCCTACCATAAGCGTAAACCTTAAAAGTTTGGTTAGCACTAGCAACTGCTTGCTGTTTAGCGTGTGTTATTACCCCTAGTTGCTTTGATATTACGCCCGATGTATATGTTGGTGTTATAGTAGATTTTTCGATAGCTGGGTAGTATAATCCCTTTGTAAATTCTTCTTTAATTCTCGAAAGTCCTTCAGCGCCACGCTCTTTGTATTTAATTTTAACATCAACCTTTGTTAATTCTTCGTTATAATCACCTAGGTTAACAGATGGCGTCACACCATTAGCACCTACTATTGACATACCACTAGTTAAACCGTGTAAAGAGCTGTCAGCATGTATGTTCCACCTATAGTACCCGTTGCGATAAAAAGATATATCCACGTTGTCAGCAAATGTAATTGCTTCGTTAAGCCTGATAACATATGGATCACCACCTACAGCTGTAGCCGCTATTGTTAATAAAGGAGAGCTTTCCGTGGTGAATTCGCCAACCGCGACAGCATCACCTACAATTAACCCTAAGTCCGTATAGCTTGCTCGTATTGGTATATCTACATCTTCTCCTGCGCCTGTAGTTTTTGTTTTACCTCTAATGTTGCTGTATAAGTTTTCTCCTGGTATTTCAACAGCCGTGCCGTATTGTCGGGTAGAAAGAGCGTGTACATCGGTAGCTATTGGTTGGCGTAAAATTGCTATACCCCCGTCACCTGGAGCGGTTGCTGTTATCGAGAAAGAGTGTTTTGTCCTGCTAGTACCAAGTAAACTACCACTAATAACTTGTGTTCCCCCTGTCAAAGTTCCCCAATTATTAGCCGCAATACCAGTACCCACAGAAATAGTAACATTAACATCAATGTATTGAAATATTTTTTTAGCTAATAAGTTTGAGTTAGAACCAGAAGAAGCGTTTAAGTTTATAGAATCGTCTTCGTTTCTAACCTCAATGTAATCAGTATGCTTTGTTTTGTATATATCGGGAGCCCATAATCTAACGTCGTAGTGATCACTGTCTGTTACAGCAGGAAAGACAACCTCGCCTTTGTATAGACCATTTACCATGACATAATTATCTATTATATATTTTTCAGCGGCAAATGTTTTTGTTTCAAAATTATAATAATGCGAATCTTCATTTAGTATTTCTAAAGAAAAAACAGCAAACTTATCAGACACAATGTTAAATTTTCTAACCTCACCGTTTTGAGATATATTTTTAGTGTCAAAGTTAAACTTACGTATCAGTTTTATGCCAGCTTTTTTACCATAAAGCTCAGCGTGCTCAGTATCAGACATTAAAGTACCATCTGGCATATAATGAAAACCAACTGGAGCAGGTTGCCTAATACCTGTAGCGCTTGTTGTAGAAACACGTGGTGAGCTAGATGAACCTGATGAACTACCGTATCCGTTTGCCATAATTTATTTATATTATTTATTTACTACTTAATGATATTTCTGATCCAACAGAAAATAATTCAACTTTTTCATTAGAATCATTTACAAAATTAGCCGAAGCGTAATAACCTACTAAAGCCGTGGTGTTGTTTGGTGTACTTTTTGAAAACAAAATAAAATCTCCAGTGTTGGGTAAGGGTATATCTGGAGAACCATCAAGATCATTATCAGAATCATCCCATAAAACTAAAATCGTACCATTATCCCTATCTATTGACACAACTTGACCAAACCTTATTATGTTAGAATAACCGCCAGTATCAAAGTTTTGCACGCTGGTAATAGTTCCCACTGTAGTCGTTGGAACATAATAAATGAAGTCTGAAGGTTGTAAAGATACGTTTAAATTGTTAAACTGTAGTTGTACGTGCGCTGGCATATTTAATAATTTTTATTTGTTTTGATAGTTGTTATTTGAAAGTGCTTTAGCTTGTAAGTTAGATACATTCGAGTCTGATAGCTGAGGATTAGCAATTCCTAAAACAGGACCGGTATTAACTGGACCACCATTTCCAGAACCAGGGTTACATGGACCGGTATCCGCGTTCACAATCTGGATACTTGATACCTCACAAGCACGGCTAGACTGACCTGTTGTTGTAGTAGCGCCGAAAAAAGTTTGATCAGTAGTGTAAGCTCTATCGCCGTTTTCACGATAGAATCGGTGCTGAGAGTAATAAGCTATATAAATTATAGTATTTGGCCCCATACCTTGAAAACCTACTTTAACACTTTTTTGACGGCTATAAGTGTTTAAATCTACTCCAGCTTGAGCTGGACCTGTACAAGGAGCACTACCAGAGCAGTTTGCACTAGGGCTCCAACTCCATTCAACTCCATCAGGCGCGAATCTTGACACCCCTGTTAAACCAGTATCATTCATCATTTGTACTGGAAATTCTGGTCCACCCATTATTGGGTTGTCAATGTATATACAACCCTCGTATGCCTGACCTTGAATACCGCCTTGCACGCCTGAGGGGTAATCACCATTACAAACTAGAAACTGAAAGTGACCATCGGGTCTTGGAAACGCTAGTCCACCACCACTCCCTATCCAGTTATCAACAACTAAAATTAACTCAAAATTATCAGTTGTAGGTGCGTTGAAAGCTTGATACACACCGTTAGCAGACGATGCGTCTTCGTAGTCAACAACAGAGCCATTAGCACTCTCTCCCCAACAACCACTTTCAAACAAAATTTTATTAAACCCAGGGTTCACGGGTCCTCTTAATCTCCACGTTTCGTTATTACCAAGTCCTCCAAGTATACCAGTCCCATCGGTTGTATCAGACTTATTGCTTACTGGTTGATAAAACTTATACCAATCACCACAAGTTTGTGGTAAATTTGATATGCTTGTTGGTAGCACGCCTTCTCTCCATACATCTAATTCAGAGTAGTTTGGAAGTTCGGCAAAATTAAAAGCAACATTAGAAATACTATTACCATTAGAATCACCAGTATTTTCATCAATAGGAACAGCTTGGTCACTAGCGCTGTTAATAGTAGCAAAAATACCATCACACAACAAACCGTAAGTACATGAATTATTATCATAACAAGCGTTTGGATTGTAATTGTTAGCGCACACATCCATACACCCAGCAACATAACAACAAGAACCATCATCTACAGTAGCGTTAACATCATAATTAAACGCATTAGCATCTGTACATCCAAGCTGTATAAGAGTGTTACAATATCCTAAACTAGGTGCAACCGAAGATAAAGGTTGATTTATTGCCGCGTCAAAACCAGTACCTGAAATATTATATTCAAGATACGAGCTATTTGTACAGCCAGCACAAGATGTGTATTCACAACTATTATCATCAACAGTAGCCGTAGGATCATAGTTACAAGCGCCCCATGTTCCAGGAGCGCCACTAGGTGTTATAACGTTGTTATAAGTTCCTGCTCCATCCGTACAACCTCCAGAACCCGTAGTAGTAACGGTAGAAGTAACCCCATCAACAAACGCCGTATTATTACACGTAGATACAACAGAAATTTCATAATCTGACATTGGATCCAAACCTGTTATGTTATAACTGTTTTGCACCCCAGCAGCTGTTGGCGTTACATTGATAGTTGTAGTTGGTCCCGAAGTTGTTAAGTTTTCGTATTCTACAACAATGCTTGTAATAGGCGAGTACAAAGGCATCGTGTTAGTCGGTGGGTTTGTCCACTGCAATGATATACTAGTACCACTAGGAGTAATAATAAGAGAGTTTAAATCGTGTACGCAATACACACACCCAGCATTACATGACGCTAAAGGTGTTACCCCATCAGCTTCGTAACCATCAAAGTTAATAGCTTGAGGGAATCCAGATGAGATAGGATCCTCATTGCAAAAATTACAACTTCCATCATCATAACAAGCTTGAGGGTTATAGTTACATGCGGTTAAATCTGTACAACCTGAAATTAAACAACAAGAACCATCATCAGTGTTAGCTAATGGATCATAATTTGTAGCCGTGGGATTCATACATCCTAGTACAACTGCAATACAAGAACCATCATCAACCCCAGCATTCGGATCATAATTAAACATAGTAGGATCAGTACATCCATAAACTATGTAAGTACAAGAACCATCATCAGCAGTTGCGTCAGGATCATAGTTATTTGCAGTAGGATCCATACAACCATATATAATACAAGAACCATCATCTGTATTTGCATTAGCGTCATAGTTAGCGGCACTGGGATTTGTACAGCCCTCGACCACATCAATACAACTACTATCATCAATTGTTGCGAGTGGATTATAGTTAAACGCTGCTAAATTATCTCCATTAGCGTCGTTAACAACACCTGCTCCATTTAGATTAAGACCATTATCAGTACAACCTAAAATACCTAGTACCACAGGGCTTACAGTTAAAAACCCTTGTCCTTGGACAGCAAAAGCGCCAGCATCAAAACCATCTACTAAATGACCAGTGTCACTAGTTGATATTGGTTTTCCAGTAATATAATTAAACCACTTACCTTCTTTTTCTATAAACTCTTTTAAACTACCTTTTTCTTTGTTTGTAAACATTGCGTCAACATGCCAACCTTTTTTGTTTTTTAGATTGTGATATTGATCGTCTTCTATATTTTTAATTGATTTAGATTTAGAACCTTCGTAGTTTAATGTTTTAAATGATTTAACAACATCTGGCGCTCCATTTAAAAGCACGTTGAACGTAGATATAAAAAAGTTATCATCCCCGTAAAAAGTATTGTAATTAACAACTTTACCAAGTTCTGTTTTAGGAGTGTGGTGCTTCCACATCCTACTGTTTTTGAAAGTAAAATAATCATTATTACCACTAACAGCATGCTCTGGAACAAAAGATTTAAAACTAACCCAACCTTTAGAAGATTCTTTAAAAGAAACTGTAATAGCTTCAGAATGATAACTATTGTTTTGTTCGGTGTTTAACCCTTCGTGACTATTATTAAAGTTAGTTCTAGGAGTAAAATCAGCAGCGTTCCACGTTGGTGAAAACGTTACGTTGTACTCTTCTTGCCTGTCATCATAACTACCAAGTATTTTAGCTTCACTGATAAACTCGTTGTTAGCCGCACTTGATATTTTCATTCTATCTCTAAACCAATCTCTCATACCATGATCGGATATAGGTGTTAAGCCATCACGTGATAACCTTAAAACCGCGCCCCTAACTCTATCTGTAAAATACACCCTATACGATTGTGATGCAAAAGATTCTGGGTTTGTTGATATACCGTAATCACCAGTAAAAGGTATGGTTTGTCCTAAAACATTATTTGTAGCTGTCAACTGTGGGTTACCATCGGCGTTGTAGACAGCGTCTTTGTTTGCTAGTATTCTTAAAACTTTATCTTCACAAAGAGTAACTAAATCCGAGTCTCTAGTAAATAACTTTTGAATACTACCATAAGACGGGTTTACGTCTTTAGTTATTTTTTCAGCTTGTATAAATTGATTTAAGTTGTTTATACCAGATATAGAGTTGTATATACCAGAGTATATTAATCCATATTTTCTACGCTCTTCTTTGTATTGTGTAGCTAGCGTAGTAGAAACCTTAACGCCATTTTTTATATATGGTAGGTTGAAGTTATCTCTAATTCTATTAGACTCAACCCCATTACCAAAAGAATAGCAGTTAAACCAGTTTGGTTTAAAAGTACCATTTCTAAATAAATTAACATCTACAATAACATACTCAGCGTAATCATCACCCCCAACATTTACAACACCATCAAAACCAATAATTGGTATGTGTACGTTAACATTGTGGCTAGGTATGATAACCTCGTCGCCAATAACAAACTCAGGTACAGTACCACCAACACAACCACCAGGTTCAACACATGGGTTAGCCGAAGCACCTCCCGCTTGGACAAGTGTTAATCCTAAACCAGGACCTGAAAAACCGTCTGCCGCAGTAGCAAAACCAATGTTTTCTTCAGTAACACCAGTACCTGCGTGAAACACATTAAGCGAGCTAAATGCTGAACCCGTATAAGTACCTACACTTAGTAAGCTACTAAAATTGCTAGAATTTAACTTAGTTGGCAAGGATCCAGTTGCCTCGTAATATATATCTAAAGGTGTGTTTTCTTTTGGCTCAGTTTCCCAAACAGCCGGGTCATCTGGCATTATTTCAATATCATCAATAGGTTCGATAAACTCTAAAGTATAACCAACAGAGTTAACAAGAACATCGCTATCCGCTACGCTGGCTATATTGTGATGATAGTTTTCTATGAATATAGGACTAAAACCATTCATTATTGGTTGTCCAAACTTTAAACTAGTGTTTATTTTTGGCACAAAATTTTGAGAACTTGTGTGTAGATACCTACTGCCAGTTAATCCTACGTGGTACTTGTCAGTTGCATTGTCATATACAATGGTTTTTATTAGCATTATTTGCTGAGTAGTTCCAGTAGCCGGAAGTGATATTGTCGTGCTAGTGCCCGTGAGCACGTAAGAGTACAAGGCCATACCAACCGTTAGTTGTATGTTATTTCCAGTTGTAGCGTCTAATCCTAGTATAGAATCAAGAACTAACTGAAAGTCGTTTGGTACACTAGCGTTCCCACAGCTTAAGCAAGTTAAACCACTAGTTGGCGTGGTTAATGTTAAATCAAAACCACCAGTTATTAAACCTCCAGTACCAGTTGTAGGATCCCAAGTTATTTCTGGCTCAACAGTTAAACCATAATTTTTCGTAAAGTTTGCGGGGTTTGTAAATGCCGTATTTATTCTTTCACTCGTTCCAAATCTACTATCGTGTTGAGCTGCTGGGTGAATAAAATCACCGGAAAAATAAAGAGAATTACCTCCACTCGTGCTATCCGCCCAATCTCCAACAATGTTTTCCACCATGTAATCTCCAGGATTACCTGGGTCCTCAGGCATTTTTTCGTCGTTCCTTCTGTATCTAATTCTATTGTTTTGGTCAACACCAGCTTTTAAAGTGTATATTGTTTTTAAAGGATCTTCAGCAAATCTAAATCTTTGACCAGGAGTTAATCTAGAAACAATGTCTGATTGATTAACGTGTTTTGGATTACCACCTGTAACACCTATTTTGTAAAAATCAACAATATTCTCGTAAGTATGGTGCCAATCATTATTAGCAATAAACGAACCACTACCACTTATAACAGCGCTACTCTCACTTTCTATATGCTTATCACCAGAAGTACCTGGCTGGTACCAATTCCACTCTTGGCTCCATATTCCACCAAAACCAAGATCTAAAGTCCAGTTTTCGTTAACAGGATCAGGAACAAGACCGTTACCATTTCTGTCAAAAGAAGTGTCATCACTAAATTGATAAACACTTGAACTAGGACTTACATAACCAAACTTTACGTACATGTCATCATCCCATCTTTGACCCCTGAAAATACCCTCATCTACAAACCAATATGCCGGTGGTGGTGTAGTGTTAAAATTAGTTGCGTTAGAATGTTGATAAAAATTACCAGTAGTTAGATCAGTGCTACAATGATAATACATAGTCCAACCGTACGTAGTTTCACAATGACTATTTGCCCAACTCCAATAATTATCATCATGCTGTTCAGAGCCCTCATATATAAAGCTGTTTCCAAGTTGTGATGTTGCGACATTTTTAAATTTATAATCTTGAAACCAAGACTTAAACTGAGTTTTGTAGTGTGCCAACACGTTGTAAGCAAGGTTTCCAGAGTCAAAACCTACACCAGGAGTATTTCCCCAAACGTTATCAGAAAAATCTTCTGGTAATTTATACAACCTTGTAGAGGCAACAACTTTATAATCAAGACCAGTCTCTTCGTATACTTTTTTTATATATTTAGAAAAAACATCATCAATTAATATTTTAACAAAAAATCTACCATCAAACTGTGGTTTGTTTTCTACTTTATACCTGTATACTCGCATTATTGTACCTGGAGTTATACTCGTAGAATTAAGACCTGTAGCATCATCTGTTATAAAAGAAACATCGCTTTTAAAAATACCTTTTATTCTAAAATGATACTTACTACCAGGCATAGTAGAACCATCCCCGTCCCAATCACAGGTTAATTCAGTAACTTCGTACCTATTAGAAACCTGGTCACTTGATAGTTGAGCAAACTCAACGTACAGCGTATCGCTTATTTCGTGCATATCTGCACCACTAGTACCATGAAAAACATCGTAGTTAACACTAAAAGAGCTATCATTTAAACCAGGAGCACTAGACATTGATGTTCCAAAAATATCATTTAACGTTAGTGAGTGTGATTCTTCTGATATTAATATCTTAGATGTTTTAATAAAGTCTGGGGCTTCGTTTTCAATAGCCAAAACTTTGTATCTTGCGGTTTCAGTAACCTGCACTCCTTCATCTAAACCTTTTTTAAGAATTAAAAACGTGTCTATATCTATTTTGTTTCTATCAGAAGACGCAAATGCCAACCAAATATTACCATCTTCAGCGTCATAAAAACGATCCATAGCCATGTTGTAATATTCTTCTGCTGTTTCTTTTATAAAAAACTTGAACCTATCCATGTTAACTGGATATGATTGATTAAATGATACAGAAAAGTTATTTGACCTCCAAGAATATGATTTATCTAGCTTAACCGTTGCTGTTGCGTTAGATATAACTGGTGTTTGTCTGTCATACTCGTCTGTAAACACAACGCCAAGTTGATATTCTCGTAGCGACTTTATAGATTTAACACCTGAAAAAGAATATGGTATATCGTTTGATTCTAGTAAAAAGTTAAAGCTAGATAAATTATACGGTTCTTCTGGATCTAAGCTTTCTAATAAGTTGAAGTTTTGTAAATAATTACCGTAGACAATTCTATTACCAACAACTTCTTGTGACAACGCCTTTTTAGGAACATTGTCAAACGGTCTTAATAGTTGATTTGAAGCAACGGTAGATTCTACTGTTTCTGAAGATAGTCTAAAAGAGTTCCACTCCCAGTGGTTAACATTGGTGGCAATTGATGGAATGTATATAAAATCTGAAGACTTTATAGTTTTTACAACATGTATGTTTGTTGAGTTTTCGTCTTTATAGAGTATATCTATTTCAACAACGTCGTCTGGCGTATGATCTCTGTTAAAAAAGTTATATATGTCAACATACTTTAACCTATTAACCATACCTAGATTATAACCTTTTTTAGGGTGGTAATCAAACGTTCCAGGTAAAAAAGCTATTTCTGAAAATGGAGAAAAACAAGAGTACTCACCGTCTTTATATCTCCATCTATAAGCAAACCTAGGAAACTTAAACTCAAACAGTTTTTCTTCATCTAAAAAAGTGTCTATAGCATAATCACGGTTTCCAGTACTTATATTAGCTGTAGGTGGAAAGCCATCTATTGAAGTTATTACAATTGCTACTTTTACATCACCATTTGCTGAATCATAATTAGCGTTAGCCCAAGCTGTAACGTTACCTTTTATTCTATAATCCGTAACCGGTACAGAAGGTTGCGTGCCACTATCTGTATATTCCTTCAACACAACGGCTGGGTTTATACCTAGCGATATAGACGTTTCCCACTCTGTAAGATTGAAAGTAGTGGTACCGTCTAAGTCAGATTTTATTCTTAAATATATAGTGTCACCAATAGAATATGGTGAAAAATCGTAATTAACAGCATGACTATTACCTGAACTATTTAGTATGTCACTATCGTTAATAAACGCGGGTGTAGTTATTGTTAGTAAGCCTGAGTAATTGATACCATCCTCCCTGTTGGTGTGCATTTCTAGAGTAGGGGCAGTTTTAGGAGATTTTTTTATAACAGTTATATGTTGTTCTTCGACTGGTTGAGCCCTGTATTCAGCAATATAATTGTTTGGCAAAAAATTCGATGCAACGTTGTCATAGTTAAATTGTTCTTCGTGAACTATTGAGGTTGGAAACGGGGGTAATCCGACAACAGATACTGTTCCTTTTTTACCGTGTTTTATGTTTATTTTTTTAGGCTCACCATAATTATCTGTCCAAAATAATAAATCATCAATTATGTTTATTCCAGTTATATAGCTAATGCTAGCCTCATTAAAATCCCAAGGAAACAATACTTTAGGGCTAGAAAACGAAAGTTGCATTTGCGCATTTATACCAACTATAGCTTTGTCAAGTTCAACTTCAACTAATTTATCGCTACCCGGTGTGCCAGCTATAAACTCTGATGATAATTGAGAGTTAATAACTTTGTGTGTGCTGTAAACACCACCAATCGGATCATAGATAGAAACTTCCATACCTTTTTTTACAACCGCTGTTTGTTCTTGCGCAGTTCCTTCTGTTGGTATGTTTAAAGTGTATTTGTTTGACGTCCATAGCGATTGGTATACCGGCTCTACATTTAAGTGACAAATAGCACCGTAAATATCTACAAAAACAGGCTCTAAATAGCCTACAGACGTTAGATCTGAAGGTTGATTATATTCAATTATTAAATCTCTAAAAGAAGAAAAGTTACTATAATCCCCGTCTATAAAGTAATCAGAAGGATCTTTATATTTTCCTTGTACAAAAAAATATATTTTATTATTTTTTTCATCTGCAATAGTGGCAATACACGCCGCGTCCTCAGGGTAAAGATTTTGGCTATCTACTAAAACGTTACCTAGTATATTTTGTATAGTTCCAACGTCTGAGTCTTCAGAAGACGATACTTGTATATTTGTAGCGTCTCTATACTCGCCGTTAGGAACAATCCTTTCATCAAGATCTTTGTTCATTCGACCTTGTACAAAATTGTGTTTTAACTCTGGCATTTAATTAATGTTTTATTTGTTTCGATTTACCTCTTAAAATTTGAGTTATCTCTTCTAGCTTAATATTTGATAATCTTAACTTAGCTGTTCTTGTGGCTGCAAACCTTTCTTTTTTAAATCTTGCTACAAGATACTCTGGAGTGTTTGCTCTAGTCGCTAAAACCGCGTGAGCAATCCACTTGTACATAGCTTCTTCTGCAAACTTATGAACTTGCATCTCAGCGTCTGTACCAAGACTATCGCTTATATAATCTAAGATCACAGTTTTTCCACTAATATTAGAGCTAAAATGAATTTTTCCTGAATTACAATCTATATAAAAAGAACCATTTGTTTGAGCGTGTTGAGGGTCTAACCCATATCTTGATCCTTCCGCTGGCCAATAAGTATCGTCTTGATAATCGTCTTGATTTTCAGATGGCGATGTTGATTTGTAGTTAGACCACGTAGTAGATGTTTCTTCACTTCCAACTCTAGTCACAGATACATTATCAATAGTAATGTTGCCAGGTGTTGCAGATTTATTTCTAATAAAAAGCTGCTTAATATTATAGGGGGTGTTTGTTGTTCCAGCGGTTTTTGTAGCTGTAAATGTTCCGTCCGCGGTGATGCTTCCAAAGTCAGCAAAATCACCTTGCCCGTCAATTAAAACCACACTAAACGTCCCAGAAGTATAATTACTAACATCAACTGATACCCTGTATTCTTCACCATCTATGATTGGAAGATCTATCTGCCTTATACCATTCCACTGCGGTATGTCGTAACCACGAATAACATTACCAATACTACCAGATCTGAAAAACCAACCAGTCACAGGATCACCAAGAGTGTTTGCGACAATTGAAGTCGTTATGGTTCCCGTGGTAATAGGTGGTAAAGTTGTGTTTGCCCATTGCTGGTTTAGCTTCCAGTGAGTACTATCTCCATTAAAATTTCCATTCTTTATTAACTCACCAGAGCTTATTAATCTATTATTATGACCTAAAAAGTCTCCATTTGAATCAACCTGCGGGTGTTTTGGATTTGAAGTTTTACTTGTAGGGTATAATAAATGTTTTATACCAGCAGAATCCACCCAACTGACTTTGGTGTAGTTAACATAGTCGTATGGTAAAATCATTTGAAGTGAAGCAGGTACCGTAATCTCTTGCGCTTTGCAAGATTTAAAAGTGTCAAAAGATAATTCTTGCATTGCTCTTTGAGCGTGAAAAGCAACATCTGTTTTTTTTATTTTAGATATAATTTTATCTTCACCAACGTATGCTACCATAAATTGGTTTATTATATCTTGTAAAGAAACAAATTGATAGTCTCCATATTCATCTGGTTTTGAATAATAACTGTTTTCGCTCGCCCCATTGTTTAATAGTAATCCCATTTATTTATTGTTTTTCAATTTGTTGTTTTGTTCCCTCAAGTTGTAATGCAGCGGATGTTAATTCTGGTTTTTGTATTGTAATACCGGATAAACCTAGTATTCTATTAACCAACTCTGATTCTTCAGAAGCGTGTAATATAAAATTAACTGAAGCGCCCTCGTTATACATAGCTTTTTCATCAACAACAACATAACCCCAATAAGGACACTTAGGTTGTTCAATATACGTTATAGATGTAGTTAGACTTTGTAAATAAGTGGATGTTGGAAGTGGAAATAAAGTTATATTATCCGCCTGTTTTGTATACACGGGCGATCTAACGCCTTTAATACCTTCGGTAAAATAAGGTTTAGTTAATTTTGAGTTATTTAACTTAACAACTTCACTAGCACTCATAAAGTCAGCCTCAACACCACCCATTATTACTGTACCTAATTTGTATAAATCATCTGGCAAAGATGCTACACCAGTATTTGCTGTTACACTCAATGTTGCAGATGTAGTTATTTCTAAAACTTTTTCGTTAATCAAATTAAGCATGTCAGAGTATTCCGTGTCATTACCATGAAACCTACCAAATCTATTTATATCGTAAAAATACTGTTCTATTATTTCTAACTGAGCTTGACAAGCAAATAAATTAAACTCTTGAGGTGTTATGTAACCTCTTTGCTCTTTGTTAGCTAATGCTAAAACCCTTTGGTATACTGTATCTACGAATATCATATTTTTTATTTATTATTGTAAGGAAATAATCTATTTAAAGTATCTTTTCTTTGACCGCAATTACAGGGTTTTTTAGTTATCTTGCTAACCGTGTCTACAACCTTTTTTATTCCCGTTGCTTTTGTAATTTTTTCTATTGAGTCTCCTAAACCCTTTGATTTCTTTGTCATAAAATTAAATTTTAATAAATGGTCACCCCGAAGGGCAACCATATTATTTTGTTGTTAATTTAATCTTTTCTCTATGTTAGAGTAGATTTCCATACCTTCGTCAGTTTTAAACCAAGCGGCTAAAGCTGAATAAGGGTGTTCATCGAATGGAACGTTCATTAACTTTCTATTATTAGAACCCCATGAGAAAGTTCTTTGATCTTGAGATAGTTTTAGTATTCCCATTTCAGTTGCTTTAATACCAAAGTTTCTAAGTTGAACATCAGCATCACTAGCTAAATCTAAGAGTAACGCTGGGTTTTTCTTAGCAAATATAAGCAAATCTCTTTTAAGTTCTTTAGAACTCATCTTAGATACCTTAGAACCGATCTCGGCACGCATAACTGCTTCTGCCATGTCAATGTCCATATTTCTAGCTGCTATTAAAGCATCTACTTCTAGGTTAATATCTACTAACTCGTCTTGAGCTATAACTTGGGGTTTTAGTTCATAAAAAACCTTATCTCTATGAGGGTGATATAAAGATAAAAACTTTTGCAAAACAACTTTATTTTTAGGAACAACTAAAGCTCCATTTCTAAATATAATGTGAGAAAGTCTTTGGTCACCAACCATCTCATCAACAAATGATGTTCTTTGGTTTTCACAATACTTTAACTCTCTCTCATAACCTGCTTCTTCATCAAAATAATAAATACCCGCAGATTTTATTAATTTACTTAAAGGTTTTTTGTGGCTTTTCAAAAGATAAGTTCTATTTTTTATCTCCCACTTGTTTTCTTTTGTAGGTGCAGTTTTTGCAACTATTTCTTTTTTTGGTTGTTTAACAACCGGTGGAGTTTCCACCATAACTTCTTCGAAGTCTTTTTCTATTAAAGGCTCTACAGCCTTTTCTGTTTTTTGTTTTTTTGCCATAATATAATATATAATAAAATTAATAAAAATAAAAGGTCGAGGCCGAAGCCTCGATCTTTTAAAATATAATGATTAGTTCATTAAGAAGAAATTGTTTGCTCCTTGAGTAACTAATGCTCTTTCAGATAAGTAGTGTACCTCCATTGCGTCTAAGTCAGAAGTAACAGCTCCAACAGAACCAGTAACCCATGTTTTCATGTAACGGTTATCTGTTTCAGAAGCTCTATATCTAACATGTAAGAATGGACGCGTTAAGTTTCTACCTAACATTTGGTCATAAACTGAAGATGTACCAGCTGGTACCATAACCCCACGAATTGCTCCAACAGTGTTAGCAGCGTTAATACCACCTCTACCATCTAATTGGTTTAAGTATTTCCAGTCAGACTTGTAGAAGTCATAAGAACCTCTTCTGAAACCAGAGAAACCTAAATTTAAAGCCATATCTTCAGAGTTGTCAAATACCCCGTAAGAAGTACCACCAGCTCCGTAAGAATTCATAGAAGCTAACATATCATCCATTGCTAGAGCAGTTGCTCTATTCACGAACATCATGTTTTCCTCAATACCACCGTTTTTGTCAAGTTCTGCTAAGATAGCATCAAACTCAGCTAAATCAGTAGCAGCGTTAACACCAGTAACACCAGAAGTTTGGTTACCTCTAGTTTCAATAGCGTTAAATAAACCTTGGTGACCAGTAGTACCATCAGCACCACCTGTAAACCCAAAGTAAGAATCAACAAGAGACTCAGAAGAATCAGTTGGAACCGTTTCCAACATTGACATTTCTAAGTAATCGTTAAATCTCATTCTAGTTTCAGCTTCAGCTTTAACATACCATAAGTAACCTCCAGTACCATCTTCACTAGAAACTTCTACCCAACCAATTGAAGCAGTATCAGAACCTGACACAGCATACTTATCTTTTAAGATAATTGGCTTGTTAGAATAAGTCTTGTGATCTGGTTCGTTTTGTCCAACTCTACCAGTTGCTCCTTTTCCAAATTCAGATCCAATAACTAATATAGTAATATCAGCATCACCATCAGAACCTTGTGCAAAACCTGCGTTTGCTAAAGTTGCTGTAGAAGATCCAGCGTCATAAAGAACTACATCAAAAGATGCTGCTCCAACAGGATCGCTTACTACCAATACAGTAGCTGTAGTGTTAGAATCAGCGATTAATAAAATATCGTTAATTCTAATACCGTGAGTAGTAGAAATTGCTCTACCATCAATATCAGTATCAATACCGATTTGACCACCCGCATTAGTAGCTGAAACACCACCAACTGTATTTGCAGTGTCATCATCATGTGTTATGTGACCTTTGTATGCTAAGTGTAATCTACCTTGTTCTGACCAAATAACTTGATCTGATTGCATTGCTTCTTCAGCACCAACTTGTCTTAAGAATCCTGCCATCGTTCTGTTTCCATAAGCTTCTGCCTCTTTAGCCATAACGTCTGGTAGATATTGATCTGCCCATCCATTAGTACCTCCAGCGAAGTCCATGTAATTGCTAGCTATCGCTTTTTTCACCGGTGAAGGTGTCAAATTCGCAGCTGCTGCGCTTGTAATTGCCATTTTTTAAAATGTTTTAATTGTTAATTTATTTTCTATTTTTAATTTTAAACTTAAAATCAGAAGAATCATCGCCTAATACTTTAAACTTTAACCCACCAGTCTCTATTGTTTTATGAGACTGTCTAGGATTCATGTCTACGTTTTTAGCTTTTGCAATACTATCTTTCATAGCATCTGCCTTGCCTTGCTCGTAAAAATGCTTAGCTATAGCATCAGGATTACCCGCTGTAAATAAAGCTTTGTGATACCCGTTTGGATCCTTTAAAGTGGAATCTTCATTAACAAACTTTGTCATGAATTGATTAATATCACTTTGTTCAGATTTAACTTTGTCCACATCTTTAACATTAAATCTATAGTTTTTATCCCCAACGTTATATTCAAAACCTTTGAATTTGTTGTTAAAAACCTCATTGGTTTTTTTCATAAAACTATTTCGATTTGATTCAGCAGATTTGTTCAGCTCTTCTGTTTCCTTGTTGTACCTATTAAAGAAGTTAACTGCTTTCTGTTGCTCACCCGTGAGCTTAGAACCCATTTTAATTTCTTCATAGTATTTAGACTTTTGCCCGTCTAAGTGGCTTTTAGCGTTGGCAACTTGCTCTTTTAACGCTAATTTCTTTCTACGTATATCTCTATCGTCGTCTATATCTTCGTCGTAAGAGAATGTATCTTCCATAAGGAAGCTAATTTCTTCATTGTCTAAGTGAGGTTTTGTTTGCTTATAGTACTCGTGTAATAAACTAGTGTCATCTAATTTTGAGTAATCTTGATTAAGCTTTACGTAGTCACTTAAATCACCACCAGTTTCTTCCATAAAATCAACTAATTTTTGGATGTTTTCTGGTAAAGGTTTACCTGTTTCTAAATTTTCTTGAATAGCCTCTTGTGCTTCTGTGGCTATTTCTTCAACTTGTTCTTGCTCTTCTTCAGTAACCTCTTCTAGCGTTGGAGCTTTTTGTGTTTGAGCTTCCGCGTGTACTTCTTCTTGTTCTTGTGTGGGCTCGGCATTTTCAAGCTCTGCAACCACTCCGCTGTCGTCAGCGTTATCTTCTTTAACTTCATTTTCTTCTACTGGTGTTGGTGGTTTACTTAAATCTATTTTTATAACACTGTCATCTCCAGCACTATTAAACTTACTTTCATCTACCTGAGGAGTATTATCAACCTGCTCAGTGTTTTCTTGTGTAATCTCTTCGACTACGTTTTCATTTTCTTCTTCCATAATATAATATAATAATAATTAATAATTCTAACTAGGATCAAACGAACCTAAATCAAATCCTCCACCTAGTATATCATTACCTGCGGATTCAAAGTTTTTAGGTGGTTTTCCACTGTTTCTTTGTTCAATCATTTCTGATTGCTGCGACGCTTGTATCTTTGTTCTTTCGTCTTTACGATCTTCTTTTTCTTTTTCTCTAGATTTAACACCTTCAACCTCCATGCCTTTTAATTGCATGTTGTATTGGAACTCTAAAGCCATCAACTCTTTTTTCATCTCAACCTCTTGTGTCATTTTTTGAGAATTAAGTTCGGCTTTTATAGTTTCTAATTGAGCGTTATTTTGGGTTAATGCTTGGTTTTTCTGAACCTCTGCTTGAGCTGCCACTTGCTGCGCTTGCGCATTCGCTTGAGCTTGAGCTTGTATCATTTGCTCTTGTCTAGCTTGATCTTTTTCTTCTTTTTTCTTTCTTCTAATCTTTAATAGTTGATTAGCTAACTTTACGTTTTTAACATCCCTTAAATCAATAGCATCTTCTAACTCTATACTTTTTTGTTGTAAAGCCATTTGTATATTGTTTTCTAACATTGCTTTTTCTTCTTCATCTGGCATTAGATCAATAAATATACCAAAATCATACAAATGTAGTTGTGACATTTCTTCTAACGTCGCTACGTTGTGAGCTCCTATTGCTTGTATAAAAGCGTTTTTTGTAGGTGAATGTTCTATAATATCAGATATTCTAAGAGACAAACACTCTGCTGTTTGTGCTGTTAAAAATAAACCAGCTTGTAAAATATGTCTAGTTGCCGTGTTTGAGTTAGCCGCGGCAAGTTTTTGAACGCCTACTAAAGCGTTTTTATCTGGAGTACTACCATCTCTAGCTTCGTTAAGCCCGGTTACATCTCTTATCATTTGCAAGTAGTAATTGTAATTGCCAATAAGGGCTTGCATTTTGTTTCCACCAGATCCAGATGTAATTTCTTGAATAGGCACTTTGCCTGGATTCATGTCACCCTCACTTGTAAAGCTTCTACCAATAACAGATCCTGTTTGAAAGAACATGTTTAACGCTTCTTGTGGATTATAGTTTGTTCCATTACCTAAATCAATTTCAGCTAAACCATCAGCATCTAAATAAACACCATCAGGCACCATTCTAGATAACACTTGCTGTAGTTTTAAATGAGTCAATTGAATCATATCAGCAAAACCAGTTATTCTACTAACTAAAGATTCTATTTTACCGTCGTACATTCTAGGCGCTACAATACTATAGTTCATTTTAACCTTAGTAAAATCACTTTTAGGGCGCATCATATTTCTAGCCATTTCCCACTTAAGTAGTCTTTCTGTACCTAGCACAATAGCACCTTCATAAAGACACTCTATAGATCTTAACATTTTAGCGTACCCACCTTCCATATCTTCTGGTGGATTAAACGAATCATCCTTAGCTATAATTTTATCCGCACCAGAACCAGTTTGTTTCATCTTATACACCTCGTTCATGTAAGTCTTGTAGTTAAAGTATAAGATTTGAATACTATTGTTATCTTGTTTTTCTGTTGAGTTTCTAGAGTTGTAATTTGATCTATTGTTAGATTTGTTTTCCATTATCTCTTTAAGATCAGACTCTGTTAAGTGCGGGAATTGTTTTGCTAGTTCGTTAACTGGAATTGTTTTTACCTCACCAACATAATATATGTCTTCAAAGTAAGGAGAGTCAGTGTGTGAGTATACTAAATCTGCTGGGTTAACATAATCAATAGTTACACCTTCAGACGTGTTGAAACTTGTTTTTGTAGCGCCTATACCTAAGACAGCAAGATCGTAATAAAACCTTTTTTTAATCAACTCGTAATTGTTACCATCCATCAAAACGTTTAAGGCTTGTTCTTCAGCTATTTCAACAGACTGCTTATATGTCATTTGCATGTGTAACTCTAACTCTTCCTCTGTTTCTGGTAAAGAATCTTTATCGTTTTCATAAAGATTAATTTCAAAAGCACCCATTACGAACTCATTCATTTCTTTAGACCTCATGTCGGCAAGTATTGACTCCATGTACTCTGTTCTTTTTGACACACCAAAAGGGTCTTGAGAATAAGCTTTTATATCGTAAGTTCTTTCTGCAATACCATTCACAACTATATCTACAAACTTAGGTATAATTGGTACTGGTTTCCAGTCTAAATTAAGATAAGATAAATCACCGTTAATAGATAATTCATCTTTATATTTTTTAATAGATTGTTCACCTCTAGCGTATAATCTTAATTTGTGAAAATTATTGTGATTAGCCGTGTATCTATTGGTGTTTCTATCGTTGTTAAACCACTCTTGCTCTATAGCTTTAGCTACCTTTAAACCATATTCGTAGCTTAACTTTTCAGCATCACCTACTGTTTGACTCGGGAAATAACTTTTAATGCCAGACTCTGCCATATTTATTATTTGATTATTTGTGAATTACTTCCAGTATTACTATACTTAGAAATGTTTATATTTAGTTGAGGTTTTTTAACCTCTGCATTTGGCCTATATAAATGTCTATTGTTAGCCATAATAGCTAAACCAGAACTTATTGATGCATCATGCTTTGTTCTTTTGTTTATGTCAAACTTTGCCCAATCGTTTAGTAGTTCATTGAAATACAAATCACCGAACGTTCCATCTTGCTTCATTCCAACGTGATCTTGTATATACATCTCAATTGCTGCGGCGTGAGCTTGTTTGATGTCTTCTGAAGAGTTAGGTATTCCACCTACTTCTTTTTCTGCAACAGATAATTTGTTCCATATCTTGTCCGGCCTATTCATACTAAATCCTCTATATCCTCTACGTCTCAGATAATACAGGAGACGAGGTTTATTGTTCTCTGCGAGTATAGGCATCCCATAAAATACTAAAGCCATTAGAACGTCCTCGAAGAACATCTCGGCCGTTGGTGGTCTTGACAAGTATTCTAAAAAGAAACTGTTTGCTGGGGCATCCTCCATACTAAATCTAGTTAACCCGTGCAAAGCTCCTTTCGACCCAACCCCATCTACCGTACCTGATATATCGTAACTATCACAACCAAAAGCACCCATGTGTTCGTTACCAGGATATTTAATACCATTTTTAAGTACAACTTTGTTTTGAAGTTGTTGAGGTGGAACCCAACTAACTTTAAATCTACCTTTTGGGTCTGGATAAAATATTACTTGTGAATCTTTAACACCGTTAACCCATTGAAAATTACCCGTAGTAATACCAAGAGTGTTTGTCATCTCTTCATTGTAATCTATTTGTTGGTATATTTTAACTAAGTTAAATATACTGTTTTTTGTTTCATCTCTAAACGCGTGCTCTGTAGTTCTAGGAAACTGACGGTAAAATTCATTTAAAGCATCTTGATCGTCTTTTAAACCATCTACTTCGTTTTGCCAGTTATCTATTACGCCTACATCTATTAATTCACCGTCTGGTGTAAGTCTGTCGACGTCAGGAGTAGTAAAGACTGGAATTCCATACTCGTCAATAAATCCTTCGTAGTTCCATTCCATT
>Ga0070748_1000287_pt1 | contig 25570 bp, 25 predicted proteins | sample VirMetDEL_Nov_12_FD_77015 | JGI IMG/M metagenome (GOLD analysis project Ga0070748, IMG submission 77015) | Aqueous microbial communities from the Delaware River and Bay under freshwater to marine salinity gradient to study organic matter... | ecosystem: Environmental > Aquatic > Marine > Coastal... | reverse complement strand
GGCTTGAAGAAGAGACCGCCTACGCAGCACCTGAAGAAGATTCAAAGCACCCCACTAGCTGATGCCTTCATCCACATGATCAACCGTGATGAGACCGAGAAGTATGTGGTCATCATCACTACCGGTGATCTGAAGGTTTATGACTTGGCTGGCAATGAGAAGACAGTGGCTTTCCCAAACGGTAAAGCCTACCTGACTACTACCACCGCCTCTACATCATTCGCAGCGATGACTGTTGCTGACCATACGTTCTTCGTTAATAAGACCGTCTCCGTACTATCAGGAACCACAACCGTAGCTGCAAGGCCGTATGAAGCCCTAGTCAACATCAAAGCAGGTAACTACGGTAAGACCTACAAGATCATCATCAACGGCACTACGGTGGCATCTAAGGCCACCCTGACAGGTTCTACAACAGCTGACTCTACCGACATCAGCACAGACAAGATTGCAACCGATCTTGTTACTTCACTAGCTGCTAGTGGTATCACTACAGCCAACGGCTGGACGGTCACACTGAACGGCTCCTGCATCTACATAAGCAAGGCCGCTGACTTCACAATCGTTACGGAAGACGGCTTCAACAACAATGCGATGGTTGCTATCAAGGGCAAGCTGCAGAAGTTTACTGATCTCCCTAACGCTCCTCGCGTGAGTAACTTCACCGTAGAGATCGTGGGTGATGCGAGCAGTGCCTTTGACAACTACTGGGTACGTTTCGACAGTACTGTATCCCCAGGTGTTTGGCGTGAAACCATAGCCCCGACAACAGTTCTGGGGCTGAACGCTTCCACAATGCCTTACGTTCTCGTGCGCGAAGCAAGCGGTGGTTTCACTTTTAAACAAGGTGCTTGGGCAGACCGCACTGTTGGTGACATCCTCTCGAGTCCTAACCCGTCATTCATTGGACGAAAGATCAACGACATCTTCTTCTACAGAAACCGCTTAGGTCTTCTCTCAGATGAGGCAGTGATTTTCTCGGAGGCAGGCAGCTACTTCAACATGTTCCGTAGCACGGCGATTGACTTGCTAGATAGCGATCCTATCGATGTCAATGCCAGCCACACCAAGGTGTCGATCCTGTCGCATGCCATCCCGTTTAACAAGCAGCTCCTACTGTTCTCAGAGCAAACACAGTTCGTGATTGATCAGAACGAATTGCTGACTCCAAGGACGGTGGGCATTAAGCAGACCACAGACTTCCCTTGTAACGTCAACGCGAAACCGGTGGGTGCAGGTAAGAACGTCTACTTTGCTGTTAACAAAGGGAACTGGTCTGGTATGAGGGAGTTCTTCACCTCGGAGAACAATGCAGCTAATGACTCGACAGATATCACTGCACACGTTCCTAAGTATATCCCCTCAGGTGTCTACAAGATTGCCCAGTGTCCTACTGAGGACTGTCTTGCAGTACTAACCACACTGAACAGATCGAGCGTCTACATCTATAAGTACTTCTGGTCTACCAACGAGAAGCTTCAGAGCGCATGGGCGAAGTGGACGTTCCCTTCAACTGAGAGTGTGTTGGCTATTGACTTCATTCAGTCTGAGATGTTCATGGTGGTTAATCGCCCTACCGGTGTCTTCTTCGAGAAGGTCGATATGACATTGGCGAGTACTCCTGCATCTGAGCCGTACTCCGTCCTGCTGGATCGGAAGATGTATGTAAGTAAATCAGCCCTTACTTATGCCAACTCAGTGACGACTATCCCAACTTCGGCATTGGGTTATGTCCCAGATGGAGGTGATTACCAAGCTGTCATTCCTCTAGGCCAGAGCCGCTCTGCTGGGCAGGTACTGAACGTGACAGTCACAGACGGTGTGGCAACCATTGCCGGTAACTACACCAACACTGATCTAGTGTTTGGTCGCAAGTACCTCTTCAGATACGGCATCAGCACCATCACCGTCAAAGCTGGGCAAGCGGCTGGCGGTTCTAAGTCCGATACAGAAGGGCGTCTACAGCTTCGCAAGGTCTCTTTGAACTATGCGGATACCGGCTACTTCTCGGTCAAGGTGACACCAGAGAACAGACCTACGTACACCTACATCTACTCAGGCAAGGTTCTAGGGACATCTTCGGCAACCATTGGTATGTCTGGCGTGGAAACAGGTAAGTTTGTCTTCCCGATTATCTCTAGGAACATCGGCACAACGATCACGCTAGAGAACGATAGCCCTGTTCCTTGCGCCTTCCTATCAGCAGATTGGGAGGGATTCTATTCCAAGCGAAGCCAAGGTGTTTAAGCCTTATGTACGCCCCTCCACACTGCTTGATTGCTACAAGTTAGCGGCAACCATGCGTGTGGAAGACCGTGAAGAGATACGCCTAGCAGGCGGGGAGTCACCACTAGCCTCTCTAAGGAACGGTCTTGAGGTGTCTTCCTCCTGCTGGACTGTGGTTCGGGGAGGTGAGGTGGTAGCGATGTTCGGTGTCAGCGGAACCAAGGGAGACACAGGCTTTCCTTGGATGCTGGCATCGGATGCCTTGTCGTCAATCCGTAAGTCCTTTCTTCGGGAGAGTAAGGACTATGTGGAGCGTATGCATGAGGACTATCCCAAGCTAACCAACTTTGCATGGTCAAAAAATACTGTCCACCTTCAGTGGCTCCAGTGGCTCGGCTTCTTCTTCCTCGAACCAGAATCGTACGGGGAAAGCGGAGAGCTATTCATTAGATTTTACAAGGTGAAAAAGAATGTGTGAACCAACAACGATAGCCCTGCTAGTAGGTCAGGCAGCAGCTGCAGCAACAGCCACCACAGCAGCTACTGCAGCCACAGCAGGTCTCATAGGTGCAGGAGGCAGCATTAGTGCGGGTGTGCTGGCTGGGGCGAGTGTGGCTTCAACAATGGCTGGACTCTACGGTCAGCAGCAGGCCGCTTCGGCTCAGTCAGCGACGAACGAGCGTCAGTATGAGAACACGATGGTTGCTCGTGATGCCAACATCAACCAAACAAACCTGATGGGTATTCAGTCTGCCAATGAGGCTTCACAGAAGTCTGAGCAGAACGACAGAGCAGCGCGACAAGCCAAAGCTACTGCAACGGTAGCGGCTGGTGAGAACGGTGTGTCTGGCTTGTCTGTAGATGCTCTCCTTGCCGACCTCTCAGGTAAGCAAGCGCAGTACAACGCTGGTGTTCAGAACAATCTGGATAACAAGAACATGGCAATCGAAGGCCAGCGCATGAATATTAATACGGATGCGAAATCCCGTATCAACGCATTGAAGACTCCGCAGATGCCGGACTACTTCGGTGCAGCTCTGAAGATTGGTACTACCTACCAAGACTACAGAAAACCTAAAATTTAATTAAGGAGAACGAATTTGGCACGAGTACAAGTCGGGTATGACCCGCGTCCAGAAGCACTTCAGACGACTGCCTCTGCGAACATCCAAACTGAGCAAGCCCGTTTTGACCCACGAGCATCAGCAGCATTTCAACTGGCAGAAGCCTTCGGTGCAGCCACACCAGCCATTGATAAGTTACGCGCACAGACGGATGAGCAAAACAAAGCAGAGGCTCGTGCCTTCGCGAACTCCATGCCTGTTGCTGAGTTGGGCAAAAAACTTAAAGATGGAACCCTTCTTGCCTCACAGTCGCCAGCATATGTGGCTATGGCACAGCACGTATATGGTGAAAATCTAAACAGAAATCTGCGTGAAGAGACCGCTTCTTCTATAGCGCGAGGCGCACTCCGCTTTGAAGGTGAGGGGGCTGGTGCGAAGGTTGAGGAGTACTTATCAAGCAAGCGGTCAGAGCTGATGGCTGGTCAGTCTGAATATACAGCTGCGGGTTTCGATAAGAACTACGGCAACTTCCGCGACTCGATCATCTCTGCGAATACTCAGAAGATGGATGCGGAGTTCAAGGCAGCTGCTGTGGCGGGTGCATCTACAAGCTTGATCAACTCTTTCGAGTCGAGTGCCGGTAAGCCTTCTGTTGAACGAGCCGCTGCAGTCATTGAGCATTACAACAAGCTGTGGAGTACAGGCATCTTGATGCAAGAACCTGAGGAAGCGAAGGCTGCTCTCAAGGGTGTTCTTTCGTCTGCATCCGTTAAGGGTGACAAGGAGTTCGTAGCTGCTTTCACCTCTACCAAGTTGAGCAACGGGTCTACCGTCACTGAGCTTCTAGGGACGGATCACACACAGGCACTAGTCAATCACACTGACACGGTGTTCAATAAGAACGCACACATCCGAGTCAACAAAGAGATTGAGCCGTTTGCGGTGTCAGCCACTGATGGTCAACTTGATCGTAAAGCGTTTGATGTATGGCGAAAGCTTCCAGCAAATGTGGATGTGATCTCCTATCAATCAGCGATGGCAATCATCAATGCTGATGAGGCTGCTCGAACGAAGCTGCAGAACATGAACTCAAAGTATGCCGCTCAAGCAACTTCAGATTCCTCCCACGCTGCTGTCAATCAAGCAGTTGCTGCAGCATTGGATGTAGGTGCGTTCTCTCATCTACCTGCAATGAAGGTGGTCTCACCAACTGGCGTGGTTACTGATGCCAACCTGAATGACGTAGCCACTGACATTCTGCGACAGCGACAGCAAGCCGCTAGAGATTCTGGTAGCCCGTGGTCTCCTGAAAGGGAGATGCTGGAGTGGTCACGTAATAACGTGGTCAACCCTGAGATGAAGAATCGAATCGTAGGTGGCCTGATGAACTTGGCTTCCCTTGGCTGGGGCAAGACAGGTGAACCTACTGGAAAACTTAACGAGGTAGGTAAGGCCGGTCTTGAGGAATTCATGCGTATCAATAGTGTGAACCCTGAGTATGCCGCTAAGTTGATCGGCAACTCCAAAGATTTAGAGACCCTCTCGTCCATTCAAATGATGGTGGCAGTCGGCGGCTCTTCAGATATCGAGGAGGCCACTCGTTGGGTTATCGAAGGTAACCGGAAGGGTCTCGATCCTAAAGACTATCAAGGGAAACTTGCGAAGCTGGACTCAGCTGCTGATCAAGTATTCAACCCAGCGTTCTTTGGCGGGACTGCATCATGGATGAGAGGCTTCTTCGGTAACGATGTTCCTAACCTCACACAGATCAAGAGCCAAATACGTAGTCGCTCAGAAGTACTGATCAAGGCCGGTATGGAGCCAGAGGTAGCTCTGCAGTCAACCGTACAGTATCTCGCTGACCCTAAGCGTTCAGTCAAGATCAATAACGTCCTTTACTCGCGCCACGACCTACCTGAGGTTCCTCAAGGTGAGGACATTGGCTATTGGATGGAGCGGTACAAGACTCAGGTTGCTCAAGCTACTGCAAAGTCACAGCACCTCGATGGTAAGAACATCGTCCTCCACCCAACAAGCACAGGAACATTCCTAGTGTTGAATAACGGGGAGCTTCTTACTGACAAAGATAATCGTCGAATTGAAATTTCTAAGCAGGACTTCTCAACATGGGTCGGTGGGCAGATAGATGCAGACAAGCTGAAGGTACAAACCGAAGCAAATCTGGATCGAGAACATCCGAAATTCCAGAAGCGAATCGAAGCTGAGTTGAAGGAATTGCAGAAGAAAGACAAGTACGCTCTTGAGCATTACGACACACATGCCGGTTCACCAGTATTCAACAAGAATATTTTCAACAGAAATGCCTTCGCACAAATCCAGAAGGATGGTAACGAGCGCAAGCCATTGAGCGAACTGTTCAAAATATATAAGGAAAAAGGTAAGTAATGACAGCACCATCCAATGAAGAAGCTACACGGGTTCTAGCAGAGAAGGATCAGAAGTATGGTCTTCCTACTGGAACCCTTGGCAAAGTCTGGGGCATCGAATCTAGTAATGGCAAAGACATGTTGTCCCCTAAGGGGGCGATGGGTCACTTCCAGTTTACTGAAGCGACAGGTAAGAAGTTCGGTCTTGTAAACCCTGAGGACTACAACGATTTTCACAAGTCCTCAGATGCAGCTGGAGCCTATCTATCAACCAACCTGAAGAGGTTCAATGGGAACATGGACATGGCTCTGACTGAGTACAACGGTGGTGGTAACGCCGTTAAGGCGTTGGCTAGTGGGAAGCCGTGGAAGGAAACAAAAGACTACCTGAGCAAATTCAACGTGGGTGGTGCTACCCCTTACAAAGATACCTCCAACATGGCGGGGTTCAATCCTAGCCCTCTTACTGCTGCACCCTCATCTGCCGAACTGGATAAGCAACGGCAGCAGCAACAGTATGAGCATGGAGGGGTTCTTAATAATATTGCCGATACTCCTCGTGCTGCTTCTCTCACTTTTCAGCAAGAGAACTCTGTCTATAACTGGTGGCAAGAGCGTGGAATATCAGACCATGTCGATCCCGACTTCACTTGGAATAAGGAGCGGATGGATGGCTACCTGAAGGATATTCCCCACACCTACTGGGCGTATATCACACAGGCTAAGTCGGACAAGGAAGCGGCACTTCGCGCTGATCGTATGCGGAAGTCAATGCAGAACTCCGAAGAGCTTGGAAGGATGGGCTTAGGAGCAACGCTGGCTGGTGGTCTGATCGGAACGCTGCCTGACTTTGACTCTTTGCTGATGGCGTTACCTCCTTTTGGTCTTGCAGTAAAGGCTTCTAGGACGGCTAACGCTGTTAGATCAGGTCTTGCAGCAGCTACCGCTAACGTAGCGTTTGATGCAGCCACACAGCACCTCCGGCCTATGGCGACCCATGACGACCTATACATGTCGGGTTTGATGGGACTCGCTCTTGGTGGTGTAGGTGGCGCAGCGATGAGTACAAAGGGTGTCGCGAAGTCACACCTCTCTGAAGAGAACATGAAGTTAGGCCAGTTCGGCTACACGAAGTCTCAAGAGTTGAAGGCAGTTGAGTTGGAAAGCTCTGGCTACAAGCTCACCCCACAAGGTGAAGAAGCCTTCCGTCCAACAAAGTACGCAGCCCCTAAGCATAGTGTCGATCCAGAAGTAGCGAAGATCATTCAGAACATCCGTGATGAGAGTCACGAGATCATGAAGCTGTACCAGCACAACCCACAAGGTCGTGAACTGTACGTACCGATCAATGCGCCAGGAAATGATGCTAAGAGGGCTGCTGCTCTGGTTGAAGGTGCTGTTGAATCAAAGGGTATGTCGAAGACAGGCACAGAGGCAGAAGTCCCTGCGCCAATCCACACGGTTCAATCTACCCGCACTGAGCATGTCCCTAAGTCTAAGGCCGGTGTTGAGCATCCATCAGAGCCAGCCTCTGTTGTGTTGAGCAATCTGATTAGCAAGGGCGACCCAATGCACTCAGCCTTAGCGACTCGCTTGAAGGAGCAGCTAGGTAGTGATGTCAAGGTCTACACTATTCCTAAGAGTGAGATGCCGCGAAGTGCTGCAGCTTATTATCATCCTCACGAGCATGCTATCTACATCAGCAAGACCACTCTGGATACCACGAAGATCCACGAGATAGCCCACGCTGTTCAAGTCTACAAACTGGACTATGGCAAAGCGAACCCAAACACAGCTCATGGACAGCTGTATGCGGAAATGGATGGCCTCTATAAGGAAGCAAAGCAAGCTGCAAAGGATGCTGGGTTCAGTAGCTACTACCTATCTGATATGTACGAATTCTCTGCCGGTCTGTACGGTGGAGCATCTGCGAAGCCCTTCGTTGAGTTCCTCTCTAAGATCAAGACAGCAGAAGGGAAGACGATGCTCAGTAAGTTCGTGGACACAATCCGCAAGCTTCTTGGCATGGATGATAAAGAGACGAACCTGTTTATCAAGTCCCTCGGCATCTCTGACAAACTGATTGATGAGAAGCTGGATGTTAGATTGGTTAATCCATACAGCCAGAAGGAGCGCAAGCTTCACTTGGATGAAGAACTGCAGCCATCACATGCGGGTGTTGATCCAGAAACGGTCAAGGCTGCAAACGATGCCAACGTGTCCGCAGTGTTTGGTATCGGCCTATCTCTTGAGCATAAGCTTGGTGGAGCTAAGGTTCCCCAGATGGTTCGTAACCTTGCCTCTAAGTTATTCGGAAGCACAGTGGGCTACAAGGATCACTCTGTAGTCAAAGCTAATGCATGGGATGACACAACCCAGCTTGCCAACTCATGGTCATTGAAGATGCGGAAGGAAGCCTATCCAGCTTTCGAAACGTGGTTCTCTGAGTCTGGTAGGAAGGGTAGTGACAAGGGAGAAGCATTCGAGGAGTTCGGTGAGCTTGTCAGCAACTACATCCGTGGCTTCGAGGGTGACCACCATGCAATGACATCCAAGGCCGGTGAAGCAATTCGCAAGGTACTTGATGAGGCTCGTGAGCATATCAACAACCCTCTCTACCGTGAAGGCGGGACGAAGAGGGGGCTGACAGAGACCACTGTTAAAGACCCTGAGACAGGCGTTGAGAGCATCATTGGCGCACTGGAAGCAAATCCCTTCTACCTACCCCGTAAGCATGATCGTTTGAAGTGGGACAGCGTCATCCAACGCTTCGGTGCAGAGCAAGCTGAAGGTTGGTGGGCAAGAGCCTATCAAGCTGGTCGGCAGGGGATAAGCGACGAGAAGTCTACACAGTGGGCGAAGTGGTATATCTCCACCGTGGAGGATGCTCATGCTAACCGCACTGGTGACCTCCTAGAAAACATGATGCGTGGTTCAGACAGGGAAGCCCTGAAGAACTCCATGATGCGTAAGGGTGGTTTCTCTGAGAAGGAAGCTTGGGAACTGATCGATGATATGTTTCCAACAGCGCGCTCTGCGGCAGGGAATGACGTTGGAAGATTGAGTTCATCGCTCAAGCATCGGAACACCATCAAGGAAGCCTACAGTGAAGTGGTGACGACAGCTTCAGGTGAGAAGGTGACGATGTCCTTGAACGACTTCGTGCATTCAAACGCCTTTGATGTGGTCGAGCCATACCTCCGTAAGACAGCCGGTAACGTGTCCTTGGCAAAGCATCTGGATGTCTACAAGGTAGGCGACATCGACAGCCTTATTGAAGAGGTGACTCGCAATAAGTTTGGTGCAACCTCCCTTCCTGATAGCAAGCTCAAGGAATACCGTGATCACCTGAAGTTGGCCTTCGATGAGATTCAAGCGAACCCTCGTGAGGAGTTCACTGGAATTCGTAAGGGCTTCCAGATGTGGCGTGACTTCAATGTCATTCGACTGATGGGTGGAGCGGTCTGGAACCAGATGTCCGAGCTATCTCAGATTGCCGGATCGATGGGCTGGAAAGCCACCACAGCAGCAGTGAGAGAGCTAGAGTCTTTGAAGCGGGACATCCTTACAGGTAAAGCTCCTCATGACTACCTAGACCATCTTGAGAACACTATTGGTGGTGTAGGTAGTGAGTACATCTCTCGCATCGAGTTCAAGGCTGCAGATGATTGGGTTCGTAACAGCGGCAACACTGCGATGAACCGAGGTCTTGACCGCCTCGACACAGGACTGAAGAAGATGTCTAAGGGTGTGCTTGACTATACAGGCATGACTCCTCTGATGATTCAACAGAAGCGTGTCCATGCGATTGCTTTAGTTAACCACATCGTAGATGCCGCACACAACACCAAGATCACCCGCTCTGGTGAGAGCATCACTATGGCTGGTGGCTCTACCTTCCTCACAAAGGATAGGTTAGCGGCGATGGGACTCAGTGAGAAGCAGTACGCTGCAGTCTTGGAAAGTATCCAGAAGTTCTCTGCTCCTAAGAAGGGAGAGTTCGGCAAGGCATACAAGCTGGACTTCGCTGGTTGGATGAAGACTCACCCTGAAGAGCATGCACAGTTCTTGACTGCAGTGAACCGTGAATCTCGTAGGGTAATTCAAGAGCCTGACTTGGCATCGATGGTTCCTCTCATGGGGACAACCCTTGGGCAGACGGTGTTCCAGTTCATGAACTTCTCTATCCAAGGATGGAACAAGTCCATGCTGTACGCCTTGAACCATAGGGATTGGACGACCATGTCTACTATGTTGCATGGTGGTGTGATGGCCTCAGTGACTTACATGGGTAGAACCATGCTTCAGGCACAGGGCATGAGCGAAGAAAAGAGACAGGAATTCCTTAACAAGAGGATGAGTTCGTCCCAGATCGTGGCTAACGGCTTCGGTAAGGTGGCTCAAGCTTCCCTGCTTCCTAACATCTACGACACGATGTCTCCATTCCCTATGTTCAACGGGATGAGGACAACCTCTGACTTATCAAGCATGGCATCGAACCCTACCTATCAGGCGATACAAAGTCTGCTCTCCATGAAGAAGCTGATTCGAAACGGGATCTCGGATGAATACCAGACGACATCTCAGGACATCAAATCGTGGGGGAAGCTTGTTCCTCTGAATAACGTAGCTCCGATGTCTACCTTCTTAAACCACTTGGCGAACGACTATCCGATGGGCGAAAGAGAATAACGCAATAACAGCAGAACCAACCTCAAACCCTCAGAGAAATCTGGGGGTTTTTCTTTTGGAGATACATAAGTGTCATATAGCTATACCTTATTTTCAGGAACAGGTAGCACAACCCTGTTCACATTTCCTTTTCCGTATATCAAACCTGAGCATGTAAACGTGTTGGTTGATGGTGTGGCTACCAGCTATACCTACATCAACTCGAACGCGATTAAGATCGAGCCAGCCCCTGCCAATGGGAAGGTGATTGAGATCAGGCGAGATACACCGAAGGACACCCCTCCGGTTAACTTTACAGACGGCTCCGTTCTTCTAGAAGCTGATCTGGATTTACTCGCAATGTATGCCACATACATCTCTCAAGAGATTGCTGATGCAAACAAGCGGTCTATCTATCAGACCTCTACAGGTGAGTACACGGCTACAGGCCAGCGTATTTCAAACGTGGCTGATCCAATCAACCCGCAGGATGTCGTAACTAAGAATTTCAATGACACGGTCTACACCCCGTTCATCAACGCACAGGTAGTCGCAGCGACTACCCAAGCTACTTCTTCAGCTACCTCTGCCTCTCAGTCTGCTACCTCCGCTACTAGTTCTGCAGCGAGTGCTACAGCAAGTGCAAGTTCTAAAGCGGCAGCAGCAGTCTCTGCTACAGCAGCAGCACTCTCGGAAACTAATGCCGGTGTTACGGCTACAGCAGTAGCAACCTCGGCTACAGCAGCAGATGCCAGTAAGGTGGCAGCAGCAGCATCCGCAACAGCAGCAGATGGCAGCAAAGTAGCAGCAGCGTCTTCTGCAACTACAGCCTCTATAGCATCCGCGAGTGCGGGAACCTTTGCGACAAACTCCGCATCGTCTGCAACTCAGGCAGACGCTAGTGCAAGCACTGCTACCACTCAGGCGGCGACAGCTACTACGAAGGCTTCAGAGGCATCTACAAGCGCAACTAACGCAGCCTCTAGTGCTACTGCGTCAGCGTCCTCAGCAACTGCAGCAGCAGACAGTGCTGCGTCTATCAGCTCCTCGACGATTGTTAGTAAGACCAGTCCCACAGGTTCAGCAGGTATGCCCTCGGGAACAACGGCACAGAGGCCGACACCTGTCGTTGGTCAGTTCCGCTTTAACTCTGACCTTAACCAGTTCGAGGGTTACAACGGCACTGCGTGGGGCGCAGTTGGTGGGGGTGCAACTGGTGGTGTTGGTAATGCCGCCTTTTACGAAAACGACCAGACGATCACCGCTGACTACTCCATCACTTCAGGGAAGAACGCTATGTCTGCTGGCCTCATCACAATTAACAACGGTGTAACTGTGACGATTCCTGATAACTCTACATGGACGATTGTTTAAATGAGTACCTTAAAAGTAAAAGCAGTAGCTACTCCTACTTATGCGGGTGTCCCCACGGCACTAACCCTGAAGACCGATGACCTAGATAGGTTGGTGGTCGCAGCGAACGGTAGTGTTGATGCCAATGGAACACTGCGTGTAACCGGCTCAGTCGCCCCTACCACAGGTGCAGGTATAGAAATCCTGTATTCAACTCTCGGCACTATCCAAGCGTATGACCGATCTGCTGGTGCGTGGAAAGATCTCTATTACTCAGGCTTGTCGCATACATGGAGGGCTAACAATACTGAAGCAGCAAAGATAGACAGTGCCGGTATCTTCTACTTTAACTCTGGTTACGGAAGTCCTGCAAAAGCATACGGCTGCAGAGCATGGGTTAACTTCAACGGCACAGGTACTGTGGCTATCCGCGCTAGTGGGAATGTGTCGAGTATTACTGATAACGGTGTGGGTGATTACACGGTTAATTTTGCGACTGCTATGGTGGATGCGAACTATGCTGTTTCTACATCACAGACGCAATATGCTTCTGGTAATAATGCAGGAGGGGGCTTGCAGTTATTAGGGAATCCTGCAACTTTAATGTCTACAACTCAAGTAAGGTTAGCTAGTAACTACGGGGCTGGGTCAATTACAGATACCGCTAATGCAACTGTAAGTATTTTCCGCTAAAGGATAAAACAATGAAAAGAATAATCTACAAAACACCAGAAGGCGGCGTAGCCATCATCATCCCCGATGAATCAATTGAAGCCTGTATGAAGGACATTCCAGAAGGTGTGGAATATAAGATTGTAGAGGTCTCTGATGTGCCTTCAGATAGAACTTTCCGAAACGCTTGGGAGTATCAAGAATGATTGTAATAAATATTAGCAAGGCAAAAGAAATAACTAAGGACAAGATCCGTGTATACCGCAAGCCTCTTTTAGAGCAGCTTGACCTCCAGTTCATGCAAAACCTCAGCAACGCTTCAGTACTTTCTGAGATTGAAGTTAAGAAGCAGGAGTTGCGGGACATGCCTTCTACTGTTGATGCGTACGAAACTATTGATGACCTCACACTGCTTGTTAAGTCACTGGAGGGAGTTGAGCCATGACCGTTGCAATTAAAGGTAATGCAGACGGTACAGGGTCAATTCTTTTAAACGGTGTGGAAGCTATTGGCTTGGCAACCACTGGAGCATTGAGCATAAAAAGTACGATTGACTATGCTCCTACAGCGGTGGTTGCTTCAGCTTCGCTCACTAACATTGCTTCGACCACTTCAAATGTGGTTTCTATTACAGGAGGGGCTGCAATTACAGGTTTAGGTACAGCTGCTGCTGGGGCAACACGCTTTGTTAAGTTTGCTGGCACAGCCACCCTTACACACAATGCAGCATCCCTGATGCTCCCTTCAGCGGCAAACATTGTTACTGCAGCAGGGGATACCGCAACTTTCATTTCTGAAGGCTCAGGTAACTGGACATGTGTTTCTTATACCAAGGCGAATGGCGCTGCGTTAGGACTGGCAGTCACATCTCTTAATGGACAGTCCGGTGCAGTAGTAACAACCTCGGCTTATGCCATTGGAAGCTTTGTTAACGGTAGGCCAAAGAATGCCACTTCGTATGCGGTGGGAGCCACCATTGCAGGTTCATCCCTCTGGAGTACTTGTAGTGGCGCTATGTGGGACAACTCTGTAGCTAACTGGCAAGCGTGTAATTTTTCACGGACTACAGATGCTGGAGTAGGGGCAGCCTTAGTTAATACAGGCACATGGTTGTGTGTTTCTTCTGCTCCTTTGTATAGCGGATCACTGACGCTTAGTGGTCTTTGGGTTCGAGTTAGCTAAGGATAAATATGGAATACAAAGCAGTAAGGAACCCCCAGTGGGCAAACGTAGAAGAGACGCTGATCAATTGTGAGGTGGACTTCGCTTGCACTGATGGTGGGTTCCTCCCATTTTCAGCAGCAGCAGTGGGTGACTACCCACATACACACGAGATATTTTCCAGAGCTACTTCAGGGGAATTCGGGGAGATCGCAGCCTTTCAACCACCACCACCCCCTTCAACTGAAGAGATGTCGGTGGCTGTTAGAGAAGACCGCAACAGGCGTATCGCTGAGACTGATTGGACGCAAGCTATGGACATCCCTGAGGGTACAAAGCTTTTGTGGGTTCCGTTTCGTCAAGCTCTCCGAGACATCCCTTCACAAGAGGGCTTCCCCTTGAACATCGAGTGGCCTACCGCCCCTGATTAATTTGAATCGGAAAATCTATGAAACAAGTAATAAAGGAAGGCATAGGAAGCAATGACGCTAAAACTTAGTGGATCAACGGGAGCATCTTTAATCGAAGCTACAGCTGCTCCATTCCTTGTTGGTCAGGTCTGCTTCTTCGCCATGAGTACAGCCCCTAACGGCTTCTTAAAGGCTAACGGGGGTCTGGTTTCACGTACTACCTACGCCAGCCTCTTTGCGGCTATGGGAACACTCTATGGAGCAGGGGATGGTTCAACCACGTTCAACCTTCCAGACCTCCGTGGTGAGTTTCCTCGTGGTCTAGATGATGGTCGTGGAGTTGACACGGGGCGGGCTATAGGGTCTGTTCAGTCATCGCAAAATGCAGCTCATCGACATAACACTGCGGTTGATGGCTTACCAGGCACTAGTGCTACATATCAGGCACAAGTAGGTTTAACCACATATTCATCCGCGACAGGCGGTTATGAGTCGATGTATGCGCGTGGTGTAGCAGACACTACAGAAGCAAACGCCTCCACTTCAAGCACCTCTGGAGGCGCGGAAGCCCGTCCACGTAACGTAGCCCTTCTGGCTTGTATTAAATTTTAAGGTAATGAGATATGCCCGACATAGACAAGAACATCCAGAAGGAAGCCGTTAAGGAGGCTCTTCAGGAGTGGATGGACAAACAGTTCGCCACCCTTGGTAAGTGGACATTCGGCGGGATGGCTAGTGTGGCTTTCGCAGTGATGGTCTACCTCTACTTAGCGCAGCATGGCTGGAGTAAATAACATGCTTAAAGCAGATGAGAAATACCTATCTTCCCTCCACGGGAAGCTTGCAGAGGTGCTGAAGGATGCACTGTCACAGGAGTACTCCGATCCTGATACAGGCGCAAAGATTCCTCCACCGGCTGCAATTTTGAATGTTGCCCGTCAGTTCTTGAAGGACAACAAGATTGAAGCAATGGCAGTCGAAGGTACGCCCCTACACGACCTCTCCGACCTGCCTATCTTTGAAGACGATAACGTCATCGCTCTTCGTAAGTAAGCTCCCCTTAATCGCTCTGTAAGACGCGCAAGGCTCTCTCTGGTAGAAGCATACCAGCGGGTGTCCTTGCGCGTCCCTACGGGGCTGTATGCGAGTCCTATGGCACAACCAAAACATCCAGCATTAACAGATTTCCGAGTCTTCACATACATGGTGTGGAAGCACCTCGGACTACCAGAACCAACACCAGTACAGTACGACATCTCCCACTACCTACAGACCGCCCCTAGACGCGCTGTAGTTGAAGCATTCCGTGGTGTAGGTAAGTCTTGGATCACCTCCGCATTTGTATGCTGGGTATTGCTTAACGATCCACAGAAAAAGATTCTTGTGGTGTCTGCCTCGAAGGAACGCGCAGATGCCTTCAGTACATTCGTCAAACGACTGATCAATGAGATCCCAATGCTGCAGCACCTAGTGCCTAAAGAAGGCCAGCGTGACTCAGTAATCTCCTTTGACGTAGGCGCAGCACGACCAGACCATTCTCCCTCGGTGAAGTCTGTAGGTATCACAGGACAGATTACTGGCTCCCGTGCTGACCTCCTGATTGCTGATGACGTTGAAGTCCCTAACAACTCAGCAACCCAGATGATGCGAGATAAGCTCTCTGAGGCTGTCAAAGAGTTCGACGCTATCTTGAAGCCGAATGGTCGCATCCTCTACCTCGGCACACCTCAGACAGAGATGTCCTTGTATAACCAGCTGCCAGAGCGTGGCTATGAGATTCGCATCTGGCCTTCACTGTATCCAGACTTCTCCCAAGTGATCCGGTATCAGGGACGACTAGCTCCCATGATAACCAAAGCATTAGAAGCTGACCCTGACCTCCAGAATAAGCCTACCGATCCTAAGCGATTCGATGAGGCTGACCTGATGGAGCGTAAGGCTTCCTATGGACGCGCTGGCTTTGCCCTGCAGTTCATGCTCGACACTAGCCTCTCTGATGGTGACAGGTATCCCCTGAAGGTCTCTGACCTCGTGGTGATGAACCTGAACCCAACTATGGCTCACCTTAAGGTGGCATGGGCAGCAGCCCCTGAAGTCTGTATTAATGACCTCCCTAACGTAGCTTTGACAGGAGACAGGTTCTACAGGCCGATGTGGCACTCCCCAGAGATGTCTGAGTACACTGGCTGCGTAATGGCGATTGACCCCTCAGGTCGTGGTAGCGATGAGACCGGCTATGCCATCATTAAGATCCTCGCGGGTAACCTGTACTTGGTAGCTGCTGGTGGTATCCACGGTGGTTATTCAGACACCACTCTGGAGACCCTCGCCAGACTAGCTAAGACGCATCAGGTGAAGGAGATCATCGTTGAGGCTAACTTCGGTGACGGTATGTACACGCAGCTCCTGAAGCCTGTTCTAGGCCGTATATACCCATGTACGGTGGAGGAGGTGAAACACAGCACCCAGAAGGAGGCTCGTATCATCGACACACTGGAGCCTGTCATGTCCAACCATAGATTGATCGTGGATCAACGTGTGATCGACACAGACTTCAACTCAGCCAAGGAAGTGAAGTTCTCCCTGTTCTATCAGCTCACCCGCATTACCCGTGACCGTGGAGCCTTAGTCCATGACGACAGACTAGATGCACTGGCTATCGCCGTGGCTTACTGGACTGAGCATATGTCAAGGGACAACAACAAGGCTGCAGACCAGATCAAGGGGGCTGCCCTAGAGATGGAGCTTAAGAAGTTCATGGCAGGTGTCTTAGGAGGAAGACCTAAGAAGACAGGCTGGAACAGCGGTAATAGCGGTGTACGTTGAAAGTTCCAGTATAAGAAGAGAGCCATACTTTCTTCTGGGGATTACATAGCGCACTTGGCTGTGTACCAGTATTCGTACTGGACTCAGAGCCTCGTGTGTCTATGGTGTGTGTTCGCCATGACTCAGGAAGCCTCTGGTTAACTGCCTACTGCCACTAAGGGAAACCTTATGGGGGGTAAGGGGGGAAACTAGAGATTCCTGCAGTCATGGTATATGTTCTAAGTACATCCTAAGATGTCTTAAGATACTCAAGAGATGTCTTAAGGGACAACTACCACCATGACCAACCTAGTTAGTGTCTGTACAACATACCGTCACTGAGTTAAGCACAGTCGCCCCCGGGAAGAACTCCTTACTTATTCATTTTTCTTTAGGGAGTAGTGTGCATAACTTCTTACGATGCTTCTTCAAACACCAGATACATTCATTGACCGTCAGACCTGATGTCCAACTACAGAGGTGCAATGCCTCATCTATGGATTTCTTCGGGTCTGACTTAGGGTCACCCTTAAAATAATTCGCTAGAAAAATCTGAAAGACTCACCTCGATCACGAACGCGGCGAGTACCCCCCGTCCCCCACCGTCCAGCCTCGGTTTTCTGCGGCAAAGTATCTAAAAGATAACGATTGTAAGTCCTTGATTTTAAAGGGAAAGCATAAGATATATAATCCTCTGTTCTGTCATCGGATTGACTATTGACTTCTATTGATAGTCTTAGGGCGCACTGTGATGGCTCTCTATTTTTGACTATCAGTTCCTTTTTTAACGCTAGAACTATCTACAGTCCATCTCTAGAACTATCTACAGTCCATCTAAAGACAAACAGCCCGATCAGTTCCTTTTTTTCACTACCAGATAAATAGTTGTACCGAATGTGAAATAGTTGTTGACATGAGATAACGGAGGATTTATATTTGAGTCCTGCCACAAACAAACAGGAGAAAAAACGATGTATACAGCACAGAAGAACGCTCACGGTAACGTAATAGTCTGTAAGGGCGATGAGCAGCGCAACAGCTACAAGATAGTGTTCACCGGTAGTTATGCTGAGTGCATGAAGTTCAAGTTCAACTAAGGAAAATCGCAATGTACAAGCAAAAGAGAATCGAAGCTGCTGACATCCTGTTCACTATCACTGTGCTGACCTCTATGGTGGCTCTAGTGTTTGCTGTAGTGGCTGATCTTTGCATCTAATCCTACCAAATTCGGTACTATCACTAAAAAGGAATTGACATGAAAACGAAACAACCTACAGGCTTCATTATTTATCGTGGTGAATCACTCTTGAACGGTGAAAATATCGTCGTAGTGGCTATCACTAAGAAAAGCACGAACAGCAAAACCGGTGATGTAGTTCAAACGTACATCCTCAGAGATAACGGTAAGTCCCCAGTGGATAACGCTAGGAATCTGGACGATGCGGCTATCTGTGGCTCTTGTCCTCATCGTCGCGGCTTAGGTGGCTCATGCTATGTCAATCTGGGGCAGGGTGCGCGATCTGTGGCTGCTGGTATCGAGCGAGGCATCTATCCGCAGGACGCTGGAGCGGCTAACGAAGCTGCTGCGGGTCGCGTGGTTCGCTTAGGTACTTATGGTGATCCTGCTGCTGTCCCTGCTGCTGTCTGGGCGGCTCTGCTGGCTCAGTCTGCTGGTCACATGGGCTACACCCATCAGTGGAAGTCTGGGAAGTCCCTAGCGGTTATGCAGTGGTGCATGGCATCTGCTGATAATGAGACAGACCGCACTGAAGCAAAAGCTGCTGGCTATAGGACTTTCAGAATTCGCACTGAAGCACAGCCGCTACAAGCTGGCGAGTTTGTTTGTCCAGCAAGTGCTGAGGCAGGTAAGCGCAAGACCTGCGCTGAGTGCCAAGCCTGTGATGGTGGCGTCAATACCCGCAAAGCTGATCCTGTGATCGTCGTGCATGGTTCGCTGAAGAACAGATTCATAGCTCAAGCTGCGGCCTAATAGTCCCAGATTTTCAGCTACTGCAGATTATCAATAGTCTGCAGTGTCGGAATTATCCGGAGCAGTACAACCCTGAAAGGAACACATCATGAAACTAGTCAACAAGCAAGGCAATGCCGTCAACGTAGGTGACATAGCACACACCTTCCAAGGTGAGGCTGTCGTCGTAGTAGGCATGGAAGAACCACGGCATAGCGGCAGCACTGGGCGTGTCCTAGTTAAGAGCATGGATGAGTCGCGCTGGCAGCAGTCCTTCTACCCCAGCGTCTGCAACAGGGGGTGGGTCGGGGATACGAACTACTGAACTGAGTGGATCGAACGTGAAGACCAATTTTAAGACCGGACAGGAGATACATCATGAAAAAACCAGTTGAGTCAATCCCGCAAGGTGAATTCGTTCGCCGCTCTGAGACAGCTAAGAAAACCTATATCCGCAGTACGTACGACCGCTCTTCGAAGCGATACGCGCTGACCGATACAGAAGACACCTCCCACGAAATATGGGTCAAGCGCGGCACGTTGCTGCTGACCGGCTTCACCTACTGACCAACCTGAGGAGATAAACCATGAAAGTTTACGTTTACTTCAACCTGCACAAGCGCAAGTTTTCAGTCAAGGCAATGGAGGGTGAAAACAAGGGTCGCGTGGTCGCTCACGTTGACTCTATCCATCTGCTGGACGCTGTCTTTAAGGTCTCACAGGCAGGACGCGCAAGGGTTCTCAGAGAGCAGAAGAAGTACGTTCATGCCGGTGTCATTGGCTACTGGACAGAAGACATTGAAGCAGATCGCGCAATGGCTGCGGCGACTGACTGCATCACTTACAACCCGTACAAGTACGACAGCTTCGTGAATAAGTCAGATGACTTCGCACCAGTGTCTAAGGCAGCTTATGCCTACCTGCATGACCGCCAGATCAATGCTTCATTCGCTCAGTAACACCCCTAGAACACCACAGGAGAATCAAATGGAAAACACCTGCACCCAGATCTTGGACGCTATCGCTGAGAGTCTTGGCAAGCCTGTACAGGAGCTGTCTGAGCTTATCGCCTTTGCTAACGTAAGGTTGTTGTAATGTTTCCGTCAGGAATCTATGGCTTCCTCTATAATTAGCCTCCCTAATTTAGGGAAATGAAGAGAGTGCTTTCGCAGAAGTACCAGATACTCAATTATAAATAATGTAGGTTTATCTGGAAAAAAAATTAATAAAAACCATAAGTTAACTGCGAAATAAGGGAATCACCGATGTTGGTACTGTTGAAAAAAATCATTAATAAAGATTTTGCTATATCATCAGGAAATTCCTTTCAATGGCTCCCAAGCTTTGAACAGGTTCCATATGAAATCATCATTTATTGGGCGTGGTTCACGCTCTATGTGAGTACTGTCCAGAGGCCGCGCATGTGATCTTTGCTCCGATACAGAGGGAATGAAATGAAAAAGCTGTCTACAACTAAACTCATAGACAAAGTTAAATTTTTAGAAACTTTTAGGAATGTAGATCCTAATATGCCGGTCTCTCAAATTCTGTTCTTGCTTGCAGTTGCTTTAGAGCCAGAACGCTCCATGAGAAGCCTTGCAGAGTCTTCTAACGTGCCGTATGCGAGCGCATCACGCTACTTGCAAGCGTTATCTGATGGTCGTCCAGCGATGGGCGTGAAGGGTCTGGGGCTTGTCCAAGCGGATGAAAATCCAATGGATAGGAAACAGAAGCTGGTCTCCCTGACTGCTGCAGGGGAGAAGTTGTTAGAAGAAATTATCTAATCAAAGGAGCCTTTATGCCTTACATGAAACGGGGAAGCTCATGGGTAGTTTACGTGGGCAGTGGTGCGGATCGCTTCCGAGCCACAGTGAAGTCTGAAGAGGATGCTGTACGCATCAACACGATGGAAGAGGCGAAGTGGGAAAAGCGGAAGCTTCAGCGGTTCACTCCACAACGCCAGAACGTCACAGTAGCTCCAGAAGACGAAAGCGGTGTCACTCTTGGGTATGTCTTCAAGATCACCAAGCAAACCCGCTGGGCTGACTCTAAGAACGCTCAGTTGGTCAATGCAAGGCATGTGCTTAACTTCCTTGGTGAAAAAACACCAGTGAGGGCTATCAAGCAGGAGGCAGTCCGTAAGATGTCTGTTCACTTCGCTGAGAGCGGCAACTGTGGTGGTACGGTCAACCGTAAGTTGTCTGCCCTGTCTGTGATGCTTAAGACAGCAGCGGATGAAGGTTGGATTGACCTGATGCCAAGGATGACTCGTAGGCGTGAGAGTGAACACAACACCCGCTTCTTTGAAGTAGAGGAAGAGAAGCAGATGCTGGAGATATGCAAGCAGCGCGGGTTAGGTGGGCTGGCAGACTTCATCATGTTCGGGATCGATACAGGTTTCCGTAGAATGGAGATTCTGAACTTCAGACTCGCTGATGTGCGTGATGGCAAGGCAAGGCTGCTGGCTGTAGGGGTCGCTGGGGGTAACAAGTCCAGCAAGCTGCGGATTGTGCCGATGACAAAGCGACTGCTTGAGATGGTCGAAAGACGCAAAGGGAATGATCGGCTGTTCGCTGACCTGACCGACTCCAAGCTGCGCCTACAGTGGGACATGCTGCGACATGACATGGCTATGGACGACGACGATGAGTTTATCGTTCACACCCTGCGTCACACCTGTGGGACTCGCTTGGCAATGGCAGGTAAGTCCGCTCCGTTCATCCAAGCTTGGCTAGGACACTCGAACATCATGGTGACCCAGCGTTACATCAACTTGGCTGGCAAGGGTCTGGAGTCCGGTACTGAAGCTTTAGAAGCATTTTCTTGACAACTTTAGTGTCACATTTGCGACAATTGCGTCAGTGGGAGCGTCACTTTTGTGTCACATTATATTTGTAAGTACTTGATTATATTGAATGTGGTAGGACTTAAAATACCATGAGTCCGAAAAAGTAGTATGCGGGTATGGTGAAATTGGTATACACGACAGACTTAAAATCTGTTTCCGTAAGGAGTGTGGGTTCAAGTCCCGCTACCCGCACCATTCAATAAATTCAAATACTTAGCCCCAGTTCAGCGGGGCTTTTTTCTCAGAAGTACTACCAGATATTTGAAAGTTCCAGTAAAGCTACTAAGCCGAATTCGGTATGTGTCAATTCCGGAAAATGGCTGAAAAGTGACACTGCGTCAACTTGATACCAGATGTGGAAGATACCTCTACGACTGGCGTGGGTTTTGGCTATATCTGTTAAAAAACCTCTGTGTCACTTTGTGTCAACTTAAGATTTCTCTTAGTACTTAGACAATAAAGATTACTGCTCCTCAAGACTTGCTACTTAAGTAAGTAATCGTAGTGGTAGTAATCGTTAAAACGAACCTTAGGACAATCTAATGAATAACTACTTGCTGCCTGAAGACTCCGCTAATGACATCGATCTGATGTCTGTTCAGTTGTCTCTAGAAGAGTCCATGACCACCCGTGGAGCAGAGCGGTTCATGCATCATGTGAACTCCTCAGTTGAGCATGAGCGTGAAGAGGGAAGTGTGTACGGCAAGACCTTGCTGGCACACCGACTGCAGCAGTTCGCTGATGCGGTAACCAAGTGGCGCACAGAGGCTGCAGAAGGCCGTGCAGGTAACCGTCAGATTTGTTTCAAGCGGGTGCGTGACACCTCCTCAGACAAACTTGCCTACCTTGCCTTGAAGAACATCATCTCTGGCTTGTCCACCGTCCGCACCCTGCAGTATGTTGCGGTATCGATTGGGACTGCCATCGAGGATGAGATGCGGCTGTCTGCTATCCGAGAGGCAGAGCGTAAGAACTATGAGCGTATTGTCTTGGGTGCAAAGCAGCGTACCTCGAACCACTACAAGCATGTCTACGCTGTCCGCATGGCTGATCGTATGGAAGACGGCTGGAAGTCATGGACTCCTGATGAGCGGCTCCATGTTGGCTCTAAGATGATCGACCTGTGTGTCGAGTCCATTGGCATCGTCGAGGTAGTGACACAGAGCGAAGGCAAGAAGAAGCTCATCAAGGTTCTTAAGGTTCGTGAGGATGTCCTGAACTGGATCACCCAGCGTAAGGACGCTATCGCTATGCTGCGTCCAATGTATGAGCCGATGGTCGTACGCCCTCGTGATTGGACTAACCCGCTTGATGGCGGCTATATCAGCACGGCTATCAAGCCTCTGAAGCTGGTTAAGTCAAACAACAGAGCGTATCAAGAGGAGTTGGCGAACACAGACATGCCGCTGGTCTACTCGGCTGTTAACTCCCTGCAGAGAACCGCATGGCAGGTCAACACCAAGGTCATGGAGGTCATGAGAACCCTCTGGTACGCAAACAGCACCGTGGCTGGACTTCCACCTAAGGATGGTGTGCCGCTGCCTGTACCTCCTGCAGACATCGAGACAAACGAGGATGCCCGTATGCAGTACCGTGTCTCTGCCGCTAAGGTTCACCGGCACAACCTGTCGATCCGCTCTAAGCGTATTCACTTCTCCATGATTCTGGATATTGCAGATCGCTACAGCCGCTATCGCAAAATCTATATGCCATATCAGCTGGACTTCCGTGGTCGTATCTACGCAGTGTCTTCATTGAACTGCCAAGGCAACGACACCACCAAGTCCCTCCTGAGATTCGCCAACGGCAAGAAGCTTGGTGCAGAAGGTTGGAAGTGGTTGGCAGTACAGGGTGCAAACCTGATGGGTGAGGACAAGTGCAGCTTCGAAGACCGTGTGAACTTCATCCTTAACAATGAAGAAGAGATACTCGCCATCGCAGCTGACCCATATAACAATCGTGGCTGGGTCTCAGGCTTTGGCAATCGCATGGATGACAAGGGTGACAGTGTCGCTACAGATAAGCAGTGGCAGTTCCTGGCCTTCTGTTTCGAGTGGGCTGGCTTCTGTCAGTACGGCGAAGACTTCGTTAGCAAAATCCCTTGCTCGGCAGACGGCTCTTGTTCAGGCATCCAGCACTTCTCAGCAATGCTCCGCTGTGAGAAGGGTGGCGCACAGGTCAACCTGACTCCATCAGAGAAGCCAGCAGATGTCTATCGCATGGTAGCTGAGTTGGTTAGCGAACAGGCCAAGCTTGATCTAGTGTCCGGTACGGCAGATGAGATGCGGCACACCGATGCTGGTACTTCCTACATCTATGAAGGTACGAAGGTACTGGCAAAGCAGTGGTTGGAGTTTGGCATCAACCGCAAGGTGACCAAGCGTTCCGTGATGACCTTGTGCTACGGCTCTAAAGAGTATGGCTTCAAAGAACAACTCCTCGAAGACATCCTTAACCCAGCCCGTAGGGATGGTAAGTTCTATCCCTTCAGCGGTGACGGATACCGTGCGGCTGGTTACTTGGCAAAGCTAATCTGGAATGCAGTGTCACAAGTACTGGTGAAAGCTTCTGAGGCAATGAAGTGGCTGCAAGAGACCGCCTCGCTGGCAGCATCGGATCAACTACCAGTACGGTGGACTTCACCATGTGGCTTCCCGATCATGCAAGCCTATGCGAATGTCGAGCCACACCGTGTGCGTACCGCGATTGCTGGTCAGGTCATCAAGCTCACGATGAATGTCGAGAACCCTGATGAACTGGATCGTCGTAAGCAAGCCAATGGGATTTCACCCAACTTCGTTCACGCAGCAGACGCTAGTCATATGATGTTGACAACTGTACGTGCCAGCCAGAAGGGCATTACCAGCTTCGCTATGATCCATGATTCCTTTGGCGCACCGGCAGCTGACATGCAGACTATGTATGAAGTTGTTCGGGAAAGCTTTGTCGAGATGTATGAGTCAGTTGATGTCATCTCAGACTTCCGTGATGAGATATATGCCCAACTCTCCGACAAGCTTAAAGCTCAGATGAAGCCATTGCCGGAACGTGGCAGCTTGGATTTGCAGCAAGTGCGGGACTCACGCTACTGCTTTGCCTAATAGTCACACATTCGCGATTATTGAAAGTTCCATACAAAGAATCAGCCAGCCCGACACCCAAAACTGCGGTGCTGGCGATTCCTCCCCCAGAACATTCAATGAGACATCCAATGGACTTTGAAGGCGAATACACCACGGCACTTGCTAAGGCGATGGCTACATGGCAATCAGGTCGGCAGATTACCTTGACCCTAGCGGCAGAACTAATGGAGCAGGGCTATGACATCCCGATGCTCGAACACTATTACTCAAAAATGTAGCTTTAAGAACCCCCTAAAGCTGAACTACACACCACTAATTCCCTGAAAGAAAACTATGGCAAAGCCAAAAAAGAATCCTACCTTCACTTCACCTAAAGGTACGTTCCGTTACCCGTCCCTGACGAAGCCCGACTACGGCAATGAGCAGTTCCCTAAAGCTAACGGCGAGTTCAAGACTCAGCTGGTGCTGTCCCGCGACGAAGCACAGTCCCTCATTGACCAACTCCAGCCTCTCTATAAAGAGGCTCTGGCTATGGGTGAAGAGAAGTACAAGGAACTGAAGGTTGAACAACGTAAGAAGCTAGGCGGCTTTAAAGCTAACGATTTGTTCTCTGAAATCTATGATCAGCAAACTGAAGAGCCAACCGGTGATGTGTTCTTCAAGTTCGCTACAGCAGCATCTGGCGTGAACCAGAAGGGCGAGAAGTGGAACCGCAAGATTGCGCTGTTCGATGCTAAGGGCAAGCCACTCAATAGCAGCACCGCTATCTGGGGTGGCACAGTTGGTAAGGTCTCCTTCGAGGCCGCTCCTTACTTCATCTCTGGTACGGGTGCTGGTGGTTTGAAACTGTATTTGATTGCCGCTCAGGTCATTGATCTGGTGAGCGGTGGTGGTCGTAACGCTGGAGCCTATGGCTTTGGT
>Ga0070748_1000282_pt1 | contig 25714 bp, 26 predicted proteins | sample VirMetDEL_Nov_12_FD_77015 | JGI IMG/M metagenome (GOLD analysis project Ga0070748, IMG submission 77015) | Aqueous microbial communities from the Delaware River and Bay under freshwater to marine salinity gradient to study organic matter... | ecosystem: Environmental > Aquatic > Marine > Coastal... | reverse complement strand
GGTTATGCTGCAACTCCTGATGATGACACACGGGAAGTAGATTTCAAACGGTATGACGCACCGTTGGACGATGTAGAGGCAGCATCTGGTGCTACCTTCTTAGCAAAATGTTATGCTTGGGTTATGGCTCAAAGCGATATGTCAGGTAGTTCAGCGGCGTAGTAATATTTAGTTAAGTACTTGTATTATAAATAACAAAGTGCTATTATGCACTGACAAACTAATCAGGAATTTATATGTCACTGCACTTATTACGTGCAGAGGAAATCCTAAACTACTGGCCTCAAATCTCACCACACATTGATGCTGCACTTGAGCATTCTGCAGGAGAGATAACCACATTTCAAACCTTTCAACAGGCGATGCTAAACCAGATACATGTCTGGGTATATGTGGATCAGGACAAGATAACCTCTGTTGCCGCTACCCGCTTCTTAATTTTCGACAACACAAAATCACTGCAGATCATGGCTTGCGGTGGGTCTGTCGCAGATTGGGAAGTAACACAACCCGTACATTCAATCTTTGAGCAATTTGCCAAGGACAATGAATGCCAAAATATCCAAATCTGGGGCCGCAAAGGATGGGCCAAGCGTTTGGAAAACGTAACCAGCGAGAGCGGCAAAAAGTATGAGCCACTCTATACAGTAATTTCTATGGAGATTTAGCAAATGACCTTGATTAACCCGTTTGGCGTTAGCCGATATTTGCATCCTCGCCATGCGGGTATGATTGTTTATAAAGGCGGTGGTGCGGCTGCAGGGGCAGTAACAAACATCACTGAAACTGGTCTGGGAGACACACAGTTTCAGACGCTGCAAACTAATCAGAGTGATATTCGTGGCGATATTACAGGTCTAGGCACTGATGTTCAAACCTATGGCGATGCCCTTAAAACTGGGCAATCTGGCATAACTAACCTTATTGGTAGTGCGGCTTCAACGGATGACGATGGATTAGTTACTCCTGCTACTGGACTGTACGGTCAATTCAACGATCAGTATAACTATCTCACTGGGTTATCTGACCGGATGGATACGGGTTTCACAGACCTTACTGGCAATGTTAACACCCAGACTTCCGCTTTAGCTTCAGGCCAAGCTGGTTTAGCTTCAGGGCAATCGGGGTTAGTTACAGGCTTAGGTAACTTACAAGATAATGTGAATACTGGCCTTGCAGGGTTTACGGGTAGATTTGATACTATAGACCAAGCTAATACAAACATGCAGACTTCTGTAAATGAAGGCTTTGAGGATCAAGCTAAAGGCTTTACTGCCGTAAATGCTAATATGGCTTCAGGCTTTGAAGACAACCAAAATACTTTGAATGCTGGATTTGAAGCATCTAATACCGCGATGAATACTGGTTTTTCAGACGCACAATCCCAATTAACAAATACACAAGCTAACGTATTAGCAGGTCAGCAAGGCCTCAATACAGCATTAGATACGATGGGTAATACTGCTGACATATATGCTGCCCAATCCCTAGAAAATCAGGCAAATCTTCAATCTGGTCAGGATGGCTTTGTATCTAATTTTGATAACTATGTTGACCGTTACACAGACGATGTTAATTTAGCCAATCAATTCCGCACTGACCTAGAAGAAGCACAGACAAATGCATTTAGAGGTCTACGTGAGGATGTCGGAAACTTTGCAGAAGCAGCATCTACGGCTAACACTGGTACTCAGTCTGCTGTCGATCAACTTAATCAGACTATTACAGGCGGCTTTAGAGACGCTTCCACAGACGAGCAAATTGCTGCAAGAAAACAGACTAATGACCTTAATAACATTCGTGATTTGCTGCAGACCACTGGACAATCTCTAGATGCCTCTACGCGAGATCAATACCAAAAATTAGCTGACGCATTTGATCAACAAGGTAACTTAATAACTCAAGGTATCGACGATCAGGGAAATACGTTGCGGCGTGAGCTAGATGCCCAAGGTGCGGTGATAGAAACTCGCTTTGATCAATCTGGTAATCAAATCGGGCAATTCCGCATGGATGTAGGCCAGATGATTTCTACCGCGAATGAGTTTGTTTCTGGACAGATCACTGACGTGGGTGCTGCAACACAAGCTAGATTTGATGTCCAAACTGGCACAATGAATGCCCAAGGAAAATCACTACTTAATCTAGCTAGTCAGAATAATTCTTTGGATCAGACCGTCCGTAATGAATTTACAGCAGTAGCCTCTGCATTTGATGACACGGGCAATCTTATTGGTCGATATACTGATAATCTCGGAAACACAATCCAACGTCAGATTGATCAAAACGGTAATCTAATAACAACGAGGTTTGATCAGACAGGCGGTTTAATAGACCAATCCTCCTCCAATATTGCTAAATCAATTGCTGATGCAAACAATGCAATGCAGTCTGGTCAAACAGGATTGTCTAGCGATATTAATGCCCTTGGTGTAAATCTAGATCAGACTAGTACTGGATTAATGTCCCAGACAGGGGATATCCGCAACCAGATTACGGCAGGATTTAATGCTAATAATCAGACTATGGATACCCAAGTAAGAGACATGGCTAAGGCCATAAGTTCCATACAAGATTTAGATATTGCCAGAAGGGAAGACTTAAGTGACTTGTCTCAGGCTTTTGATGACCAAGGCCGATTAATCCGGTCCACTGTTGCAGAAAATGGTGTGACAACAGCCCGTGCTATAGATCAAAATGGTAATCTTATGCTCAGAGCCTTTGATGCCACTGGCAACGAACTTGGTAACAAAGTCGTGGATATTAACCAGCAATTAAACTTCCTCGGAGAATATGGATATTTGCCGGGGGCTAATACCAGTATGGGCAATCTAAGCCCTGCCGTTAACGCAAATAATGGAGGTTTTGCGTCTCCATTTACACAAACAAGGTAACCAATGCATCCAAATAACGTATCACAAGACTGTGTAGAATTAGTTAAAAAGTTTGAAGGTCTGCATAAACTCAAAGACGATGGCCTAGTCCACGCATATCGCTGCCCAGCGGGAAAGTGGACACTTGGATTTGGCGCAACTAAGGGTATTCGCTCTGGGATGACCTGCACGGTAGCCGAAGCTGAACAGCGTCTTAAAGATGACTTAGATGAACACGGTAAGATCGTTAAGAAGTATGTTAATGTGCCTCTCTCTCAAGGGCAGTACGACAGCCTTACATCTTTTGTATTCAATCTAGGCGGTGGGGCGTTTAGAAGCTCCACTTTGCTAAAACGCCTAAACTCAGGAAATTACGATGACGTACCCGCTCAGATTCTTAGATGGAACAAGGCGCGGGTAGATGGTAAATTAACTCCCTTGCGAGGACTTACCAGACGCCGTTCAGCGGAAGCCGCAATCTTCAGCCGTGACGCTCAATTACCTTCTGATGAGGGTGGTCCTCAGATGGTACAAAAGCCCACGGCAGAGGCTCCAAAACCTCTTATTAAATCCAAGACTATGGCTGGTGCGGGTATCGCAGGTGCAGCTACGGGCCTTAACGAGGTAGCAGGTCAACTACAGGGGCTGGTTGCTTATGCAGATAGTTTAAAAACGATCTTCCTACTGTGTGCTATCGGCGGGATTGCCTTAGCTGCATACGCCCGTTGGAAGGATAACAAAGAAGGCATCCACTAGTGTTTATCTTTGGTAAGATCAAAACTTACATAATAGCTACTTTAGCTCTGGCTTTACCTATTCTCTATGTAGTGGGTCAAATTACGGGCAGAGCTAAAGAAAAGAATAAAGTCTTAAAAGACGAACTAGAGGCGCAAAATAAAGCGTCTGATTTCTACAAGAATATGGCAGAGCATGAAACTGACACTCTTACTGACCGCAAGTCTGTTACTGACAGGCTGCGCTCAAACGGTCTATAAAACCAAACTCGAAATCTACTGTCCGAACATTAAGCAGTATGATGAGCGGTTTAATAACCAACTAGCTAATGAATTAGAAAGTCTAGATGCCACCTCTACGGCAATCAATGAAGCTGTGAAGAATTATATTTATCTGCGTGATCGTATCCGTAGATGCCAAGAAGAAAGGGATACAATCTAATGGGTATTTTCGGATATGACAGCATCAGCGATATGTTCGATGGCGGTGGGGCTGGGGGTAGCAGTGACAAAGGATACGGAAAACCGGGAGAATCTTTTGAGGATTATAAGGATAGAACCGGAGATAAAACAGCTAAGGCGCACGATGGCGGCGGTTCTTTTGTAGGCAATACTATTGATGATGTTGTTGGAGCGGTAACGGGGGGTAGTACTACATCGACTATTAAATCAGGGCAGACTTTATCAGGTATTGCGGCTGCTAATGGCTTAACAGTTGCCCAGCTTATGGCAGCTAATCCTAATATAACTAAGCCTAATGAAATACAGGCTGGGGCTTCTATTAATATCCCAAGTTCTGGGGGGTCCATCTTCGGGGGCGGTTCAGGTGTAAAAGGTACAGCCCCTAAAGTTGGATTAATGAGCCTAAGTATGCCAAGGATTATTGGCTCTATAGTCGGGGGTATTTCTGGCATTGATCCAAAAGTAGACGCATCTGCTAATGTAGGTGGGAGAATGGTATACACTAAGAAGGATAGTGACTACACCTACTCGTACAATTTTCTTGGGATGCCCTATTCTGTCGAAGTAATAGATGGTGTGGCTGTGGACAAATTGTCTATCAAAACAGATGCCAGTGGTTTGCGTGAGGGGCAAACAGGTTTTGACCCAAAAACTGCTAAATCTGGCTACGACAGGAATATTGAACAAGCTGAAAAAGACGGAGACGATGACGAGGTACATAAACTACGTCAGTATGCTGAAGACAATGCCAACACCAGCGGTGAAGTGTCTACAGGTAGATTGACCTCAACAGCTATCTCGGAAATGGCTACAGAGGCTGGGGTTATTGCAAATCAAGAAGATATGGAAGATATTATAGCCGACCCAGATAAATTTCTATTAGACAGGGGTTTAAAGTTATCTGATTTAATTCCAGAAGCTGATGCCGAAACCACAGGTACTACTCTTGATGCAGATGACGCTAATTATGGATTAGGCACTGACCCTAGCTACACTGCAAGTGAAACAGGTGATGCCAGTACAGTAGCCGATGTAGTAAAAGCTCCAGTAACTTCCTATAATGCCGCCACTAATACTCTGACTGATAACGAGATGATGACTGCAGCCACTGGTACAGTCAGTGATCAGGCTACTGTTAATGCAGAAGACTACACTATTGACACGCAGGGTGCGGCTACAGGCGTGAATGCTGATGGCACAGTTAGTGTACTGGGCGAAGCTCTAAATGACTTTGCCACACAAGACATTTCCACAATTATTGATACCAGCACAGTAGCTGGGAAGTTGCTTGCCCAGAAGTTGGGTGAAGGCAACTACACTGACAGTAAGGCCACGGTCCTCGGTCAGATGAAGATTATTAGTGATGAGTTTAAGAACAGTGCGGGAGAGCCTATCATCCCGCCTTGGGCGCAGGGTATGGCTAGAAATGCAGCCAAATCCGTGGCGTTTACTGGTCTTAGTGGGACCGCTGAAATTGCTGCCATGAGCAATGCCATCATGGAAGCTACTCTAGGAGTTGCAGACAAAGAGGCAACTTTCTTTCAGACTTTAACCACTAAGAACTTAGATAACCGACAGCAGTCAATAATTAACAAAGCTAATGTCCTTTCTAATCTGGAGATGGCTAACTTAGATGCAAGGTCTACAGCAGCCGTCACTAACGCTAAAAACTTTATGGAAATGGACCTCAAGAACCTAACCAATGAGCAACAAGCTGAGATGGTAAACAAACAGGCTTTAGTTCAGGCTCTGTTCGATGACACTAAGGCTATCAATGCTTCTCGCCTATTCACGGCAGAAAGCACTAACGACATAAATAAGTTTTATTCAGAATTACAGGTGGCGGTTGAACGTCATAATAGCTCTGAAATAAATGCACTTAGTAGATTTAATACCGGCGAAATTAATGACGCCGCGCAGTTTAATGCTGACATTAAAAATGACCGTCAGAAATTCCTAAGTGAGATGCGGTATAATATTGATTTAGCTAATGCCAAATGGCGTCAGACTGTTGAGACTACCAATACCACTAATATGGTTGAGGCACATACTGCTGACGTAAAAGCTGGATTAGACCTTACGCAGGAAGCCTTGAATAATCTTTGGGACAGTGCCGACAATCTTCTAGATTATATTTGGAAGACTACCGACAGCGACATGGAGCGGGAACTTAGGCTTCTGACTGCACAGATGACTGCACAAGCGTCTGCCTCTGGTGCTAGTTCCGGTAGTAATTTCATGACCGGACTACTTACGTTAGGCGGGGCATACTTAGGCTCAAGTAGTGGCTCTTCTTGGCTGACAAGTGTGTTTAAGTCAGATTCCAGACTTAAGAAGAATATTAAGAAGATAGATACCCTAAAAGGTATTAACTTCTACGAGTGGGAGTGGAACGACGAGGCCATAAGAATTGGGGCTGATAGGCATCCAACCTTTGGGGTAATAGCCCAAGAAATTCAAAAGACCCATCCAGAGGCAGTCATAGTAGGCAAAGATGGGTATCTCGCAGTTAATTATGGGATGATCAACAATGACCTTTGATGAGGCAGTGAAGAAGTCGATTAAAGTATTCCTGAAAGGCACAATGCCCACGAATACAAATGGCTTGAAGACAGACGGGTTATTCTACACCCCAGAGTATTTTGATGATTTGGAAACCCAGCTTCTGGACGAGCCTACTGACAGTAAAATTACCAGAGATGAGGAGCTAGAAGATGCGGATTGAGGCTCCTATTCCCGGCGGTAATTATCTAGCAGATACAAGAAATTACGCATGGCATCGTCCACCAGATCTAGTAGATTATGACGAGGCGGTATCTTACCTAATTGATAAGATTGATGAGCCAGAACAGATAGAAGTTATACATGCAATGCTGGGCATCGATGCTCACATTTCCACAGTAGTTACCACACTCCTGTTGCAAGGCATAAGCAAAGGCAAAATCGGCATTGACTTGGCTGTTTTGATTGCAGGACCACTAGCCCGATATATTGAGATTATTGCTAAGGACGTAGGCATTAAATATGAGATGGGTATTGAAAACAAGGACCGTGCTGTAATTACTCCCAGCCTTTTAAAAGCCTCTCTCGGAATACTAGAACAAGAAGATGAATTGGAAGAAGAGCCTCTAGCAGAGGAACCTGTCGCAGTAGAAGCTGAGGGCGGTTTAATGGGTATGCCTGATAAGATGGCAGCTTCCCAAGAAGAACAAGATGAAATGCTGGGCGGGGTAGTGCCAGAAGAAGCACCTATGGTCGAAGAGGAATTAAATAATGAGCTTTAAGTCAGAGGCCGCTAACGTAAAAGCTAACATTGCTGCTGGTGCATATAAAGAAAAGACCAATATTTGGGGTGGCTTCTTTGATGAACTTGCCTACGGCATTAAGAAGCAGGATGAAGAGAAACGGCAAGAGCGTTTGGAACAACGACGAGAAGCCCGTGCTGAAGGCCGTAGAGTTAAAGCCAAGCAGGATGCTCAAGACAAACAGGATCAGAAAGACACTAAACTCACTAACCTATATCTCACCAGTAATGGTATTGATCCAACCACCCAGAATATAAATGCTGTGCTGGGTGTGGTTAAGGATGGTGGCTTTTCTGGTATTAATGACTTGAATACTTTCATGAAGAAATCCTCTAAGGTTATAGAGGGTACAGGTATGTCTATTGATTCTCCGGTTCCCTCGCCTAGTGTGCCCCAACCTACAGAAATTAATGAAGAAAAAGGCCAAATAACTTATTTCACCGATGATCTAAATCAACGAGATAACCAAATAGCCGAAACACTAAACGCTGAACCGCTCTTTAATGCCGACATGATCCAGTTTGGTGTGCAGCCAGAGCTATACGACTTAGCATCTGTGACTGAGAACAACTACCTTGGAAAAATGCGAACTGAAGAACTTTCAGGGAATACTGAAGCCGTAGCTCAAATAAAAGAAGTTGCTGCAGCTAATGGTTGGGACAAGAAGATTAATGGCATTTCTCACTCAAGTATGTTGGGTAAAGGCAGTAATTACTTTGCCGACTTATTAACGACTATAGACAAGAAAACCGCACCTGAAGATTATGAATGGGCAACCACCAGACTAGCCGCTGCCGAAACTAGAGAAGCGGAACCAAACTTCTGGCAGGATGATACTAAACTGTCTACCTACGATGCTAATACACTTGAGGCATTTTTAAGCACTGGTAATTATGCAGAAGGCAGCGAAGCCTATAAAGCTATCAACGGGTTCTTGGAAATACGATTAGTACAAGAAGGCAAGGCAGGTATTGAGACGCTTATCGGTGCCGATCCTCAAAAAATAGATCAGTATATTAAAGCTAACGCAGGTAGATTAAATGCGGCTGATAAAAATACTCTTACTGACATGCGTAGTATTGCAGAAGAATACGCAGAAAAAGGCGAGGAGAGTGCTACTGCCAAGCAAATGGCCTTGGCTGCGTATTTAGAACAGACAGGTGCTAATTCTGTTGATGCCAATTCTAGAATGGAACTGATGGCTGAGTTTGAAAAAGGCTGGAAGGTGGCTACATCAACAGCCGAAGGCGATAAGGAATTTTGGCAAAAGCCTGACGTACTGGCTAAGATGGACCCAATTGCTCTTAAGACGCTTATGGACTCTGGTCTTATAGGTGGTTCTGAAACAGAAGCCTACAAAGCTGTCAATGCAGCTTACGGGGCTAGAGATAATCTAGAGACAGGAAACTTAGATCAACTAATAGGTAAGTCAGTTCTGGAATTAGACCAATACTTTAATAACAACGCTGAGTATTTTGCTAAACCTGAAAACTCTAAAAAACTTACTAAATTCACAAGATTGAAGTCGCTTGCAGTAGAAAGTGAACGGGCAGGTCAGACTGAGAAGACTAAGACCGCCAAGCAAATTTCCTTAGACGCCTTCATAGCAGCTAACCAGTTAGACACCCTAAAACCTGAAGAAGTACAGGCTAAGATGTCTGAGTTTGAGAAGAATTGGGCTGTATCCATTAAGACAGTAGAAGAGAAGCAGGGTTCATACACCACTGCTAACTATAGTGCTGATGTGATTAAATTCTCTAAGATGCTTACTTCCAGTGATGTTAATGAAGTGAAAGAGGCCACTGATTGGTTTAGTATTCAGCAGCCTATCATCCAAAGCACACTAAGTGCGGTATCTACGATTAACAAAAGGGCAGAAATTGACCTTCTCATAGAAGGAGGGATACCAGAAGATGTTGCTTTAGCTATTGCTAGTGGAAGTTTGAAAATTACTTCTGATGGCCTTGGAAGGCCTATAACTGTTAATACAGGTACTGGAGAAATCTCCTCTATTACAGGAGAGACTACTGAACAGGCTTCTTCTAGGGTAAATACTGATAATCTCACTGATGAAGAACGTGCGGCGATAGAAGTTGCTCAAGACAATGCCGCTGCAGCATTACAGGAAGCTGGGTTCTCAGGTCAGATAGATAATCTAGAAGATATTTCAGCAGCATTTGGCCCAGAGGGTTTTGGCGGTAAGTTGATAAATAATATTTCGGGTATCTTCGGGGCAACGGCTATGCCAGACACTGCTAATGCAGCGGCTACTATTAAGGCACTCAAGACAGTTACAACTCTACAACTTGTGACAGCATTCCCCGGTATTAGGGATAGTGTCCAGTTAAAAACGCAAATTGCTAGTTTAATACCCGAAACTGGAGAGTTTTTTCAAAGTAAGCCAGAGGCATTACGGAAGTTCCAGCAAGTAAAGACCGCCTTAGATCAAGCTATAGTTAACCAGAGTTCAATTGCTGAAAGCACAACTGTCAGGACTACAGATGCAGCGAAAGCTAATGTTGCACTATACGCTCTAAAGCCTCTGTCGGAAACTTACGCAAAGCTCCTTCAATCTATGGAAGGAGATGGTAAGTCAGGCCAAGTTACGAAAAGTGTGTTTAAACAGGGCAATGAAAAGTCTACAGTACCACGAGGTAAGCCATTTCAGTTAGTAACTGAAGAAATGGTTAAAAAATATCCTAGTTTTGCTCCATATTTAGGACAGAAAATGAGGTCACGCCCGTCTGGTGACGGTACATTTTCTGTAGAAATTGAGGGTCAGTAATATGGATCAAGAACTGCAAAATGATCTTAAGGCGTTTTCCTTAGAGCAAGATTTAGCTGATTTCGATCAAGAAGACGATAAGCCTACTTCAGGAGAGATAGACCTCGAAAGTCTACAGCAGAGAAGGGACTCTAAAGAGGATGGGAACGATGATGAAACTATATTAAACGACATCGTCCAACAGGCTGGCACTTCTTTTAAAATGGATGGGAAGCCTTTTGACTTAGCTCCCCATCTTAAAACCACTAGCTCCACTGCACTCCTAGACTTCATCCTGTCAGGTAATGTGGTTGATACTGAAGTAGATTCTCAAGGAGACGCCCTTCTTAAGAGCGTAGGCACTGCAGGGACAAACTTTCTCGGCTTACCCGTGGACTTGATGCATACCGCTGTTCAATCAGGTGAAGGCCTTGTCCGTAGCGGTATTAATGCGGCAGGGGGAGATGTAAGTACTGACCCAGAAGACTTTTGGCTTTCAGACCCTACTGCCATTGGCGGTGGGCAGTCTATCAGGGATGGTTTGGAAGCCACTTACGATGCCCTTAACATAACGCCTAAAGAAGACAACACTTATATAGATAGTAAAGAGGAGCTTTCTCCAGAATTAAGGCCAGCGTTTCAGGTCGGGAGAGTTATGACAGAGAACCTAGTCCCAGCCGCTGCACTTTTAAAAGCAGCTAAGGTAGGCATAGGCCTTAGTAGTCCTCTAGTCGCAGAGGTTGCAGCTAACCCTACTAAATTCAGAAACGTAGAGACAGCGGCTTCTGGTACAGCGGCTGGACTAGCAGCATTCACTGAGGCAATTGGCCTGGGGGATAATCCTTGGGCCATTATGGGCGCAGAGTTTATAGGCTCTATACTGGGCGGTAACGTAGCTTCAGGAGCCAGTAAAGTTGGCGGGGCAAGTTCTGCTGTCAGTAAGTCTATGGAAGGCTTAATAGCTGCAGTAAGCAAGGATGCTGCTAATAAAGGTGCTGTAAATGATATTCTCATAGCAGCTAAAGCTCAGAGAGACCTGCTGATTGAAAGAGCCGATGTAGCGCAACAGTCCGGTGACACGGCATTGTACGACAGGCTTATGGCAGATGCCGATGCACATACCCCAGAAAGGATTATGCAAGACCTAGAGACCTCAATGGCTCTTGGGGAAACAAGTCCAGTAGAAGGAGTAAACCTACCAGCGGGTACTCTCACAGATAACCCTCTTCTGGTCGGGGTGCAGAATGCTCTAGTATCACAAGACGCAAGTTTCTCAGGTGATGTAATTAAGGAGCTTAACACCGCACTCAATCAAATACTCCTTACTTCAGAGCGTCTAGCTAGTGCAGGTAACACAGCCGCCGCTAATACTCTTAGGAATAGATATTTTCAGAACCTGCTAGATACCAGAATTAACTCTGCACAGGCTGAGGCAAAGGCTAGAGTATCTGAGCTTGGACCTAATGTAAGCCAGACAGAGGCTTCTAGCGTGGCTCAACGCACACTATTCGAGGCTAAGGGTACTATCCGCGCTATGGAGACTTACCTGTTTGATCGTATTGACCCTAGCCTGACTACTGATGGCGGGACTATAGCCAACACAATAGAGTCTCTGATTAGCAAACGTATATTAGCGGGGGAGACCATTGCTGGTGGCGGTCAGCTTGATGCAGTAATCAGCAACATCTACCAACAGGCGAGGGGCGATGGCCCTATGACTGTTAAGAAGGTCAGGGCGTTTAGGTCACGTATGCTTGCAGCGTCACGCCAAGCAGCGGCTGATAAAGACTTCCATCAGGCGGGTATATTTGATGAATTAGCTAATTCCGCTATGGATGAATTAAAGTCAATTCCATACGAAAAGGGCGGGGATTCATTAGACGCTGCACTTAGATTTAGTGCTGAAATGAACCAAAGATTCACCAGATATTTTAACTTAGATGCAATGGAGAAAGCCTCTACTGGAGGAACTGCAATACGAGAAGAGCAGGTTTTAGAATCTGCAATGTCTGGCTCAGAGACTAATAGAGCTTTGAACATGGGAGAGCTTAGAGAAGGTGCTGAATTTGCAGATAAGATGGGGCCAAGGGTAGAGACCGTTAAGCAACAGGACTTTGCAAAGGCATACTCACAGTGGGCTACAGAGAAGGCAGTGAAACTAGGGCAAAATCCTAATGATGTAGTAATACCTCCAGCCATCACTCGCTTCGGTCAGTCAGATGCAGACATTGGCCCTGTCGCTACAAACTTATCTCCTTCAACTAAGGCTAGTGGGGATACGTCTAGGTTAGACCCGCGAGACAGGCCAGATGACGCTGATGCCTTCAGGGGTTTAGCAGATGACCTTGAGGCGTTTGCTAAGGAGATGGATGCCCAAGGTAAAACAGCTATGGCTGAACAAGCTAGGGCAATGGCTGCGGCACAGGGCAGAGGTCCAGCAGGGGAAGAGTATTTCAACCCAGCTACAGAGAAGGCATCTCCTGAGACAGTAGACGAGTTTGCGATCAATGAAGGCGGTCAAATAGGCAACGTCCCAGCTATATTAGATGACGCTGCGGCAGTAGACTTGGGTCCGACAATGTCAGCGGCTCAAGAAGACTTCTTGCGCGGTGCTGTCATGAAGCTGAAGAATACAGACAATACTATCGATGCTGATAAATTAGAACAGTTTATGTCAGCTAAAGAGAATGCAGAGGTATTAAAGGCATTCCCTGACTTTCAAGCTAAGTTAACTGGATTGGTAGATGCCCAGAGAGTTGCAGACGAGATGTTTAAGCAGTTCTCTGCTATAGCTGAGACAGGCAAACTTCCTGATGCAATCGGTGAGGTTCTGACCTCTAAGAACCCTGTCGAGAATTATACTAAATTAGCTAATGAGGCTATGGGATTACCAAACGAATTAAGAGACTTGCGAATGGCTACAATAGACAAGCTGTTCGAGTCTTCTAAGACCGGAAATAATCCTGACTTCTTTAAGTTAACTGCAGAGCTTACCCGACCACTAAGCGGGAGGTCTGGAGACCAGAGCATCTTAGATGTCATGGAAGAACTAGGCGTCATAAGCCCTGAAGAAACTCAGGCCATTGGAGGTCTGATTGCAGAGGGTTTGCGTATCCAGAAAAGTACTATGGACCCAACTCAAATAGCCCAAGCTGTCACTGGGACCGGAGACCTAGTTACTAATTCAGCTAGGATATTCGGTGCTAACTTTGGTGCCATGTTTGGTATGGGAGAGGGATCACAGCTTCAGGCAGCAGCCATTGGTTCTGCAGCATTTAGAAAGATAGTTGCTGACCTTCCTACAGGTAATAAACTGGAGAGCATGAAGACGCTTATGCTACAGCCTAGAACACTTCTAGGTCTAATGCAGAAGAACCCAGCTATACGCAGGGGTGTGATGGATGGTCTGAAAGAGTTCTTCCTAAAGTATGGGTCAGAATTTAAAGGTCTGAGTAAAGGACAGGCAGTAGCTAAAGTAGCTAAAGATGCCACGGTAGGTGCTGCTAAGGGAACTGTTTCAGGGATAGCCTCAAGAGCTTCACAAGCCCCTATTGCAACTTCATCTGCACTGAGCGGTAATACTGAAGACAATAGGCGTCCGACTGTCACGGTAGATGACCAGATGGAAGCGGCCTTTCAATAAAGAAACCCCCGCCAACCAAAGCAGGGGTTTCAACCAACAAACATAGCGACCAATCTTTGCCATGTTTGATAGTTAGATATGCTACTACATACTAAAGGTCAAGTAGCACATTCCTTTAAGTTACCTTATTTTAGGCTTCTCGTGGAATTTGTGTACACATAGACCACATCTTGTGTTCTGAACTTGGGGCAGTACTTAGCAGCCTATATCTATCAAATTCTTGATATTCTTCACAAGATTGCTGATCTATAAAAACTACATTAGGAGCATGAACTTTATACGTCCCTAGCTGCATTAAAACGACTACATATATCCACATGTACATACTCCTATGATTTGTACGCCATAAAGTAATTTTATGATTTGTACGTCATTACTCACACTTGCGGAGACCTGTTGCTGGATCGAAGTAACAGGCTCCACCTTCCTCAACAAAATCTTGGTTTTCTTCCACGGGAGGTTGTTCAACGACATCTTCTGAGGCAGATGCATTTAAAATTCCGTATCTCTTACCGGATGCTCTAAAGGTGGTACATCCAGAGGCACCGCCCTCGTAGGCTTGCATGTAGACCCGCTTGAAGTCTTCCCAGCTAACGTCATCTCCGGTATTGCAAGTCTTAGAACAGGCACTGTCTACGAATTTAGATGCTGAATTTAGAACCTTGACGTGATCAAACACGCTTAATTCATCAGCGGTTTTACCCTTCACCCCAAATTCCCTATATCCGTAATCCTCGACTGTCTCTATCCGAGGCCCGTCGAAGGTTTGGATCGTGCGGTCATAGCTGTGCGAGAATACAGGTTCGATCCCACTACTTACGTTATCAGCACTTAAGCTGATTGTTCCTGTGGGAGCGACTGACAGTAGGTGGCTATTGCGGATACCATGAGCGGAAATCAACGACCTAATACTTGCAGGTAAAGTCTTTGCAAAGTCGGAATCCAGATAGCTAGGGTTATAAAGAGGGAATGCCCCCTTCTCTACGGCTAGGGCTACTGATGTCATATAGCAGCCGTCCCGAATTACCGTCATGATCTTCTCCATCCACTGGATGAAGTCATCTGATCCGTATTCATGGCCCATAGCTTCTAGGCAATTAGCCACGCCAGTTACCCCTAGCCCCATACGCCGTTTATTCTGAGCCTCTTGCTCTTGTTCTGGTAGAGGGAAGGTTGCCCTGTCGCAGACATTATCCATAGCCCTGACTACGTGGGGGATGTCATTCTTAAGCATATTCATGTTAAAAGCATAAGTGCCGTCAGGCATCATGCTGATGTATTTGGTTAGATTGAATGACCCAAGTAGACACGCCCCATACGGGGGTAGTGGCTGTTCTCCGCAAGGATTAGTTGCGGCAATAGTCTCACAATAATGCAGGTTATTTTTCTTGTTAATCCTGTCAATAAACAGAATGCCCGGTTCTGCCCAATCCCATGTACTGCGAAGGATGTCATCCCATAAGGCGACAGCAGAAACAGTCTTATAAACTCTGCCCTCGAAAGTCAGATCGAAGTCTAGGTTATTTTTAACGGCATCCATAAACTCGTCGGTCACACCCACACTGATGTTAAACTGGGTAAGGTCTGTGGAGTTGTTTTTAGCTCTGATGAACTTTTCGATATCGGGATGATCGACCCTCAAAACGCCCATTTGTGCGCCTCTCCGGTGACCTGCAGAGGCGATAGTCTTACAGATGCTGTCGAATATACCCATGAAGCTAAGAGGGCCACTAGAGCGGCTCTCCAAGCTGCGTATTAAAGCTCCGTGGGGTCTCAAGGTGGAGAAGTCATATCCAATACCACCACCCAGTTGCATGGTCTTGGCAGCGTCCTTGGCTGCGCCCATAATGCCTTCCATGCTATCTTCAATGGTGGTGGATACGAAGCAATTGTATGGCGTAACCTTGCGAGGTGCGCCCATAGCACTCTGTACTCGACCTGCTGGCAGGAACCGCTGGTTATACAGTATAGTCCTAAAGTTATTGAAGTGACTTTCATCGTCTTGCAGTGCCGCTGCTACTCTAGTCATAGCATCACGAAAGCTCTCACCTTCGGAGCGGTATTTCATTGCGTGAATTTCTTCGGAAATGGGCAGTGTAGGCCCGTACTCGTTCTTCATAATGCTACTCTCATACTAAATCTGATAGGTCGGGTTTTTGATAATTTGGGCCTTTTAAAACTTTACCGTCTGGGCGTTTTAGGGGTTTGCCATCAACACCTAGCTTGGACATATTACTGACGTGAACTCGTCGGACAGCCTCGTCCAAATCCCATCCGTAAGTAGCTGCATATCCATACGTCACGTAGATGAGATCAGCTAACTCCTTAAGCATCCCCGCTGGGTGATTACCTGCGTCACTCTCGTCGGATACTTCGCCAAACTCTTCGCGTATTAAGCTAAATCGCATATCTTCTAGCTTAATGTTGAAGTACCAATTCTCGTCCAAAGGATGATCCATAGAAGTGGCAAATTCTCGTACCATCTGCAGTGGTGTATCATCCAAATATGCGTCTACAGGATCATCAGGCAGGTCTTTTACCTGCTTAAAAGTTTCGATTATTTCTTTAAATCGATCTTCCGCACAATCATCGATGTCTTGTTGAGTGATCATAGATGCTCTCCTCTACGATGCATTTCGATTAAATCATCAATAAAAAACTTCATTTTCTGAAGGTCATAGCCAATGTCTACCCCCGCCTTTTCCCCCAGCCTGTAACAGGCCTTGAAGATGTCTCCACGGGACTTGGACATGGATTTATATGAGATCAAATGCCTTAGCTCATCTGCATGACAGGGAATTTTGTAATACGACGTAGAGGCTCCATCAGAGGCCACCTTCTTACGGTCTGTAGGCTGATCTATAGAACCTTGATGCCAATCTTTTTCTGACCACTTTGCCATCAATGCATCTTCTTCTTGATGCTAATAACATTGCGGTCTTTGAGAGCTTTGAGTAGCATCTCATCAGGCTCAAAGGTGATGCCCTCGTCATCATCCTCATCCAAATCATCAATAATACTTCTAAGATTTGAAATCTCTCTGAGTAAACTTCCCTGAAATGCCAGTTCATCTGCGCCAGTGTTAATTTTACTGATCAACCCATTGATAAGGTCGAAGTAAAACTCATGCTGATCTTCACGCATGGTAGCTGAAAGATTATGCTCTACTTTTAAATTGAGCGTGTCTGAAGTTTGATCCACATTTAAGGTAAACTGTATTTGGTTTTTTAGAATTGGCATTATTCACCTTTTACTGGCTAATTTGAAAAACAGGGCTGCATCCATTACTGCGAGAGGCTTCTTTCGATCCCCTTTAATGATGCAGATTGGAGAAGCCCCCTTGGGGCAATTCTCAGCAGCTTGATCCATCACCTTATAAACCGCGAAGTGCTTGTAAGATTTACACTCCACTGAATATGGGAATAGGCGTCTGGCAGCGGGACTGAGTTGAACATCCTCGCCGCCAGCACCCATACTCGTGGATCGGACATCATCTGGCTCAAGTTTTGGAAATAATCCTAAGATTTTATCCCGAACATATTGCTGAAGACGCCGACCCTTTGCCTTAGCCGATGAGGTGGTTATAGCCACTTAGGTTTCTCTAAGATCGTATAATCACCCCAACCAGTACCGTAATCATCTTTAACTTCGGCTTCGGCAATTACAGCTAATGTCCGGTGCATTCGTTCAGTAGCTGATTCAAGTAACTCTTCTGAGACATGGTGGACATGGCTGGCGTAAGGAGCCGACTTCTCAACGCACATAAAAGAGAAGTTCTTTATGTGAGAAAGACCCGCTTGCTGGCATGTCCAGATGTAGTGAGCAGCCTGTAAGTCATAGGCATAAGTTTGACACTCTCGCGCAAACCCCCTTGGGCTGGCATCTTGGGTAGTTTTAACGTCATAAATTGACCCTTCATGCTCAATCATGCAGTCAGGACGACATTTGATGACCAACCCAGTGTTAGGGTCTTCAGCAAAGATACTGACTTCATTCTGTCGGTCTTTATCTTTCAGGATATTCCTACATATCTTATTACTAAGCACTGACGTAGCCATGCGATTAACCACATGATATTCTACTTCAGTTAAAAGAACCTGATCTGGTTTTAGGTCAGCCTTCAGGCCCAGCCACGCCTTAGTATTCTTTGTCTTACCGCCCTTAACCAGAAGGTCTCTCTCTGGTTCTAGTAATGCGGCATGTGTGGCAGAGCCTATTGTGAAAGCAGAGGTTTGAGTACGCTTCTCGCCTTTCCAATGCGCGAGAGATTTCTTGTAAACAGTTTTAACTGCGCTAGAAGATATACCACTGGTCGAGTGGTACATCTCGTTACTCATATCCTTAATGATACCCATGTCAGAGGATCAATAATCGCCAGATAAAGTGTCTACTGCATCCATAATTCGTGCAGCTTCATCCTCGTCATCTTGCTGCATAAGAGCGTATTTAAATGCCTTTTCAATCTTAGCATTCTCTTCAACAATCAAACCAGCGACATGCTGCAAGCTGTCATAGGTCACCTGATCGATTGGAATTTTCTTAGAAAGGTCTGGGGCAAATCGCATTACATAGTAGCTTGCGCCTTTTGGGGTGGTATGCCTCTCAGCCGACAGCACACATTCATAGTCGTATGTCGCAGAACTTCTTGGTATTTTTTTAATTACATCCCAAAAGAATGGCCCATAATTCTTGCGCTTTAAAGACAGTAATACAGGGAGATTGGTGATAGTCTTTTCTTCTCCGGTTGCTGTCTTACCTGTATAGGACACCAATCCACGAATGATCCTAAACCTATCACGACCTACAAACTCGGCCCTTTTATCTGGGGTCATAGCTTGGCTTTGTTCAAATGTAGGCATCCCACACATATAACCACCTAGCTGGTCACGGGCCTCATCCCTCTGGTTATCGACCAGAATGGACTTGTTTATGAGACCATCATCACCCCAATGCTGGTACTGTATCTTGGAGCTTAGTACTCTCAACCGCACACCTTCAGTGGCGTAGACTTTCTCCCCGTCTGTGGTGGTGTAGAATGCCCCTAAAGTCAGTTGATTGCCGCTCTCATCTAGAGGGTTATGTACGATCTTTAACTTGGCTGTGGTATTAGTAGACTTAGAGCCTACGCCTAATTGGGCATTCAGTTCATCAATCGATAAACCATTTTCTTGTAGAACTAGTTCAGTCATTACTGTTTCCCTTACAATGTCACTCATTATACGATAGTTATGCACTTTGATCAAGTATATTCCTCTTGATCAAGCCAATTTTTACCTCTGGAAATCTCAATTTTAAGAGGTACTACTGCCTTGTAATTAAAACGAGATTCAAGCTCCTCTCCGACCTCAGTCATAGCCGTGGTCAGGATTGCTTTTACTTGATCTATTTCATCAGGGTGGGTATCTGAGACCAAACTGTCGTGGACAGTGAGGATGATTTTAGAGCGTAGATTTTGCTGCCTAAATAGTCTTAATGCGCGAATACATGCGATCTGTACTATGTCAGCAGCGAAGCCCTGAACTGGATAATTCAATATTTGTGTGGCAAAGCTGACCCTACCACCCCGTGTCCTGACTACATTAGGCCAGTAATACTGTCGGCCCGAAGGCGTCTGCACGATCCCATTCTTAAGTGTACCGCGCATGAGGCTGTCATGCCAAACCTTTATGCCCTCATATAGAGTATAAAAACGGTCAAAATATGCTTTGATGTGGGGCAGCTCTCCATTCCCTGTACCACCAAAAAGGGGTAAAAATGTATATGCTTTTGCGCCCTGTCTCTCTACTTTAGTTACTTCTTTGGGAGGTTTTTGATTAACAATACTAGCAGTCTGTCTGTGAATATCCTTACCTTCAAGGATGTCGGCTATGCCTTGTCCGTCTCTCGCCAATTCACATGCGACAACCATCTCAAGAGAGGAGTAATCAGCCTCTAATAACAGACCGCCATCAAACCTAGAGACAATAGAAGCCCGTACAGGGAAGCCTCTCTTGGGCCAGTTCTGAGCATTAGGATTACTAGAAGACAGGCGACCAGTAGCAGCGATACATTGGTTGAAATTTGCATGAAGTATTCCATCTGCGCGAGTTCCTCGTTTTAAACCCGCGACAAAGCTATCTAAGTAAGTAGATATGGCTGATAGGCGGGATAATTTAATTAAAAACTCAACAGCGAGTGAGTCTTTTTTACGCTCTGCTTGTTGAATTAAGGCTTTAATTGTCTCTTTATCGGACTTAAATCCGTTGATACTTGCATCCACTGGGCTGGTTGGAGACATCTTCAGCCCCGCTGTAACCCCAGTACTGACATAAACAGCACCAATACCCTCGCAGTTTGGGCATTTACTGCGAGTTTTGTATGGATCACCTGTCAGGTAATACTTCTTACCATTCTTCTGTCTGGTGATTTTCTTGTATTTCTGAATTGATCCTACACCGCCACAGTCCTTGCATTGCACCGCCATCGTCTTTTTGACAATTTGAGTGGTGGCCCTGACTGCATCAATAAACTGCCCAGAAGACATGCGCGGGGGTCTAAGTGACTTACCAGATTCATTAGTCCCAATATTCCATGTCTGTATGTGCGCGAGACGATCCTTAACTTCGCGGGAGTAGATGACCTTAGTCATATCCACCCCAGAATTTAGATTTATGGGCGTGTCTCCCATCACGTCTTGGACGATTTCATTCAGGCGCGAGGTTAATTCAGCCTTTTCTTTAACAAAGTCATCTTCGACCTTAGCTAAGACTTCTAGATCAATCTGGCATCCATTTCTTTCAATCTCGACCAGAAACATCAGCATGTCATTCATCTGGTCTACTGCCGTGAGTAATGACTTATTCTCTTCAGCCTGAAAGTCATCCTGCTGACGTAAGTAGAGTTCAGCAGTGGTTCTGATGTCAGCTTCTAAATATTCAGTGACTGTATCCAGAGGCATAGACTCAAAGCCTGTACCCTCTCTGAACATCTCATCAACCAAATCACTCTTCTTGATGTTGGTAAGTTCACGTCTGAGTGCAGTCTCCTTGAGCGACAGCTTCATACGCTGCCCTTTAGCCAGCAAGTATTCAGCATTCATTGTGCAGACAATTTTATCTGGGATACGAAAGCCCATTTCTAGCAGCCAACTGACATCAAATTTGGCATTATGGAATACCGCCACATCAGCTTCATCTAAGGCAGACTGAAAGGCATCTACGCTGTCAGGAGTAATGCACTCGTTATGGTAATAAATTGAATGCTGGTAGTCTTCCAGACCATCCCATCCCAAGAACCCCCAGCCAGCCGCGACAAGGCGATTGGTTGGGTTATATGGGCTATTGTCTATCCTGCCATCGATGCGCTTAACGGTGGTCTCAAGGTCTCCGATAAGGATTTTAGTCATCATCACCCCACCGTTGATCTTGCCTGTACAAGGCCGAGCGAATACTTGTGTCAGCTTCTGTGATAGACATCTTCGACCATGCCCTTAGCGACAGAGGCTCAAAGCAGATTGTTGGTCCTCGCTGAACTATTAGAATACGGTCTGGGTTATACCCATCTAGGATAAGCATCCTTGCTAATGTGCCTATCAGACTGCCTCTATTGGATTGCACAAAGGGTGCGCCCTGAAGTTCTGGGCAAGTGACTTTGTTAGAGCCTTCTAACACAGCTAGGATTGAGTGAATGTTATGGTCTATCATACTTCGTACCTCGAAGTATGGATGTCGAGATTACAAATAACTGTACCGTGCCAGCCGCTGATCTTATTCTTCATCACTGTGATCCAGCGAGTAGGATCATCAGGCTCTTCAGGGCTATTCATCTTCCCTACGCCAAGAAGAATATCGCATTCTGCAATTTTCCCGACTTTAGAACCTTCAAGCATCGTAGGCGTGAGGCGGGTCTTACCTTCAGCCTCAGCAGAGGCTTGTGATAGTCCAATGATTGCACAGTTATGCTTCTTAGCGAGTTCCCTTAGTCGGTAGTATAATTCCCGAAGACGCTCATGACCGCTGTTGAATTTAGTAGACAGTTCAATCTTGTCTGCCATGTCCACAAATATTAGGTCATATTGCTCAAAACCAAGATAGGCATCTAACTTAGCCATATCCCAATTTGTAATTTCCAAGAAAATCAAACGGTCTCTTATACCGGAATATCTTGCATAGGCCGCAGGGGGGTCTAATCTACACTGTTGTTCTGTTAGTCCTGTATAAGCAGTAACTGCGCGGAGTTTTGTCTTTTTAGCTATTTCCTCATTGGCGAGGTATCCGACCTTAGCCCCTTGTTGGCAAAAACCTGCTGGTCCCGCTGACAGGCTAACCGCAAATGCTGTCTTACCTACATTAGAATATGCAGCAATGCAGCCAAACTCTCCCCGACCAATTCCGTAGACTTCTCTACTTAAAGTTTCGATATTGAACTTAAATCTGTTGTCATTACTCACACACGCGAGAAGCTCATAGATATCATCTGTGACAGGCTCACCAAAATCATCAGGCATGTAGCCATCAGCTACGCGAGTAAGTAGAGCTTGTAGCCCATCCCAAGCAGTGGGATCGTTCTCTGACATTTTGATGCCATAGTTAGCTATATCCAGCCCAATAGACTGCCGCCAAAGGCTTTCTATAACATCACTGGCTATGTCAGGATTAACCGCCTGAGAATTATATATTGAGCCAATTAAGTCCTCAAATTCAGTAGTTCTAGCTGCTGTACTGGTTGGGTTCTTAGCTTTCCAAAATCCAAATAATTCAATTGGGCTGATATCAGCTTCAAATTTTTCGTGCATTTGCACTATCGTTTCATAGACATCTTTTAAAGTATCATCGAATATGGATGATCGCAGTTTAGATTTATTTGAGGTGTAGAACTCATTACTGAAGCAAGATTTAACTATAGACTGATCCATTTACAACTTCCATTGTTATGCACTTAGAGTAACAATGTATAATGCACTTAGACATAAAAAAAGCCCCGCTTAAGCTGCGAGGCTTTTATATTAAGTATAGTTAATGCTATACTTTAGTTCGCTCTAAACTTCATCTTCTTGATGTCGGGAGGGATATCCCCTCTACGTTCACGTAGCTCAACGGCATAGTGGACTACTCTCTTATCACCATCCACTAAGTTCTTGATTACTTCATTGAGCCTATCTTCTATCTCGGCAGCTTCTCTATAGCCTTCGATGTCTACATCGATAACGGCAATTCCACGGGCTTTCATGCGGATTTCTCTTTCCTAAGTAATTATTTATCAGCCAGCGACCCGACGTGCATTGACACTCTATCTACGGCACCAATCGTCATGGACGCATCCTTTCGAAGTCTTTTCAAAATTGGGGCTGAACTGGGCGGTGCTGTTGGTCCGTTACCCCAAACAGTGGTTGCGCCACATGCTGCAACAGAGGGCGTAGTAATAGCCGATACCGCCAACATACCTTGCATTTCTTGATTTGCCTGTGAGCCGATATGCTCACCGTAGCGCAAATAAACTACGTGTGTCTTCGCTATTGAAAACGGCGATGCTTTACCTGCTTGCATACTAACTAACCTCCATCCAATTTATTACGCAGATAATACTGCCTTGATCTGCTCGACATCTAAACACTTAAGGTCTTTTTGAGTGAACCTCACTTTTATATGTGAACAAACAAACTTGCGTGTATTTATAGCCTTGATTGATGCGTCCTTGTCAAGGATAAAATACACTTTATTAAACTTATTAAGAGTGGTTTTAATGGAGTTAGTAAGTGTTGTGCCAAGCATTGCTATCCCAGCAGTGTTAGGTAATCTACTAATACTACAGGCAGATGGCGTGTCTTCAACTACCACTGCTGTAGAGCCACTACCTACTCTTATACCTTCTGGCAATAGGCCATAGGTGAGCCATTTTGTCCCACTGCTTAATGAGCGGCCCACTGCACCATCCCCTTGAATGAACAGCACTCTGTCCTCAGCAGGGGCATACCTGACCTCTATGAGGCCTCTCTCGTAGGCTTCTAGGCTGTTGACTGATGCTAGGTAGTCTAGGGCTTGTGGGTGGTTCTCAGGGCGTGTGGTGAGGCTGGGGATGGGCTTATATCTTTGCTTTGATATCTTAGTTTTATTAGCCACGTACTCCTTAGCAGTCTGCAGGTCACGTCTTCCTGAGTGTATACCCCTGCCATTGCAACTAGCTCTGTAACAATTCCACATGAGCTTACCATCTTGTTTAGATGCTGAAAGTTTCTTGGCGGTTCCACAGAAGGGGCATTGGATGGTGACATTATCACCTTCTCTTAGGTGAAGACTTTGTATTACCTGTAGTTGTTCAGCATAGGTCATTAGCCTAGTCCTATAGTATACAGCCTCAAGAAAGAACTCTTTAAGGATACAGGCGTTATGCACTTCCGTCAACACTTAATTAAGCACTTAGAGAACCAATTTATGATAACAGTCATTTCATTAATAATCGTGTAACCTATTGAAAACAAACGCTATCTGTTAATCAATTGGTCGTAGGTTCGATCCCTACCGCCGGAGCCATATATCTGATAATAAACGATAATATCGTTTGTATGCTAACAGAAATGGCATGGCAGAAAGCATAGTGGCAGTCTGCCATTTTTGCCATTTCAGATTTTAATTTTTAAGATTCGATTTTAAGATAGGCTCCGCGAGGCTTAAAATTACTAAGCTCTTTCACTGCCACTGAGCTACTAACAGTCTTAAATGCAAAGGGTTTATGAGTCTTCGCGTTATAGTAGACTAGTCTTACCCTCATTCATAATCTCCCACATCCCGACTTTGCTCTGCCACTTTCTCTTGAGACATTTTCTGCAGTCTCACATACTGGTCAGCGACTTGAGCCATCTTCCTTAATTCAGTACGTGCGGTTTGCTTACCCTCAAAGTCACCATCTGTGAGAAGAGTTTCTATGACGTTTGTCATCTGTAACCAGCTTGGGGTTACGTCAATGTATTTATCAGCCATCAGTCATCCCCTCAATATTTCTGAATGTGATTTTATGGTTAAGTGAGATTTGTGGGGCGTCAATGGTGCCAGCTTCCCAATCAATAATAGGCGAAAGCCCAGCATCTTTGTCTGTGTATAGATCAGGGTTTTTGTTTATAGCAATGCGAATAATTGCAGCGCAACCTGTTGCACACTCAGTATGCCAGCCCTTGGCGGGATTACGCAAAGCGGCTGCTACATCGTGGCTAGTTTCCACAATGTCATTAGCATCAAAGTCGCGTCCTCTTAGTCCAGTGATTTGAATTGTACGGTTCATGTTATGCTCCTCAGTGCAGCCCAGCTATAGGGAAATAACTCAGCCATTTCGGTTGATATATCTTGTGCAACTAGTCTGGTCTCATATTGGCTATCACCCGCACACCTGAGATTAGCCATTTTAGCGAAGGCGTCTAGGCTACCGGACCAGTAAAAGTGCGTGATGAGATTTGCGGGAAGTACCATTCTAGCCTGTTCCTCACACACACCAGCTTCAAGCATACTGGTATAAAGCTCTACCTGCAGCTTCTGGTAATGCTGGAAGGTCTCAAAAGTTGCGAAGGGGGGATTGCGAGGATCAACGTCATTCCATAGGTCTACTCTTCCCCAACTACCTTGCTTCTTGTCTTTGGCTTGACCCCGCCAGACTTCAGGCTCGTAGAACTCTGGCCTCGATTTGACGTATCGCCTACTGACTTCATTAATCCTCAAGTACGAATGTTTCACAAGTTGACGTGCAACAAATATTGGACAGCTTACATAGAAAGACGCAAAGCAATGTCCGAATGGAGATAAGTGCTTATGCTTGGCTAGATACTTAATCAGCCTCTTGTCTCCATCTTTCAGCACAGGCGTCATATGCTGGCCCACTACACCAGATTGACCCAACTCCTCAGAACTCTGGTCAAAACTCACTCTGGCTGCGTTGACCACAGTCATATCACTACCCATCCAATTAAG
>Ga0070748_1000281_pt1 | contig 25743 bp, 29 predicted proteins | sample VirMetDEL_Nov_12_FD_77015 | JGI IMG/M metagenome (GOLD analysis project Ga0070748, IMG submission 77015) | Aqueous microbial communities from the Delaware River and Bay under freshwater to marine salinity gradient to study organic matter... | ecosystem: Environmental > Aquatic > Marine > Coastal... | reverse complement strand
TTAATACATAAGAGTACTATGTGTGCTTCCATATTGTGCTATGTTTAAATGAATGAATTGGTATTTTAGCTTTGGTATTTAGGGTTGAAAAGGTGTGTGTTGGTTCTGCTTCACATACTAAACTACACGTTTTAACACCTAATACTTCATATTTCGTGACTAAAACTCTAAACATAGTAGCTAAAAATAAGTGAGGGACTTGCCCTGGGTACTATTCTTAAAACTATATACTTTATTCTTACTTTTGTTAGCTTAAGCCTTAGTTAAAAGAAATAAGAGTGGCTATTACACCACTCCTATTACCCTATACATACATACATTGGTGTTTATAATGTGAACATTTCTGTTGCACCACCATTTGTGTTTACTAAACATGCTTCATTCATGTCATTATCTGGAATAAGGACTCTTATGTCTTTAGATTTATCTATATCTTGTTGCACTTTATAGTTTTGTGCCCCACAGCTCATAAATAATTTACCTGTTTTCTTGTTGTTCAGGACTCTAAGTTCACTTGCTCCTACTTGGTCTTTAAATTCACTAACTGTTAGGAATTTAACATTTGTGTTGTCTGCCATTTTCTTGGTTTTTATATATTAATTATTAAATGTTTCTACTATAAATAAGTGAGGGATTTGCCCAAGGTATTTCTGCTTACTTTTGCTAGCTTATACCTTATGGTATTTATATAAGAGAGTACTAAGACCACTCATATCTCAGCTTTGGTTCCTATAGGCTACTCTCTTAATTAAACTATGATTAATATATCCTCACATTATTTATATTGGACAGTGATTAATCTATGTTATGATAATACCATATAAGATGTGGCTAATGAACCCACAAATAGACTAAGTGCCTAAAAATAAGTGAGGGATTTGTCCAGAGTAAAAGATGTAAAAGATTAAACTCATTTCTTTATTACTTACATCTGCTAGCTTAAGTCTTAGGTTTAAAAACAAGGACTGAGCATTACACTCAGTCCATTGTATTATACCTTTAAGTTACTCTTCATTGGTATTTCTCTTACAAAATCTCCAAGAGCCTTTGCTTGTCCTTCTAAATCTTCAAGTACTGAAGACCCATCATGTGTGTAATGGGTCTTACCTTCTTTTAACATTCCAGCTATGTACTCAATACTGCTTGATATACCTGCTAACTTATGTCTTACATAACCTAGGGTTACTTTGTCTAGTTCAGGTTTCATATTAGAATGGTAAATCATTTGCCTCTTTAACTGCTTCTATAGCATTAGTCAACTGAGTTATCCTATCTTTAATCTCACAATAAGTCATGTAAGTTTCTTCAATTTCTGGGTCATATGAAAGTATCTCTTTTTGAGCAGAGATTAATGCTACTTGCAGTAAATATTCTGCATAGTTGTGATAAGTTACAGTTTCTATTACCACTTTCTCTATTTCTAATTTATACATAATTATAAGGTATTTAATTTAGACCTAAACTCTTTTTTTCTTCCAAAATCTACATTTCTGTCATTATACCAATAATATGGATAACTACTTTCTATCATCATCATCAAATCCATTGCATTGTCAAACAACCAAGAAATGTATTCAGGAGATGTGGTAATACCAATTAATCTTTGAGTATTACCACTATCATTATCACTATCACTATATAAGGACAATACTCCATCATGATCTAATACTAGTGCTAGTATTGATTCAGAATCCCCACCATATCTAGTGTATCTTCTTGTAAGTATGACAGACTTTTTAACTAATTCATTCATAATATTTAACATTTAATAATTAATAACTAATAAAAAGTGAGGGTTTTTACACCCTCACATAAACTAAGAGTTCATCAAGTTTATATCTTTAATAAGATATTCAATGTTCTCAAAGTGTTCTACTCCTATAGTATTACAGTCTACAAGTCCTTTGTAATCTGTAACACTATTATCAACAAGGACAGATGTACCATCCTTGTTGATTAGTCTTACAAAGCTCATTATAATGTGAACAGTTCTTCTGCTCCACCATTAACATTCACTAAACAAGGGTCAGAGAAATTGTCGTCTATAACCATAAACTTCATTTCTTTAGTCTTGTCAATGTCTTGTTGACATCTAAAAGCCTCACCATCAGGTGTGCTTAAGAAGATTTTCTTAGTCTTCTTGTTCAACAATACTTTAAACTCACCTTCAATGCCCAATTTACTTTTTAGTTCCTTTGGACTAAAGAACTTCACGTTGTTGTTTTCCACTGTATGTATATACGTTAGATTAATTGCAGTAATATCACTGCTAAGATAAAGTGAGGGATTTTCCCTAACCTGAAACCCAATTGCTTGGGTCTTTCATCTAGTCTCATCAGAGGTTATTTTATAGACTCCTAGTTGTCTTGTACTCTATGTCCATGTTGTGTCCAACATAGGTCTTGTAGTTCTGCTATTACCCATTGTAGTTCTATTGGGTTATAGATGTCAACCACTTGTGTGTATTGACTGTCTATCATTGTGTTGTCTGTCCATGATACTAAATACTTAGTGTCAGTAGACTGGTAGGTAGATACACTGCAACATCCTGTCTCACTTACAATGGTAGTCCTTCTGATGTCTTGTTCATAGACATTATAAAATGTCACTAACACTGCTAGTGCTAAGATCATCAATGATACTCTCCAAAAGGTTCTGTTGATAGTTACTTCATTATATTTATTCATGGCTTGAAATTATTGTTGAACATTCTTTGATAGGGGGGATGTTCTTTCCCTAAAAAAAAGTGGGGGATTTGTATTAGGAGAGCTACACCTACATAATTTTCCAATAAAATTTTATAAAAAATTTTTCCTAACATAATAGGGTATTATTTATTTTATACCTTTATGGTCTAAACTTACTTTTATGAATGAATTGCCTTTTATATCTGCCAAGTGCATTACTTATGGTAGAACTGAACTTCTTGAAGAAGCTATATACTCTTTTTTGATTCAAGATTATCCCAAGGATAGATGTGAACTTGTTATTGTGAATGATTATCCACTTCAGAAGTTACATTATCCACATCCTCAGATTAAGATTTATAACCTAGAACAAACCTTTGATGTAATTGGTGATAAAGAGAATTATGCTATTGAACTTTGTCAAGGAGAGTTGATAGCTGTTTGGGATGATGATGATATTGCTCTAAGTAATCATCTCTCCAATATAGCTAAGTATTGGGAGCCTGGAGCTAATTTATTACATTGGCAGAAAGGGGTACTTTTTAATTCTAAGAGTATTTCTGCATTAAAAGCCCTTGGGAACTCAGGTATAGTTTATTCTAAAAAGGCTTGGTTAGCTATTGGTAAAAGTCCTATTGAAAATGCAGGTGGAGATATGACACTAGTTCTTGCACTTAAAAGACTTGGTCACACTGTACTTGCCTCTCCTCCAGATGAGGAATGTTCCTGGTTTTATTACTGGGCAAATAGGAGTTATCATCAATCAGGTCAAGGAAGAGATACTGATGATAGGGATTCTATTGTAGTAAGACATAAAAGACATATTGAAAATCTAAGAGTAAATGGTAAGATGCCTACAGGGGATATTCATTTAAGACCTAATTGGGAACAACCTTATGATGAGCTTTTGAGAGAGTATGTGGAAAGAAGTAAGCCTGCTGTACTTAAAGGGTTGGTATATATTACTAATTATGAAGGGAAAGATAAACTTGAATATGTGAATAAGATATTAGAGCATTTGACTCATTTAGATGCAGAGTTAGATATTATAATATATAGTACAGATGGTCTTGAAGGATTGGTTACTCATAGTCTTAATGTAGATGTGCAGGTAAAACCTAAAGTTTTTAGTAATTCTATTTATGCTGCTCCATGGCAACCTGAACCAGAATTTATTTGGTTGTACAGAGAGGATATTATTGCAAAGGTAGATCAGTATGATGTATTTATGCATCTAGAAGATGATATAGCTTTTAATAAGGATAATTTTGAGCAATTTGTTAAGTATAACTATGGGGAGTATAAGTTGGAAGGATATATTGTAGGGAATATTTTATATGAACAGGATAATGGTAGAAAATTTCTTCCACAATTTCACAAGCATTATAGAGGAGTAGGGGAAGTTCTTACTTTGAATGGAGAGAGGTTTGTCAAGCCTAAGAATTTACATCAGGCAAGTTTAATTATTTCTAAAGAGCAATTGAAGTTGTTGATTAAAGAGGGGAAGTTTGGTTCTTTCCCAGATGTTAAAGGTGGATATAATATTAAGTGTACTGCAATGACAGAACCTTATTGTAGTGGTGTTTTGACTAAAGTTGTACCTATTGATGATATAGGTAAGTCATTGACTGAGCATCTTACTGGTAAGTATGCAAAAGTGAAGGATAGGCATAAGGGACATTGGGCTGCTTCTTGTCAGTATTTAGAGGATATAGAGAAGGAGTTACTTGTAGGGAGTCCTAATTTAAATCAATGGGCAATATCACAGGAACTTTGTACTTGGATATATAATAATCTTGAAATAGGGAGTACTATTTTGGAGTTAGGGTCTGGTTCTGGAACTAAAGAATTGACTAAGAGGTATAAAGTACATTCAGTAGAGCATGATAGTAGATGGTTAGGTCATGCTAAGGATAGTAATTACATACACGCACCATTAGTAGATTATGGGGAGTATAAGTGGTATTCTAAAGAAGCTTTAAAAGTAATAGAGACACTTAAGTATGATTTGATTATTGTAGATGGCCCTCCAGGTAATATAGGGAGAAAAGGATTAGTGGAGAATTTGAGTATGTTTGATACTTCTGTAATTATGATAATGGATGATGTGAATAGAGGACCAGAAGCAAGTATATCTAAACAGGTTGCTTTAGCTTTGGGTAAAGAGGAAGTAATATATAAAGGTTATGAGAAAAGCTTTGCTGTTTTAAAGTAATAGTTTATTTTTAATTTATTTCTTTAGTTATTTAAATATTTTTCTTAACTTTGGCTTATAAACAAAAGAATAGAGGAATGAAAGTATTAAAAAAGCAACTCACCCTACCCAAGACAGAGTATTTCATTAAGCATCTGAGTATTGTAAATATATTCTTGCCTGTGACACTTACTCCTAAGGAAATTGAAGTAATAGCTGCATTTATGTCTCTTGAGGGGGATATTGCAGAGCAAAGATTTGGAACTTCTGCAAGGAAGATGGTTAGAGAACAACTTAATTTATCTCCTGGAGGTCTGGGGAATTATTTGAACTCTTTAAAACAGAAGAGGTTCTTAGCAGAGAAGGATGGTAGTTTTAGTATATTACCTATTTTACATCCTGATGTAGTACAACAGAATTATGTATTTCAATTGAATAAGAATGGTTAAAGAAAGGGTCATAGAATCTGAAGCATTGATACAGTTATTTGTAGCGAAACATCCAGAATTTGACCATATTTCTATTACAGAGATGAAGAAGGTGATAAGATCTGAGTTCAAGGTGATGAAGGTAACAATGGAAGAAGGAAAGTTACAGGATTTTAGACTGCAGTATATGTTTGTATTGAAAGGAATGCCATCTAAAGTGTTGAGGCAACTTCATAAGACATATCATCCTAATAATCTCTATGAGTATTTTAAACATTATGCTCCTATGTTATTGAATGCAGTAAGATTGAATCCTAAAAAGTTCTTTAAATATCAACAAAGAGTTTCAGAAATTACGGGTGTTCCTATTGAGGATATTCATAAAGGAGATTTCTCAAAAAGTAAAAGAAAGATATGAGCAGATATTATAAACCACATTATACAGAGATAATTAAAGGTAGGATGGTAGAATGTTATGATAGAACTATAACTCCTGCAAGGTGGGTACAAGTGACAGTAGATGTTGTATCTATGATACAGAAAGCTTTGAAGGAGGATAATGTGAGAATGAGATATGTAGAAGAGATTGATTTCGCACCAATGACTATTACTTATACTAAGGTAGGGGAGAGAGATATATTAGTAGATATTCTTCCTGATGGTAAAGAGATATTTGAGAAAGAAGATATACTAGATGAAGAGAACTTAATTATCTTAAAGAATAAAGAAGCTGTAGGAATGTTTTATCCTTACGCACCTAATAAAGATAAGAAGAATAACATAAAGATATATGGTAAAGAGTACCTAGCCAAGAACCCCAATGAATTAAAAGAATTATTTAATAGTATAGAGATATGAGAACACTTAAAGTAGATTTTAAAAACAAAGAAGTAGTAGTTATTGGGTTATGGGACTTTGAAGAGCTAGGGAATGAATTGAGAATAGTCTTAGAAGGTAAAGATGATTGGAAAGTAAGAGGATTTGAACAAGAGACTAAAATTGAATGGAATTATCCTACTCCTTTACCAGATGCTGCTCCTATACAACCTTATTATTATACAACAGCACCCAACACAATCTCTCATTTGACAGGTAATGAGACTACAACAAATGGAACAGTAACTTTAAATAAATTAAATAATGAAAGCAAAAATTAGTATCAAGAACATCTGGGCTTATTTAGTAGGTAACTACAGATACAAACTTTACCACTCTTCAATTTTTATCTTTTTGATGAGACCTTTTATACAGGAACAAATTACCTGGAGAATAACAGTGATGGATAAGCAATGTTACAATGAAGGAAGTTGTAAGATGTGTGGATGTGCAACGACTGCTTTACAAATGGCAAACAAAACTTGTGGTAAACCTTGTTATCCTACTATGTTAAACTATAAAGAATGGAGTACTTTTAAAACTTATGAATGGATGTTTGATAATAAAACTAATTTGTATTGGAAGTATGGTAAATATTCTACAAAGTCTCAAACTGCTAAAGAAAGGTTGAAAAATGTTATAAAAAACAGACAACCAGAGACTACTATCGGGTCAGTAGAAAGAACAAAAGGAGGTAATAACTTGATGGACATAAAAGATTCATCTGAAGAATTAAGTTAAAATGTGGGATACTAAACATATTGAATTAGGCACCTTAAAAGTAGGTAAAGAAGTTAAAGTGAAGTTTAAAATGACAAGAGTTATTAAGGGAATGACAATAGATAAGTTAGAAAGTTCTTGTGGTTGTTCAGTTCCTAAATGGGACCCTGCAACAGGTACAGTAACTGTAACTTACAAGCCAAAAGATATCCCTAAACATCTTTTAGCACAAGGAAAAGATAGTTATATTACTACTAAAAGAGTGAAAGTAATTAGTACTAATATTCATCAAAGAACAGATGAATTAACCTTTAGATCAACAATAGTAAAATAATGGATTTATTTGTAATAGAAGGACCAGTGGTAAAACCTACAGAACATGCTCTGCTTATCTCTCCCTATAAGGAAATATGGGAGAGAGATAAGTCTTCTGCAAAGGAAGGAGCTATAAGAGATTTTACTTATATAGAGTTCTGTTGCAGTTATAAGAAAAGTAATCCTTATAAAGGGTATAAAGAGAGTATCAGAAAGACAAAGATAGGGGAAGCTGTATATAAGGAAGATTTTCCTACCTTTGTGGAAGATGAGTTGATAATGGAAGGTATGAGTTTGTATAGACAGTTAAGAGCTGAGGCATCTCCAACGTTGCAATATTATTTAGCTGCTAAGGCTGGTGCAGAAAAGATGATGGAATGGTTAGATGATTTTGATATGGAGAGAGAAAACCCAAGAACAGGGTTACCTTTATACAAGCCCAGAGAGATAACCTCAGCATTGAAAGATAGTTATGATGTAATGAGAACTTTAAATTCATTAGAAAAGAAAGTACAAGAAGAGATATTTGAAGTGGTAAAAACTAGAGCAAATAAAGAGATAAACCATTTTGAAAGATAATTAATAATGACAGAGTATAAGAGCAAAAAACTAGAAGTAGTAATGGAATCAAATGTATTAGTGAACACAGTGTTGAATGACCATATCTTGGAAAAGATAAGTTATCATAATAAACTTAGACTTCAAAATGAAGCTACAGAGGATTATGAGCAATGTGCTATACATAGAGATGAGATTGCAAGGTTAAGCTCTATGTTAGAAGTTATATGATAGAAGCACCCATACAAATAAGGAAGGAAGATAATCAATGGATAAATACAGGAGTATTTAGACAAGAGGCTTTTAGATTCAAAAAGTATGGGTATTTCTGTTCTGATTACTGGGGTACTCCTGGTTGGTTAGAATACTGGGAGAAACACCTGGAATATTGTAAGAAAGGTTTTGAGTACAAAGGGCGTAAGATAACAGGGCATCATTATATGTACCTGAATTTTTGTCAAATACAAGTAGTAATAACCAATGAAGACAGCAGGTCTTCTAAGAAGGAAACTACTTTCCCTGATTTCTGGGATGGAGATTATGATTATTACTGGGCTTTAGAGATAGCAAGAAATGGGATATGTTCTACCAACTCACAAGTAAATTCTACTGAAGAAGAAAGACTTGATTGGAATAAGTGGAATGATGAGTTAGCAGATATAAGGAAAGAGTTGCCTGATAGTTACTCTAAGAGTGAGAATTATTTAAAAGTCAAGAAAAAGAGAGATACTCTTTCCAATGTAATTCTTGATAGATTAGGTCTAGGAGTAAAACCACATCTTGATTTCCTTAATGGAGGTCATCATATGATTGTAGGTAAGAGTAGAAGGAAAGGATATAGTTATAAAAATGGGGCTGTATCTGCAAACTATTATAACACTGAAAGGAAAGCTCAAATTATAATTGGTGCATCAGAGAAGAAATTCTTATACCCTAAAGGAACAATGGGGATGACCAGTGACTACCTTAACTTTATTAATGAGCATACTGGATGGAGAAAGAGTAGAGATTATGTAGATAAACAAGACCATAAAAAAGCATCTTTTAGAAAGAAGACAAATGGTATAGATATTGAATCAGGATACCAATCAGAAGTTTTTGCACTTACATTTAAAGATAATTCAGATGCTGCCAGGGGTAAGGATGGTATCTTGGTACTACTAGAGGAAGCAGGTGCATTTCCAAATTTAAAAGAATCTTACGGGGCTATCAAACCAGCCTTAACTGCTGGGATGTATATCACAGGACAAATTGTGATATTTGGAACAGGTGGGGATATGGAAGCAGGGACAGTTGATTTTGCTGATATGTTTTACAATCCTGTTGCTTATGGTATCATGCCATTTATGAATGTATGGGATGACAATGCTGAAGATTCTACTTGTGGATTTTTTCACCCTGTTACTATAAACTTAGAGGGGTTTTATGATAAGCAAGGAAACTCTGATATAAAAGGAGCTCTAGGTTATGAGATGGCCAGGAGAAAACTTATTCTGGAATCTTCTTCAGATAGTACAGCTTATCAACATCATATTCAAGAGTTTGCATTAAAGCCTTCTGAAGCTTTCTTAACTGTTTCTACCAATGATTTTCCTGTAATAGAATTAAGAAATCAACTCAATAAGATTATAAGAGAGAAATTGATGTTAATCAAAGGTACTCCTGTAACTTTAGCTAGAGGGGAGAAAGGTAAAATATTAGCCACTCCTGATTTAGTAAATAAGTTGAATCCTATTATGCACTATAAAGTGAAAGGATTAGATCTTGCAGGATGTCCACTTATTTTTGAATTTCCAAGTAATCCACCTAAAGGATTATTTAAAATTGGATATGACCCTTATAGACAAGACCAATCTACAGGTACTTCTTTAGCTGCAATTTATGTATATAAAGGAGTGAGAAAAGGAGATTACACTAGAAATATTATTGCTGCTACTTATGTAGGTAGAATGCAAACTACTGACTCTGTAAATAGAATAGCAGAAATGTTAGCTGAACTATACAATGCAGAGATAATGTATGAGAATGAAGTTCCTGATGTAAAGAAATATTTTGAAAGAAGAAAGAAATTACATTTATTGGCTGCCCAACCTGATGGTGTAATAAGTAAGAACATTAAAAATTCAAAGGTAGCCAGAATTTATGGTTGCCATATGAATGAGAAATTAAAGGATACTGGTGCTAAGTATATAAAACAATGGTTACTAGAAGAAAGAGATTTTGATGAAAATGGTGGTGTACTTACTAATTTAGATTATATTTATGATATAGGTCTTTTAGAGGAGTTGATACTTTATAATAAAAAAGGTAACTTTGATAGAGTTATGGCACTCATGCAACTAATGTTTCAGATAGAGGAAGAAGATTTGGATAAGGTGTATGGAGATGCTGATGAAAATAAGGAATTAAGAGCAGAGATGGATAGTGTGTTAGCTAATCTATTCAAAAAGAATTAAATATATAAGAATTTATTCGTAAATTTAAAAATTAAAAATTTTTAAGATGGCAACTACTGATGTAAGATTGACTTTAAAACAAAAGAACAAAAACAAGAAGAATTACTTTAAAGAGAAGGCTGATGACCTAAAAGGAATGTCTTTTAATAGTGGTTATAACTATGGAGATACTATAGACGAATTTAAAAGGATGAAAGTTAATTATGATTTGTATAACAACATAATTGACAAGAAAGACTTTGAATATGTATGTAAACCTTTTGGAGCACAAGCAGGAGAATTACCTGCAGACTTCTCAAATAAAGATATCACTTCTCCAAGAGTAAAGGCTGTATTAGGAATGGAAATGGCTAGACCATTTTCATTTAAAGTACAAGCAGTTAATCCAGAAGCTACTACAAGAAAAGAGGAGAAGAAGTTTGGGATGATAAAAGAGTATGTAACCAACTCTATTATGTTACCAATTCAACAAGAGTTGGAACTTAAGTATCAACAAGAGTCTCAAGGAAAAGAACTTACCAAAGAACAACAAGGACAAATTAAGGAGCAAATGGCTCAGGAGTTAAAATCTCTTACACCACCTGAAGTTGACAAGTATATGAGCAGAGAACATCAAGACCCTGCTGAAGCACTTTCTCAACAGTTATTGAACTATGTTGTACAGAAACAAGATGTTAAAAGAAAATTTGATAAAGGATGGAAACATGTCACTTTAGCAGGATTAGAGATATATTGGATAGGTCAAGTAAGAGGAGAACCTACAGCACAAGTTGTAAATCCTATTAGATTTGATTATGATAAATCTCCTGATTTAGATTTTATTGAAGATGGTCAATGGGCAGTAGCTGAATATAGAATGTCTCCAGATCAGATTGTAGCTCAATTTGGTTCTGAGTTAACTGAAGGAGAAATAGATACTATTTATAGTGGACAAGGAAGAGGTGCTCAGATATATGATAAAGAGTGGAACTTTTCATCAAGTGAAGATAATCATGGACATGATACATCTTCTGTTTACCATTGTACTTGGAAAGACTTAAGAAGAATAGGATTTCTTTCATTCTTATCTCCACAAACAGGAGAAATAGAATTGACTATTGTATCTGAAGATTATGTTAAGAATCCAGAAGCAGGAGATATAAAGATAGAGTGGGAATGGATTCCAGAAACTTATGAAACTTATATTATACAGAATGATATTTATGCTTTTATGCAACCTGTTGAAGGTCAGTTTAAAGACTTAAATGATATGTATCATTGTAAGCTACCTTATTATGGTGCAGCTTATGATAATTTAAATTCAGATACAACTTCATTAATGGACAGAATGAAGGTGTGGCAATACTATTATAATATTATAATGTATAGAATGGAGTTATTAATGGCTTCTGATAAAGGAAAGATTATGTTGATGAATATCAATGCAATTCCAAGGTCAGCAGGTATTGATATTGAAAAGTGGTTGTATTATGCAGAAGCACTTAAGATTGGTTGGGTTAATCCTAATGAGGAAGGAAATAAAGGACTAGATGTAACCAATATGGCTAAAGAGATGAACATGTCTTTGATGTCAGATATACAAAAATACGTAGAACTTGCAGGATATATAGATGATCAGTGTGGTAAATCAGTAGGAATTACAGATGCTACACTAGGACAAACACCACCTTCTGCAGCTGTATCAAACACACAACAAAATCTTACTCAGAACAATTATATATTAGAACCTTACTTTGACTTGCACAATCATGTGAAAAGAAATGTATTACAAGCTTTAATAGAACAGTCTAAGATTTCTTATTCTGAATCTAATGGAGAAGTAATTAGTTATGTTTTAGATGATATGAGTAGTTTTATGTTAAGGATAGATGCAGATTTATTGAATGATTCTACTTATGGAATCTTTGTAACTAACTCAGCTAAAGCACATCAAGCAGTAGAACTTGTAAAACAATTAGCACATGCTGCACAACAGAACAATGCTATTAAATTGTCTGATGTTATTAAGGTAGTAAGAGCTGAAGGAATACAAGAAGCTGAAGAGTCATTAGCTCAAGGAGAGAAAGCAATGAGAGAAGAAAACCAACAAAATCAGTTGGCTGCTATTCAAGAGCAAGGTAAGAATGATGCTAAAGCTAGAGAGTGGGAGATTGAGAAGATGGATAGAGAGCAAGAAGACACTCTTGAACAAATAGCTGCTAAAGGTGCAATTGACTTGCAGAAACAAGCTATGTTATCTATGGGATTCAATGAAGACAAGGATATAGATAATGATGGTGTACCTGATGTACTTGAATTGTATAAGAGTGGTGCAGACATTGACTTAAAAGGTAGAAAACAAGACTTAGATGAAAAGAAGTTTGAACATCAGAAAGATGTGGACAAAAAGAAACTAAGTAATGAAGAGAAAAAAATAAAACAATCAAATAACAAACCAAGCAAATAGATTTAGCTATTAGGGATAATCTTTAAATAGTTAAGAATGAAACTTGAATTATATTAATATTTAATCTTAAATTTGAATTAAAATGGAACAAGGCACAGCAGACCCTAAAGAACAAGAAGGCACAAAAGTAGAACAAGCAGCAGCATTAGAAGATTTTACCTGGGATGATGGGTCAGGAGATTTCTTTGGAATAGGAGAAACAGCAGTAACACCTGCACCAGAGGCACCAAAACCTAAGGAAGAGGAAGAAGAAGCTCCTAAGGTTGTAGCAAAGGAAGAAGAAGAAGAAGATGATGCATTTTTTGGTCTAACTACAGAGGAGAACTTAGAAACAGGAGAAACTATTGTAGAAGAGAAAGAAAAAACACTAGCAGAAGCACAGGGATATTACAACTCTATTGCTAGTAAGATGAAAGAGTCAGGTATACTCCAGAATCTAGAGATAGAAGAAGGAGAGGAAATAACAGAAGATAAGTTCATTGATTTACAGGATAAGGAAATAGAAGCAAGAGTGGATGAAGCTCTTGAAGGTTTTTTGGAAGAACTTGATGATGATGGAGCTGCATTTTTAAAGTTTAAGAAAGAAGGAGGTACAACTTCTGACTTTTTTAATACTTATAAAGGAAATACAGGGAGACCATCAGGTGATTTAGATGACCCTATCTATCAAGAAAAAGTTAGCAGATATTATTATAAGAACATTGAAAATTTAGATTCAGAGGACTTAGATGATAGGATTGAGTGGCTTAAGGATAGTGGTAAGTTGGAGAAATATGCTGAGAAGCACGATAGCCAATTAACAAAAAGCGAAAAACAGACTAAAGAGGATTTACAAGAACAAGCTAAAGTTAATGCTAAAGCATTAGAGGATAAGAAAGCAGAGTTTGTAAATAGTGTCAGAGAAACATTAGAAGAGACTGATGAAATTGACAACTTTAAATTTACTCCTACAGAGAAAAAGAGTCTACATGCTTTTATAACTAAACCTAGTGTTAAGGTTGGTAAAAATCAATATGTTACAGGATTTCAAAGCAAGTTACAAACTGCTTTAAAAGACAAAAGTAAGATGTTAGTATTAGCTAAATTATTAGCTAATGATTTTGACATTTCTGATACAGTAGTAGCCAAAACTACTCAGAAAACAACTGAAGCTAGGAAAAATCTTCAAAGGAAGAAAACTGTAAAACCAGTGACTACAGGTAAGACTGTAAAGAGAAGGTCTTTGGCTGACCATTTCTAGTAGTAAAAGGAAAATAAATATTAATTAAATTAAGCGAATTATGGCTAACGGAGTAGTAGGTAGTAAATTAATTACCAAACAAATGCCTTGGCATGCAAACATGACAGAGATGAACCACTTAGGTAAAGCTCTAATTGCAAAGCCAGATAAGTTTGAATCTAAAGTAGGGCAGTTATTTACTGCTGAAAAGTATTCAGATAATCCTTTGACAGCAATGGCTATCAAAGAGGGAAGACAAGAAAATACCAATTCTTCAATGTGGGAATGGGAAATGAGAGGTGCTAATTCTAGACCATTAGTGGTTTTAGATAGTTTAGGTGTCTCTACAATGCAAGGTCAATTTAAAAGTACCTTCAAAATTAAATTGGATGAAAGTTGGTATGAGCCAGGAGATATTATTACTCCAGGAACAACTAACAAGAAGTACCAATGTCGTATACAAGAAGAAGCTATTCCTTCAGGAAAAGGTTTCATCTATGTAGTTAGATTAATGTCTGACAATCCACAAGCTGGAGTACCTGCTCAATACTTTACTGCAGGAACACAATGGGGTAAATTATATTCTCAATATGCAGAAGCTGAAACTCAATCAGGTAGTACTCAGTACTCTTTGCCTATTACTTTAGAGAATAGAATGTCAAGATTCAGAAAGAAATACAAAGTAACTGGTGATGCTCATGATGAGGTTTTAGCAGTGAAAATTCCAGACTCTAATGGTACTTACCATGACAGTTGGGTGAAGTATGCTGAGGTAGAATACTGGCAACAATGGTACAGAGAAATTGAAAGAGGATATTGGTACTCAAGAAGTACAGATACAGTTCTTTCAGCTAATGGTAGACCATTAAGAACAGGACCAGGTTTACAAGAGCAATTGGAAGATTCTCATGTACAAAGATATAGCTTCTTAACTGCAAGGTTAATTGAAGAGTATTTAATGGGTATATTCTATTCTAGAGTTAAGCCAGGAGCACAAAGAAGAATCAAAGGTTATTCTGGAGAATATGGAATGATTTCTTTCCACAGAGCTATCCAAGATTGGGCACAAAAAACTGGATTCATTCAGGTTGTTGAGAACTTATTTATGGAGAAAACTTCTTCTGAGTATAACTCAAATTCTTTAGCAGCAGGTTACCAATTTGTTAAGTACAGAATGGCTAATGGTGCTGAATTAGAATTGATCCACAATCCTTTATATGATGATAGAGAGATTAACTTTGAATTGGACCCTGTAACAGGTTACCCAATTGAATCACAAAGAATTACATTTTTAGATTTCTCAGGAGAGGGTAAAAACTCAAACTGTAGAATTGTAAATAAAAACAAGTCATACAAATTAGGGTATGTTGCTGGTTTAACCAATCCTTATGGTCCTAATGATGGTAAATTAATGAGTCACTCTGGTAACTACTATGAAATGCATGTTGAAAAACAAGCAGGATTCCATGTAGAAGATATTAGCAGATGTGGGGAATTAATCTTATCAAGAAATTAAGATTAAAGGAAAACATTAATAGAGAGTGATTGAGTTCACTCTCTATTTAAATAACCTAAGAGTAAACAAATAAAAAGTATAATTAAAAAAGTATAAAATGAAAATAGAAGTAAGACCACTAGATATCCAAAGATGGCATGGAAAGTCAGGTAAAGATGCCTTTACACAGCCACACACAATTGAAGCACTGTATGACCACTCACAAGGAGGTTATGCTACTGGCTTGACTGAAGAAGAAGCAGTAAAGTATGGAAAAAAGTTAGGCGTAGACTTAACTAATGTTTTTAAACAAGATGAACCTCATCCTTTTTGGAACTCAGCAATGGGGAGGATTAAGCTAGAGAATAGCACAATGATTCTTGATGATGAAAAAGCATTAGATTTCGTTAGAGTAAAAGTTTTAAAAGCTTCAAAATATGTGGCAAATAACCTGAAAGATTGGAATAGTGGATTGTATCCTGAAGCCACTCATGTAATTTATGATGAGGAAGAAGATATTACAATCAAAGCTACCAAAGCACAAAAGAAAAAGAAAGCTTATAAATTAGCTTCTGGACTTGCTAAGGGAGATTCAGCTAACATTATTCAAATTTTAGCAGAGAAATCTGTAAAGGGTAGAAGCCAAAATTTCATTGATGTAGAGATTGATGACCTAATTGAAAATAGAACAGATGAGTTTTTAAGATATGCTCAATATGACAAGAAAGACTTGTACTTGAGAGCTGCAGTTTTAGAAGCAATTCAAAGAAATGTTTTAACTAAAGAAGGGACCTCAATATTCTATCTAAGTGATAAGATTGGATTTGACTTTGAATCAACCATTGAATGGTTTGCAGACCCACAGAACCAAAATATGAAGGTAGCTATCCTTGAGAAATTAAATTCCTAAGAGTAGTCCATCATTAAAAATTTGATAAGATGAACATAAGAGCAATGCATTACGATGTTAAGCAAAAACTTAACAAGATAGATTCTCAGCAGTACAGGAATTTAAAAGTTCCTGAGATTGATTGGAAGCTAAATGAGGCTATTGGTTTATTTATTAAAAATGTGGCAGAACCTAAGCTTAAAGAAAAGCTTGAGTTTGAAATCAGTCATAGAGTAGTTGATGATATTAGAACCATTGTAGTTAATGATGAAAGTTTAACTTTATCTAAACTTCCAACCAATGATTATTTAGCTGAATTGCCTTCAGATTACCTATATTATATAGGTATGGGAGATATTAAGATAAAGAAAGGTGGGTGTGAAGTTTTTGCTGAAAGAACTTTTGAAAGAACTCATGGAGAAGATCCTCAATCAGATATTTTTCAGAAATCTTCTTTCATTTGGAGAGAGGTTAATTTAAGATTCTATGATAAAGGAATTAAAATATTTACTTCAGATGAATTTGAAGTTATATATGCATCTTTAGAGTATATTAAGAAGCCTGCATTTGTACATAATGCTCAGGATTATCAAGGAGGAACTTATAAAAGTTTTGATGGGACAAACCTAGTAGGAAGTATGGATTGTGATTTACCTTCTGAAACACATTCAGAAATAGTAGATATAGCAGTAGCTATGATTACAGGAGAGTTGATGATTCCAGATTACCAAATAAAAAAGGACAAACTAGTTTATAATCAAATAAACTAAGTTGTTAAAGTCAAATTTTAAAATTAAAAATCATGAGTAAAGGAAATGACGTATTTCAGGTATTAATACCAACAGTAGCACCTTCAGTAATTGCTCCACCAGCTGCTTTAGCTAGTTTGGCAGAAGGAGCAATAGGATTTTACAGTTATCCAGATAACACTCCTATTGACCCAACAGGGACTATTCCTGCAAAATTTTATGCAGCAGTTGGAGTAACAAATTTAGAAGGAGTTGCTGATATTAACAAATCAGCAGGAACACATATACAAGCTAAGAATGTATCTAGCTATGATAATCAAATATATGTAGCTCCTGTAAACATGGTAGTAACTACAGCAGTGGAAGCTCTAGCATGTGGTAACTCTTATGGAGTTAAAGTAGAAATTAGAAATCAAGAAGCATACAGATTGAATGGATATAACCAAGTTGTAAAAAACTATGTTGTACCTTCTGTTGGATGTGATGAATGTGGTGTAGATTGTGTAACTGATTGTGTTGCTGTAGTTGATGCATTAATTGCATTAATTAATGCAGATACAGATGCAGTAGTAACTGCTTCTAAATCAGGAACAACTTGTGGGACTGATGTAAATTTAATACTAACAGTAAATGCTAGAACATTTGCAGATTTTTGTAGTGTTAATTTAAATTACTTCCACCCAAAACAAACTGAAATCATAGTAACACCTATTGATGAAAACTTTGGAACTGCAACTGTTACTACAGCAATGAAGTATGGTCAGGGACAAGGGATTGATGTAAAACAAATGGAATATGATGCAGGTGGATGGAATGCTAAACCAGGTATTTATAGAGTAAGTACTGTAAATGGAATAGCAAGAGAAGGTTTCCAATATTTTGCAGACCCAACAGGTAACTATGCAGTTAATAACGTAGCTTACACTCAAGACTCTATCTCAGGATGGAGAGGAGATGTTTCATTCCAAAGAACTGTATTTGCAGCGAAAAATGGAGCAGTAGCTACAGCTGTAAAATCATTGTTAGATCTAATGTTCCCTAACGTGTAGGTTACATTTGAATAATTAAAATAGGGGGGCTTGGGCATTAGTCTAAGCTCCTTTTTTTGTATCTTTGAGATAATAACTTAACAATTCTTTGACAATGGTAAACTACACTTTGACATTAAAACAAGATGTCTACTATATAACTAATAATGAGATAGCTGATATATCTTACAAAATTGAAAGGATAGATGAGTGTACTGAAGACTCTCTATTGTCTGAAGGAGTAATCACTCCTGCAGAGAAAAAAGCATTACCATTAGTTGCTGATGGAATTTATTCAGTAACTCTCACAAATGAAGCACTTGAGGTAACAGTTGTACCTCCAATAAAATATTACTTTAATTTAGAAACAAGTATGATAGAAGATGTCCTTTTATCTTTATGTGATAAAGGATGTGGATGTAATGACTGTGCTGGTTTAGCTGGTGATGCTTGTTGTAAATTAATAGATACCTTAGGTAGAATTGAAGTCTTTTCAAGACTTACTTCTCCTAAATTTGATTTGTATATCAAAGCTGCAAATGATTCTTTAACTTGTTTAATTTCTCCACAGATATACTGTGATATAGGTAATGAAAGTGTTACAGGAGTAGATGCTTGTAATGAAGAACTCTCTAGACAATTAATAGCTATAGATTATCTTACTTTCTATTACTCTCAATATTTTGAATTAGAATTAGAAGAAGATATCACTTATCTTGATACTAAATACAATTCAAAAACTATTTTATGTCTTATCAATAAATTAGGTATTGATATAAGTGCAGTAAAAAGTTTAATAGAACAAGGAAAACCTTTAGATTGTAATATGGTATTAACTGCAGAATCAGTATCAAGCTGTAATATTGCAGCAATTGTAATTGAAGTTTAAATAAAATATTATGAAGGTATTATTAAAAGCATTAAGATTAGGAACAAATACATCTGAATTTGGATTATATCTAGACTCAGATGGATTTTCTACTCTATACAAAACTGTTACTAAAGAGGAATTAATAACAGGAGTACTTGATGAAGCAATACCAGATGGAACAACTATAATAAGAGTTACTTCAACTGTAGATTGTACTAATAGTGTAGATATTCCAGTTACATAAAGATAAATAGCATATTATGAAAATACTGATAACAGCACAAATACTAGGAGAGGATAATCTCCTTTTTGACATTTATACAGATTCAGATGATTTTACTAGTCCTTTAGTTGTAGGAGTAACTAAAGCTGAATTGTTAAATGGATATCTTGTAGATGCTCCAACAGACACAGTAGGAGTTAAAGTAGTATCTACTTCTGGTTGTACTGATTCAGTAGAGTTAGTTTTAACTGATTTTTATACAACTACAACTACAGTACCACCAGTTACAACTACCACAACTACTACGGAAGCTCCAAGTGATTGTGTATTAGGAGGAGGGTCAGCAGTAGTAGTTTAACAACAAGAGTAGTGTAGAATATGAATGTACTAGTAACATTAACAGAAGTAGGAGATGACACAGGTTCTTATAATATATATGAGAGTTATGATGGGTTTGTTACTCCTATTATAGTTGGTATATCAAAACTTCAAATAAAAGCAGGGTACACAATAATTGGAATAAATGATAGTACTACCTCTTTAAAATTAGTTTCTAATACTGAGGATTGTACTAATTCAATATTTTTAGATATTGTAGGGTTACCTACAACTTCTACAACTACTGAAACACCGACTACAAGTACTACAACTATAATACCAACAACAAGTACTACTTCTACTTCTACTTCAAGTACAAGTACAAGCACAACTACAGCAGCACCAACAAGTACAACTACTACTACTATTGGTACTACTACAACTACAATACCTCCTACCACAACTACCACCACTTGCCCTACTGTAGGAATAAGTTTAGGTCTTAGATGTATTGGAGATGATTTATATGAAGACTTTACTGATGGTAATTGTGGATTTACATCTACATTGATAGAAGCTAGTTCACCAACTTGTGTTGATGCAACTACTACTACCACTACTTTAACACCAACAACTACTACAACTACCACAGATTCTACTACAAGTACAACTACTGATGGTACAACTAGTACAACTACTATAGGGACAACATCAACTAGTACAAGTACTTCTACATCTACAAGTACTTCAACTAGTACATCAACTAGTACTACAACAGCAGTGCCAACAACAACATTGCCTACTACTAGTACAACAACAATACCATTACCTCCAACTAGTACTACAACATGTACTCCATTTGGAACATTTATAAGTAGTGGATGTGTAGGGTATGATATAGTAGGAACTTATCATGATGGTAATTGTGGAACATATACTGAAGTTATTGAAGCAAATTCTGCAACTTGTGGAGCAGTTGGTCCAATAGTGGATACAGATCCTGTAACTAGTATACAAGAAACTACAGCCACATTTAATGGAGATGTAATTCTAATAGGTTCTTCTCCTATTACTAGGAGAGGATTTGTATGGGCTAGTGATGACCCTACTCCAAACTGGCCTTCAGATCCATATGTTTATATTGATGGACAAGGGGGGACATATTCTCACCCAGTAACAGGGTTATTACCTTGTACTCAATATTGGATAAGAGCTTTTGCTTATAATAGTGAAGGATTTGATTATGGAGATGTATTAACATTCACTACAGATTGTCCTCCAACTACAACTACTACGTTGGCACCAACAACTACTAGTACCACAACAGTAGACACCACTCCTAATACAGAATGGTTTATAGATTATGACCCAACTGAAATAATGGATGGGTTAGCTATGGGATTATGGTATGTAGTTTATAATACAGCTACTGCAAATGGTGTATATAGCCAAGTTAATACTTTAATTACTTGTGTAGGTGGTGGAGTAAATGGATTAGATAGAGCATTTTTCTGTGGTAATTTTTATGCAGATATAGGAGGATGGTCTAAGACTGATGGAGGAGTAAGAGATGATCTTGCTGTAGGTAGTGATACAGTAGTTAGTACTGTTGGAAATCCTTGTTTTACTCATGATTGTATAACTACAACTACAACAACTGTAGCTCCTACAACAACAACAACCACAACAATTGCTACAACAACGACAACAACAACGGAAGCTCCTACTACAACCACAACTGTAGCTCCAACGACAACTACTACTACATTAGCCTCTCCAACAGTTGAGATAATATTACCTGTTAGTGGTGGAAATCCTGGAGGTCAAGGAGGTATAAGTGTAGTAACTTGTGAGTTCACTAGTATACTATTGACAGCAAATCCTACATTTGTAATAGGTACACCATCTTATATTTGGTATGAAACATCAGCACCTACTACACCAATAGGAACAGCAATAACTTACACTGCAACATCTGCTGGAACTTATCAAGTTAAAATAACAGATAGTGCTACAGGGTTTACAGGAACTCAAGAAGTAGTTATTACTTCAAGTTTGGTTAGTCCTACTGTAAATATCACAGGAGTAGAAGAAATATCTCCAGCATTCCCAACTGCAACTTTAGATGCTACAACATCTGTTATAGGAACAGCTAGTTATTTATGGAGTACAGGAGCAACAACACCAACAATTGGTGCTTCTTCTGCAGGAACATATAGTGTGACAGTTACTGATAGTTACAATGGTTGTGAAGGTACAGACTCTGTAGAAATAGTTAATGCTGTTAATAATGAATGGTATGTAGATTATGACCCTACAGAAGTGATGGATGGATTGCTTGTGGGAAGTTGGTATATTGTTTATAATACAATAACTGAACTTGATGTATTTACTAACCTTAGTACTTTAATAACTATTGTAGATGGAGGAGATGCACCAGGAACAGATAGAGCATTCTTCTGTGCAAGTAGTTATAGCAATTTATCAGGTTGGTCTAAAACAGATGGTGGAGTTAGACAAGCACCTGAAGTTGGAAGTTCAATAGTAGTATTTAGAACTGTAAATGTTTGTGGATTTACACCTCCACCAACGACAACTACAACTACAACACAAGCTCCAAGCACAACTACAACTACATCAGGGTTGACTAGTGCTTTAATAAGTAGTCCAGGTACAACATTAGGAAGTGTATGTGCTACTTTCCCTAGTTTACAAATATGGCATGATGGAGCAGGAGCTTTACCTGTAGAAGGAGATATTGTTTTTAGTACTTCTGGAGGAGCAGGATTTGATGGAGGAGACCTTTATTATAAAATAGGAATTAATAATGCTCAAATAAATAATGTAGGGCTTGTAGGACCAATAAACGTATGTTAAATTAATAAATAAAAATGATATTATGCAAATAGAAATTACATTAACAACAGCAGGAGAGGATACAGATCTATTTCAGATATCTTCTAATTTAAACTATGCTACTGTTTTAGACACAGTAGGTAAAGCTAATTTACAAGCAGGTTATACTATGACAGTACCTGATGGTTCTTCAAGTATTAAAATACAAGCAATAAATGTTTGTACTACTTCTATAATAGTACCTATACAAGGAGTAAGCACTACAACTACTACTGCTGCTCCAACTACCACAACTACAACAACTGAAAGTGGGACAACTACTAGTACTACTACAATAGATGAGGGAGGAACAACCACAACAACAACTACTATAGCACCTACAACCACAAGTACAACTACAGTTGCAGTTACTACTACTACTACTGAAGCACCAGGTCCTGCTAATCAGTATGCATTTAATACTGTAGGTAGAGTTGATAATACTACTGCTTGTGCAGATAATAAGTATTTAGCTTCTTTCTATTCAACAGATACTTCATTAAGTATAGGAACTAGATTAGCTACTCAGAATGACTTAGTTACCCCAGTTCCAGGAGCAGATCTTTTCTGGAAATCTAATGATGAAAAATCTTATCAAATTGGAAATGATGGTATAATTGATGCTATATTTACTTGTCCATTGTCTGGAACAGAGTTTGTACATACTATACAATATGACCCAACTGAATCATGGGATGGTCAACCAATAGCTGATTGGTGGATTATTTATAATACAGATGATGCTAATGGATTACTTGTACAAATTGGAAATATACCAACTACTATACTTAGTCCTACTTTATATGAGATTGAATTGTGTGCTAGTTTAATTCCTGGATTTACTAAAATAGAAGACCCAGTAACTCAAATACAACCACCATTGTCAGGAGGAGGTTCATCTGTAGTAGTAGTGAATACAGCAGTAAATTGTAATGCTTAATAGATATGAGATATATATGTGCGCAACCAGCTAATAATTATTATACTTGGCAAGTAGAAGTTGTAATTAATAACTTTACTAAACAAGGTATCAATCCTAATCAGATTGATATCTTGTGTGCTATTAATAATGATATAATTCCTGAAGATTGGGAGAAGCTTAGGGCACACTATAACACAGTGAGATTTTTCTTTTATAATGATGATAGAGAAGACAAAAGTTACATACCTTCTATCTATTTTAATCTGATGAAAACTCACATGAAAACTCATCCTGAACTTATAGGAGAAAGGTTATTTTTACATGATAGTGATATTATATTTACCAGACCTCCAGAGTTAAGTTGGGTTGATGATAAAACATGGTATTTAAGTGATACAAACTCTTATATCAATTATGATTATATCCAACAGAAAGGAAATCATACTTATTTAAAGATGTGTGAGATAGTAGGTCTCTATTCACTTATACCTAAGTTAATGAACTCTAACTCAGGTGGTGCTCAATATATTACTATTGGAAAAGAATGGGAATTTTGGGATAAAATAGAAAAAGATAGTGTAAAGCTTTATGCTTATTTTTGTAAAGAAGAACCTAACTATGTGAAGAAACATGAAGGAGACCATCCTATACAAAAGTGGACTGCAGGAATGTGGGCTTTTTTATGGAATATTTGGAAGAGTGGGCATGAGACTAAAGTAGAAGACAAACTAGGATTCAATTGGGCAACATGTCCTATTGGAAAATTAGATAAATATTGGATATTACATAATGCAGGAGTAACTAACAATAGTAGTAAAATGTTTTTTAAGGCAGATTATATAAATAAACTACCTTATAATGAAGAATTAGAAATAGATGCTACAAGAGTAGGTTCTTACTATTGGAATGAAGTAAAAGAAACAGGTAAAATCAGTGTATTATTACAATAAATTAAAAATTAAGTGTAACTTTATTAAAATAAAATAAAATGGCAAGTATTCCAGCACAAATAAAATATTTATACGGACAAGTAATATGTCTGAAAGAGAAAATCGGAGCTTGTGAAGGTTTTGAAGAAGAAACTAGTCTTAATTTTGATATTGGAACTAATATATTAACTTCTGTTTATGTAGATGGAAGTAGTAGAACTGTTGAAATACCTATTATAGACTCTTCATCATTTGTCCCTTATACTGGTGCTAATCAAAGTGTAAATCTTGGTTTATATAATATAACTGCTAATTATTTTATATCTTCTGTAGAACCTACACTTGATAGTCACTTAACTAATAAACTTTATGTAGATGAATTGGTACAAGGTCTTGCTTTAAGCAATGTTACAACTTATGTTCCTTATAGTGGTGCTAATGCTAGTGTAAATTTAGGTGTTTATGATATTGCTGCTAATAGTTTTACAGGAAATGGTTCAGGACTTACTGGATTACCTAATGATATTGACTATATTAATGCAGGTACTTGGAACTCAATTACAGGAGAATTAGCACTTACAGGCATAGGTAATGCAGGAGCTAGTGTTGCTGTAACTAACTTATTAACTTACCTTAATAATAATATAACATTCCCAGATGGGATGGTTTATCCAGGTGTAGGTATACCATTAAGTACAGGCTCTGCTTGGAGTACTTCTATTGCAGATAATAGTGCAAATTGGAATATAGCTCATGGATGGGGAGACCATTCAGTAGAAGGTTATTTACTTCCTGCAGATGTTACAGGATTTGTACCATATACAGGTGCTGCAGGTAATGTGGATTTAGGTGCTTTTGATTTAACAGCTACTGCCCTTAAAACAGATTACCTAGATTTTGATATATTAGCAGGAGACCCAGCATACGCTGAAGGTAGAGTTTGGTATAATAATGTTAATAAAACTCTTAGTATCTTTACAGATATTTCCTCAGTGACTGGAAATATTATGGAGGAAGAATGGATTAGAGTTTACAACAATACTGGTGTAGATATTCTTGATGGAAAACCAGTTACTGTAGTAGGTTCTCAAGCCAATGGAGTAGTACAAGTAGAATTAGCTATTTCTTCAATTAAAGAATCAGCTTTAAATACTGTAGGTATTTCAACACATGTTATACCTGCAGGAACTTATGGATGGGCTACTACTTCAGGTATGGTAAATGGTTTAGATACTTCTTTACTTACAGAGGGTGCAGCTTTATATTTATCAGATTCAGTAGCAGGAGAGTATCAAGAAACCAGACCTCTTTCTCCTTCGTATGAAGTTAGAATGGGTGGGGTTGCTAAATCAGATCCTACAGTAGGTAAGATATATGCAGAACTTAGAATTATATCTAATGACCATGATAATAGTGCTTTCTTTAATGGAGGAGTACTAGAACCAAACAGAGTAGATATTGTATCTAATGGAACTACTGTTAATTGCTCATTAGTTAGTTTAGCTGCTAACAATAGATTATCATT
>Ga0070748_1000277_pt1 | contig 25907 bp, 36 predicted proteins | sample VirMetDEL_Nov_12_FD_77015 | JGI IMG/M metagenome (GOLD analysis project Ga0070748, IMG submission 77015) | Aqueous microbial communities from the Delaware River and Bay under freshwater to marine salinity gradient to study organic matter... | ecosystem: Environmental > Aquatic > Marine > Coastal... | reverse complement strand
TCCAATAATTGAAGCATGCGGGTGACCCTGATAATACCTCCGGTGGATTATCGGTATATCGAGCTAAAAGAGATTCAACGCTAACCTCGTTTATGTTAGATCTAACGTCCGTTAGGAAGTTTACGCTATCAAAGCTACTAGACACGTCCCAAATACCCCGTAGCTCACCCTGAGTGCCGACATCAGCATCAAAGGCACTAATAGTGCTACGATTAGGGTTGATGTAACCGAATTCTATTGGTGTTGTTGTGAAGCTATCATTGATAGCGGATAATGGGACAGATTTAGCCATTAACTCTAATTATCTCTAGCGTCCGGTTTCATATCCCTGAAACTTCTGAACAACGAACTTAACAATTTCGGATCGGACCACGTCTTCTTCCGTTAGCTGAAAGAAGTGGATTCCTCTATCTCGACATTCCTCATCATTGAAAATCATCTTCAGGGATTTTAATCCAGAGTGTTTGATGTCACTTTGCTGCTTGTCACCACAAATAACCAACTTGGAGCCTTCTCCGATTCGGGTCATGAGTGTTTTTAGTTCATCAAGGTTTGCGTTTTGGGCTTCATCTAGAGTTACGAATTTATTCCGCCAAGATGCACCCCGAATGTAGTTGATAGGAAGTGCTTCGAGTAAACTGGAGTTCATCAGGAACTTCTGGTCTTTCTCCTCAACCAACTCCTCAACCTTATCCTCCAAGACCTGCTTGTAGACGCTGAACTTCTCATCAAGGTCCCCCTTCAGGAAACCCAAACTTCTAGATGCGCTCTCAACCGCAGTCCGAAGGTAAAGGATTGATTCAATGTTGTTTTTAGAAAATTCGGACAATGCTGCATAAATTGAAAGATAGCTCTTTGAGGTTCCCGCTGGTCCTTCGATAATGATTACTTTGCTACGTTCATCGAACATACACTTTAGTATATCATTCTGTTTTTTAGTGAACTTAAACGGTCTTTTCTTGAAGATGAAGCTTGGGCGGGAGTTGTTTTTCTCCATTGCTTTCTCCACTTCTTCAAATCTAACTTGCGGGTTCTTTTTAGCCATCAATATTAGTTAGTTTGGCTTGTTTGGTTTTCAATCAAACTTCCACAGACTCCGCAATTCTACCCGATAATCCGCCACCATCACGTATCCCAGCACATTTTAGTATTTTCCTCGCACGGACAAAGCAGTCGTCCTCGACTCTCAATTTTATTACGTATTCACTCATTTCGTTAATCGGTTTCTTCGACGCTATCTAGCATGTGACCGGTATCATCAGTCTCAGTCGCCTCAAGGATTTCCCCATCCAGATTCCCCGCAGCAATCTCGGACTCAGCCTCGATAATATATTCAACGGTTACCATTCTTTTTTCGATCACTTTGTATTTCATCTGTAGTCAGCCTACAGTATTGGGTGGGAGTGTCAACAACTATAAATAAAAATATGAGTTCATTTGTTAAAATACCGTGTGCAGAGTGTGGAACACAAACCCTCTGCAACAGTGCCGATTCATCCAACCCCCAGTTCTGCAATGAATTCTGCAAGGCTCGAAACTCGGTGTTGGAGAGGAGGAATCAGAGAAACGTGGGTGTAACCACCACGACCAAATCAAAGAGAATTAGAGGGTGCTCTAGTTGTGGCGGGTAATCCCACGCCATCCACTTTCGGCAAATTTCTCAATCCACTCTTGGTCCTCAATCCGGATATCATCGCACATTCCGTCAACTTCCGGATCGTCCTCAGTTGGTCCTATAGCTATAACGGTTCCGTCATCATAAAACTCCAAGGAGACCCCCGTTGATGGCCAACCACATAGAAGGGATTCATCGGTATGCCTAGTGGTTTCAGGGTTAATGTCATAACCCACCCCTTTCCAAGAGACACCCCCGCTTTTTATTCTAGGCATTTCTCAATCAAGTTTAGTTTTCCTCTTCATCAGAAAACAACATTCCCCACGTTGCTTGAGTAATTCCTCTAGATCTTCGAATGTGACATAGCAGTCACCATTTTTACCCCAGTTTTTACCCCAAGAATTCCTTAGGGTAACGTAACCTTTTTTGATGTTAACTGCTCTAGCGAGGATCGCATGACCACCAGCTATTCCACCAGTTGGCTTGACGAACCCCTTCTTGTCGGGCGAATACATATCACGATACCATGGGATTCCAATAACGGCAGGGCCATTGTGACCCAGTCCATATAGAACTTCATCCATATTGAACGCCCATCGATACTCCTCAATCCAGCCAAGTTCTTTAACGGCTTTCGCTCCCGCCAGAACGCTGGTCCCTGCATATTTGGGTGATGCGTTTGGGTAGGAACCACCCGCCCATGGGTCATTCCTCTGTGCCTCCCAGTAGATCTTCTCAAGGAGGTATTTGTAATCCAAGTCTTTAACCTCACTTGGACGTGCGGCTAATTCATGACCTAACGAGAATCCGACACAAGCACCCTCCGTTCCTTGATCGAACCAATCCTTACATCTCCATGTGTAAGATCTAAGTTTACCGGAGGCCCCTCGTAAATCTCCGATGGGAAATCTCCGGCTTTCTTCATCAAACTGCTCAATTCTATCCAGTCTAATGTCTTCAGTGAGTTGATTGTTCTTCAGGGTAATGTCCATATGGTTATTTATCCATCGGAAGGACTATGGCTTGGTTTCATGATTAGAATTTTAAATGACCCATCACCAACAATGGAGTATTCTGCATCGTCACTTATGTGACCAAGGACCAACCCCTCGTTAGCATAGACACCTGTGCTTCTAAGTTGTAGGAAGCATCCTGACCGTGCCCCCGTCAACTCGTAGTGTAGGTCTTTATATGCGGTCATTTCGGTTCCGAACCTGATGCTATCCACGGTTCCTTCTGACGCTTTTCTCGTAAAAATGTCAGGGAATAACTTCTTCAGTGCGGCTTTAGCCTCGGGAAAGTATTCAGCCACCTCGATGATTTGCTCTTTAGTTGGGGTTTTCATTTTGTTCATGTGTGAATGGTAATCGCAGGTGGTCATGTAGTAATATGAATCCACACAACCACCTGACCAACCTGTGGTCAGGGTTGGGGTTGACGATCCAACCCCTAAAGCCAACAGATTGAGATCATGTTCTTTTCTGTAATGGCTTAGTTCCCCCGAACCCCTCCCGATGCATACGTGTCCGACGTGTTTACTGTAAGGGTGTTCTGTCAATGTATAGTTGCTCATGGGCATGAGTGTGTCATATTTTATTTTGTTTGTCAAGGAATAAGTTGCGTTATTTTAGCCAAATGTGGGGTCAAGTAGAAGGTCCATGGATTTCTTAATGTTTTGATAAACCTTAGTTTTGGTAGTGAACCCGAAACGTTTGGGGGCAGTCTCCTTCATATAGGTTCTTAAGTCAGTTCCCATTTCTTGTGCCCTTGCACCACAGTCCAGAACAAATTCTGCAATTTGAAGATCATTCATCTGCTTAATGCCCCCTTCTCCGAAGAAGGCAGGATGGTGGTCGTTGGTTTGGTGGTGTTGCTTGATCGCCAGTTTGAACAGGTCGCTCCCAGAATCGCTGTCAAGGGCATCAAACTCAATCCCCATGAACTTGCTCATGTCATGGGCTTGTATGCGGTGTAAGAGTCTCCTAGCGAAATCTAGGTCATCTTCTGTTTCCGAAGTTTGCACCAGTCTTTCCACCAATTTCTCCCCATTTTCTCGGACCCTATTAATATGTCTCTGGATACCAAAGAGTTTCTTTCGGAATGCGTCTTTCTGTTCTAGTGTCAAAACAGGTTTATCATCAGCGGGTTTTTCCTCACTCATAATTTTATTTATTTAAAGAGTTGCTTCAATAGATCCACCCTCATCTAGCAACCAAGTTGTAGGGTGGTTTCCGCCTTCAAAAGAATACACGGTGATATTTTCTGTTATCGGTTCAAATCTCTCAATGTAAAGTTTACCCGATTTTTCATCAACGATAGCGTTGATGATGATTCCGGTATCAGATGTCCCCAGTTCTTTCTTATCGAAAGGAACCCAAAACTCGTCAAACATTGTTTCAATTTCCTCGACGCTAGTGTAGTTGGTTTTTGTCATTATTATTTTTATTCCAAGATTAGAGTTTGTGTCTTTTCACTAAAGGAAAGTTTATCAAACTGGTCAATCTTAAACTGATTAAATCGGCTGGTCTTCAAGTATTCGGTTATGACTTTTTTAGCCAACGTTTTTGGTGCGCTATTAACGACCTTCTTATCGGATTCTGAGATAAGCCGCTTGTCGTGAAGTAAACCGCGAATCATTACGGAGCCGGATTCAATATGCTCACGGGTAGCCGGTCCCACTTTCCGGTATGCCTCCTTTTGTGCCAGAGATTGGGCCTGAGATTGGGCGGAATCTTTCTTAAGAGAAACCAAGACGGCTTCCTTTGCGGTTTTTAGGAGATCGGAGAGCGACTCTTCGGCTACTTTAGTGGTCTCATTAATTTTAGCCTGAAGTATAAGCTCATCTCGTTTGTTCGGTTCCCAACTCTCAACAAAATCGATGTCATGGCGCAAGGCATCCTCGTAATTAAGTGTGGCATTGATAGTGTAGTTGCCTACATCACCCTTGCCGTTTCGGTAGCCTTTAAGCTCAACAAAGAGACAATCTTCGGTGTTCGGTAGGGTGTTCAGTTGTTCAGTAATCGTCATGATTACAATCTACACGGATATCGCTAAACGTCAAGATTTATTTTTTCTCTCTCGAAACCAAAGTCATCCAGAGTGATGTCCGCTTTGCCGTTATCGGCTACGTTACCGCTCGCATCTAGAATGGAACTGTTCATGTTGCCTTGGGACTCTTCTTCCGAAATAAACGCACCGTTCTCATCAAGAATTTCCGAAACGAAGGAAAGCCGCTCTTCCACAGAAGCTCCGGTTACCCGTTCAATGTATGTGCAATTTTTCTCGGGAAACAGTGTGTCTCTCCGATCTGCATCATCCTTCTCTTTGGCCAAAACGAAACTCTCTAGGATAATGTTCATCTTGAGGCGATATTCTTTATCCAGAGATTCTGGTAGCGGAATGTTGTCTGGGGATTCGATGGGGAAATAATACACACAGTGGTAGAACTCCATTGAGGCTTTAGTCTTCTCCATGCTCTCGGTGAAAAATGAATCCGAAATAGTTCCATCACCGTTACCCATGAGGATCATGGTGGCGGCTAAGTTATCCAATAGGCACCGATCATGGATGACATTCTTTTGAGTATCCCGTTTAGCCCAAGTCTCTTTGGCTTGGTCATACATGAAATCCCTAATCCTAGCTTGAGATTCTTGAGTCCCCTGACCGTAGAGTTTTAGATTGGGAATGTCCCGATAGGTTTCGGATGGTGTTCCATATTTCTTATACTTCTTCTGGAAGTGCTTGATGAATGTTGACTTTCCACTCTTGGAAGTTCCGCTGGTGCTTAAAATTGCCATAACTGTATTATACTCGATTTCTCAGAAGTTCAAAAATTATTTACTCTTTTCGAGAACACAATAAACATTACCCTCATGTGAGATTAGGTAATCGGAACCGCAAAAATCAATCTTAAGTGCCGTCTTTTGATTGACAACAATTATGTCGCCAACTCCAAGTTCCTTGACATTCATACCCGCCATTTTGATTTTATACGCCTTGTAAACCCCGCCACCTTCAACCTCACCTAGTTGGTCTTCGGTAAACGCCAGACCGTTCTTAATGACGTAACCACCCGCATCCTTCTCGGATTCATCCTTCTTAACCTCCTCCAAGAGGATGACATCGTCCAGAACTTTCGTGATTTTATACCCATCGATATCCAAACCGTAATCGAAATCCTTTTCGGTAATATTCTCGGCACCATGGATAAGGTAATCGTTCTCTTTGATATCGTCGGACTGGAATGTCAAATCCCCCTCAACTCGATCCGTTCCTGACACAACTCTTAAATCATCACTCATTGATCGTATTTAATGGGGATATTTTTACTATTCAACTTTTTCGTCAACTTTTTCACGCAATACCCATTTCGATAAACACGAAAACCCACAAAAGTCCATATCTGTGTGTAGAGGTGGTGTTATATAAACCGAATTAACATACGACAATCCACTTAACTCACCATGCAGTCCTGTGTGATAATCCCTGCATTTCAACGATAACCCATAATATTGAGGTGTGGGTCCGTCTTTGTTCATTCTGACACCACATTCGTCGCACGTAATGATAACTTCGCTAGTCATGCCTCATGATAACACAATTAATTAATTTTCAACTAATTAATTTCAGATGAGCTTCAAAGACACGATTAAACGATTTCACCAAGAATATTTCGGTAAACCTTTGATTCTTAATGAGGAGGAGAGCATGGACCTTCTGGACCCCGAAAAACAAGAATCCGCACTAGGTGACCCTGAAGGTGGTGATTCTGAGGATGAAGAAGTGGGGGATGACACACCCAAATTGGTATATTTGACCAACATTTTGTTAAGTGCTCTTAAATTCAAACCTAGTGATGAATTTGAAGCGTATATGAATATGCCCAAATTCATCGAATTGGGTCCATATAAGAAGCTTTCCGTTATTAAGAATGTTTTATCCGAACGCCCAGAAAAGATTATGCAGGAAGCGGAGGGTGATGAAGAGGTAGATGTTCCTGATCCAGAAGGAGATGAATTACCCCCACCAGAGGGAGATGAAGGTGGGTTGCCTCCAGAAGGTGAGGAATTACCCGAGCCTATAGAGGATGAGCCAATTGAGCTTAATGATGCTATGGCGGTTGATATGCTCAATCTAATCATTAAGGCTGCAAACGTCAACCCGTCCCTGATCAAATACGGGATTGGCAATCTACCGGCTGAAGCGAATGCTGATAACTTTTCCGAAGTTATTGAGAAGATCGAAGCGATACTAATTTAGTCGCTTTCCTCAACCCCTTGTTTTGCAATATCAAAGCGATCTTGTAATTTTTTGGTGATGATGGCTTTAGCCAATTCGTCCGACTTGGCAATATCATCAGTTTGTGCTGCATTGATGAACTCTTTGACGGCTTCTTTAATTTCTGGTCTCATGGCTTTATTTAGAGTCTTCTTTGCTAGAACTCAATAAAACAAGCATCCGGTGAATCAGTTTACTTTCTTTTTTGTTCAGTTTGGAAATTTCTGCGATTATTTTGTCCATTACCCCTGAGTGACTATTGTTATCAATAGACCTCTGCAAGTCTTCTCGTAGTTTTTTACGTGCCTTCGTAAGGGTGTCCAACTTATCAAACATTTCGATATCGAACGGGTCTTCGTTATTCATGACGCATTGATGGACTCTTTGACAGATTCCACATATTCTAATATTTTGAGTTTTTCCTCCGCTAACTTAATTCTTTTGTCCATAACTGCCACCGTGCGCCTTTTTAATTCCTCACCCATATGAGGTAATATACCCTACACAAAGTCCTCTTTCAAGTCAAATGTGAATTTATTGTAGGCGAATGTGAAATCAACGTAGATCTCTTCACCGTTGGTATTTTGATCATACGTCCATCCGCTTATAGATACTGGAGATACGCCATGAAATGTATGTGCGCCGATGGGGTTTCTATATTGGTCTAATGAGAAAACGCTGAATGAGGTGACTAGCTCCTTTTCGCTATATTTTGTCATGTCCCCAGCTTCCACATCGACGACCATGTTCATCCATCGATAAAGGGTGTAGTAGTTCTTCATCCGATCATCTACTCTGAACTGGATCGTAATGTCGGATTGCTCCTCATATTTGCTACCCGTAATGGTAGTGGACCCCACACTCATACCTAATTTCTTAGAGGATATGGTTAGCTCCGGTATGGGGAATGATCTCACTGACATCTCCAGACTGTCCAAGCTGACCTCCTTTTTTACATCCTTCTTTAGGCGATTGTATTGACGGAGGCATTTCGGTAATTGGAGTATGGCATCAAACTTATCGTCCAGAATTCCGTTTAGGTCGCTAGTTCTGCTGGCGGTCCCAAATTCGCTAACCACCACTTCCTTTTTGGGTAGCTCGTCGGGGCAAGTTGTTTTGTGGATGATGTCGCTCATATTAACTAATTATTTAACATGATTGGTATTGAATTACTGGTATTGTTTTTGGCCTCTTTGGGATTGATCAATATCCTGATTTACAGCCCCCTCGCCAAAGGGTTTAGGGGTAAGATTGTGGGTGTATTTTCCAGATTTGGAAAAGAAGAGGTCGGACAATATCTAACGAAATGTCCGACCTGCTTAGGTTTTTGGGTAGGTGTGTTAATGACCGGAGTCTGGTTCTCCGGTTTGGTCTGGTTCACCCTACCATTCGCCATTAGTTTCCTAGGGCTACTTGGTTCCCTTTTTTGGTTCCCTATAGATTAAACGGAGTATTTCTCCTGTAGATATTGCATCCGCTCCATTGCCACCTCTTCAGAGACATACGGCATATCGGACGGTGCATTTCCAAATCTTTTTCGGAAATGTTTGGCACCTTCAATCATATCACCTTTCCAAGATACATCACTGCGGATAACCGAACGGTCTAGTTGGTCATTGTCCAACTCCTCAAAATATTTGAATGAATCTTTAGCGTCCGTGAACCACCACCAATGTGATGCCAGCTTCTTCTCCGCAACCTGTTGGTAATGGTCAAGATGCTCCCATGCGTTTTTGTAGAATTCGTCGATATATCCGATCTTATCAATGATATTGGCATGGTGGTATGTGAACGCACCTGCACAGTTTTTGGTGAAATCAACACCCACACCGTGTTCATAGTCGATTGAGTTTTTAACAATTCTCTCCAGTTTCTGATTTTTGTTAGCCGAACCATGCCATGCATAGCTCAAGGAACCCCAAAGACCAGACTGTTTAGCGGTTTCTAGATATGCCTCGAATACGGAGCCGTTAGTGATCCTCACGTCATCTTCTTGGAGATATAGATGTGACGCCCCATCTTCAATCATAGCCGCCCAGAGTCGATTCTTGGCTACCCCCACGGTTGCGGGTTCATCTCCAGAAATGACCTTGACTCGGTCATTCGTTTTTGCATATTTCTTATCACTCGGAGACGAATCATACACGTAAATTTTATCTACGCTATCTTTGGGTAGAGTGTCGATGATTTTGTCGTAAAAATCCCCTCGGTCATAGGTCACAATGCCCAGTGCTGTTTTAGTTCCAATGTTCATATTTTAAAGTTCCTCCCCCAACGATACATACCCCGAGTCCACGGACTTGTTATAATACTTCCGACATTTGTCTTTACGTTCTTTGATGTATTCGGGGTCTTGATAAAGGTAGAACTCGCCGCTTTCATTCAGGAGATCCAATATCGCCAACAGGTCATTAACCTCCATTTGTAATTTTTCACGATTAGTTTTATCGTCTTTTATAAACGGGTTGGTGGAATCCCATCCAAATTGGGAAGTCTTGGAAGCAACTTTCGTAATCTCTGCGCACTCTTCCGCAACTTTCATTAGTAGGTATTGTAATCTGTTCATGTTATTTGGTGTTGCAAATTATTGCTTGTGTTGCTTGTCGTCTATTGGATATCCAGTGTCGCTCTATTTGAAAATGACTCGAAATGTAATCCCTGAATTCGGAGAAGTTCCATTCGCGAATATGGGTGGGGTTGTTGGGTGGTCCATTGTGGTCATGCCCACCATATACCAAATCCCTATCGGGGGTTGAAATTACATATTTTTTGGCTTTGAATTTCTTAAGAAAGTTGCAGAGGTCATCGGGATCAAGAACATGTTCTATGACATCCGAGCAAATGACCATGTCAGCTTCCTCGTAGGGTTCCTCATCAAAGTCGGAAATATGCCATGGATATTCGGGATGCTTGGCCTTTAACGCACGAACCGTCTCTTCCACGTCATAACCACTGATGTCATATGCGTCACTGTTAAAATATTTCAATAATTTGAAAGCCGATCCACAACCCACATCGGCAACAAAATTAATTCCCTCGGTTTTCTCTGCCAATTCTATTGCTTCTTGATACACCTCATTCTGCCAACCATCTGTAAACGGCATATCGTTGAAATAGGAATAATCTTTTCGGTGTTCGTAACCGTATTTGATATTATATTTTTTCATTTCGTAATTTTATCTATGAGTGCCTTTTCCGACGCCCCGTTATGAACCGTGTCCTTCATGGTGTCAAAGTAATGATAATGTCTTTCGGAAAAGTTAGAGAACCCAAATATCTGGTCTTTTGTTATTGCTAATCCTGATTTATAAATCCACCATATCAAACACATTCCTGTGCTGGGGGTTGGTATCTTGATACGTAGGTCTTCAAATACACCCACGTCGATGAATTTGGTTTTATCAGAATACTTGGATAAGTTTGCTTTATGTGTCCCCTTATAAACACCCAAATATTTATTAGTATTCAGGGGTAGGGGGCATATCATGTCGAATTCTTTATTTCTCCCAAACGCCGTAATGTCTCTATAAAAATTCATTACCCAATGAGTTGTTTTTTCACCATAATCCAACTCATGCCCACCGAGCACGAAATTATTAAAACGGAACACGATGTCAAACTCATCAATCTTTGGACCATTCCCCGTTCCCTTTTCACAGGGTCCGTTGCCCACGATACAGAATGTCTTGTCTTGCAGAATGTCCTTCACTTTTTTCTAGCGTTCACGTAAATCAAGCCACGCATTTTGGTTGACCGGTGGTGGGTTACTACCTCGAAATATTCTTGGAGTTTTTTGACCCATGTCGCTTGGTCCCATAGTGTCAGGTGGAGGTTACCCCCGTCTTTATCTAAGATGCCGGATGGTCTAATAGAAATGCCAAAGTAAAATTCGGAGCAATCTAGTTTGGAAATTGACCTTAGGACCGAATCGACCTCATCAGGCGGGATGTGTTCAAACACGTCTGCCGAAATGCCAACGTCATAAGTTTTATCATAAAAATTTTCTAAACGATGTAGACTCTCGTGGTGGTAGGTTCCATTTGGATTACTTTTTTTGCATTTATTGACCACGAACTCCGACACATCAACTCCAGTGTAGTCTCCAAAGTGGTTGGACAGTGACCCTAGACCGCAACCCAAATCAATTGTGCTGGACTGTTTAGGGATCTTATAATGGCTAACTAAACCTTCGGGATTCCCTTTGGGGTAACCCCCTGCATACAGCCAGCTATATTTCTCGTCCTCCAATTGGGACCAAGTTTTCTCACTCATATTTCTATATTACATTAGATTTTGGTATTTTCAATAACAAATTGCTCTTCAAGTTTCTGCTGCATGATCAGACCCGAAATAAAACCCGCCACCACACCACTAATTTGCTCTGCGTTAACCTGATCATAAATCCCTAATGTCTGTAGTTCCTTTTTCACGTCCGGTTTAAATAACCATGTATCGATTTTGTCTCCCAATGCGTTCTTACACTCTATGCTAATTTTCATCATATTCATTATTTTATCTAAACCATTTAATGTCACTGTGCTCCCTCTCGAATAGAGATCCGACTCTAATCCGACCGCAATCTTCGTATTCTCTATAATCTTCCATAATAGACTCTTTTTCGTCATCCGGCCATGTCTCCATCCGGTCAAACTACCCATAGCTCTGGGTCTTGATGATTATTGATTCCAAAATCATGCTCCAGACCACCCACCCGATATACTCTGCAAGTCGTGTTGTTGATGTTGACCTTCCATAGGAATCGAGTATTGTGTTTTTCTTCGTCTAGTGTTTTAATGTTCATCTTCTAAAATTCTACTCATACCCCGTTCCTTCACCACTGTTATAACCTGAGAATTCGGAATATCAAATTCTTTTCTATGGGTAATGATTAAAACATTCTCACCATACTTCTCCAGTCGATCAATCAGCACCTCTGAAACATTCTCAAGTCCTTGTGGACAGACTGCATAATCGAAATACTCATCAAAGAGCTTGATGTTAAATCCAATTTGGTTTTGGATTCTCAAGATGTCCGAGAAGGTGAAAAACAAAGCGGTGTTCGCTCTCCATTTTTCGCCACCTGAAAGTAGATTGAAGTTTTTCTCAACTCCATTATGTCCGGTGACAACATACTCTAGGTTATCGTTAAAAGTGATGGTGTAAGGCAGATTGAATTGTGCAAGGTAATTGTTCAGACTGGAATTGAACAGGTCGATGAGTCTCGCTAAGATAGCACTCCGCAAACCTTTATCGCCGAATATGACCTTAACGCATTCTAAGACTTCCATCTCAATTACTAAATCATCATAGATCTTGGTTTCTTCCGCAAGGGTATCTCGGAGACCCTTGTATTCCGATAGGGAGTTATTTAGAGCGGAGCTATCAAGAGGTTCATCAATCTCTTTTTTCAGAGCATCTTTCTCCTCGATCAACCTATCAAGCCGTTCTTTCTGAAGCCGATATTGTTGAATCGACTCTCCATTTTTCGATATATCCCCAAGAAGACCATAACGTTTATCATCAACAGCGCCTTGTTTTTCCAATATTTTATCCGCGATAACCTGCAAGCTCTTTAGCTTCGATTCCAAATCCCCCACAACAGCAGTGTTGTCTTTGATTTCGATCTCAAGCTCTTTAATGGACTCTTGTGATTTGGCAACGTCCTTAGCCTCAAATGGTCTGTCGCAAGTAAGGCATGCCTTACCGTCCTCAAACGCCCGTATTTTGTTACGGTTGGTGGAGATGTTTCGCTCCAAGCTAGACTTCTCTAATTTAAACGAATCTCGCTCATCAGTATTCTCGGATAGCTTTGTTTTAATGAGAGTTAGCACACTCTGAATTTTCTCTTTCTGATCATCAACATTAATCTTCACCGGCTCTTCACCCAATTCGAATTGGTCGATTGCTTCTTGACGAAGAGCCATATTACCCCTCAGTTTATCCTTCTGCTCATCTAATTCACTTTTAATTAAACGGATCTGATTCTTGAGAGAATCCATATGGGTAGTCTTACTGGAAATAAGGACATTTTTCTCCCCACAAGATTTTGATGTTTTCAAGTATTCCGAACCTGCCAGCTTTCCGGTCTCCTTAATGTATGTTAAATCAAATATGGTTCCGATGAACTTTTCACGTTCGGGTTTACCCATCTCAAAAAAGGAATTACTATCAGCCTTCAACGCAACACTCTGCATGAAAACTTCCTTCTTGATGCCTTTCAAGATTTTCGAAACAATGTATTCCTGTGTTGATCGTGCATTTGACTGGGACATATCGACACCGTCAATTTCCAGAATGAGTTTAGATGGGTTAATGATTCGAGTGATCTTCACCTTTTGGACTGTGTCACCCTCAACAACATCAAGCTCCTGACACACAATACACTTTTTCTTCCCACCCTTATCGAAGGGGATATCTGCCTTCGGCACATTGTTCCTTGAGAGTTCGCCGTATAGCGCAAAGAAATATGGTTCATAGAAAATGTTGGTCTTACCCACTCCATTTTTTTGCCCCTCTTGCCCCGTGGATTCGTTCACCCCCTGAATGAAAGTCACACCTTTGGGTAAATCGTATTCTACCTTCTCGCCAGTTGAGAGGAAGTAGCTGGTGGTGGTCTTTCCGAAATTAATTTGTCTCATTTGAAATTACTTTAATCATAATGTTTTAGTCTTCTAGACACATTGAGTATGTGTTAAAGTAACCCGCTCCGTCAACAATATTATCACGTTTTTGTAAATTAGCTTCTCGGGCAACCTTCAGTAGGGTCATCATCATGGCGACATCTTCGGGTTCAATGGTAACGTCACAGCCATATTTCGCATTCAACCACCACTTCCAAGCGGTTGCAATATTCCCGAAGTTGTCTTTGGGATTACCGTATGTCTTCTGTCGCTCACCGTTGGTGAGTTCCTCGGCTTCCTCAAGAATGGATTCCTTTTTATCCAAGATTGGTTCTATAACATCTCCGCCCCAAAGTTTTTGGGAGCATTGGTGATGCGTCCAGTCGAACGGGTTGAGTGTGTGTGCGTGATCGTCGGTCATGTCTCTAATCAGAGTAAACTGCATTTTTAATAATTCAACAAAATAGAGTAGTTATTTTGAACTATGCCATTTGTGGATGACGCCGCTATACACATCCCTTCGGATCTTGCTAGGACCTAGTAATTTTTCAAACTCCAGTGCTAACTCGGTATCTTCCGCACCCCAAGATCTCTTATCAATGAATCCTCTTGTCTTGAGGTAATCCTCCTTGGAGAAGGATGCAATACCAAATCCCGCAATCTCCAAATACAAAGTTAATCCACTTGGTGTTTGCTCTTTGTAAATTGTTGGAAATAAGGCTTCATCACTAAGTCTTGATGCGTCTTCTAGGAACTTTGGTGTGTGGTAAACCATATCGACATCTGTGAGGTGTAAGGAGTCATATTTGGAGGCTTTGATGCCGCTATCCAAACCAAACCCCCTACTGAAAACCTCATCATGATTCAGGGTGACTATTTTTACATCATGATCCCAGTATGCTGACAGGGTGTCTTCGACGGGGACATCCGTGCTGGACCAATCAACTACAACCAATTCCACGTCACCTTTAAAGGTATGTGCTTGTTCATTAACACTTTTTAAAAATTGCTCAAAAGGTCGAAATCCCTCCGAACTGGACAGATGGATCTGATTGGGTAGAACACCACCCCTGTCTTTATTCACCCCCCATACTGATGCAATGACCTTGTCGTGATTATTGCACATTTGTAACTCCGATGGCAGCAATTGACTATTGTCTGTATAGCGAAAATGTGACCTATCTTTGATAGTGCAAATGATGGATACTGGATTTGGCTTATCGGGTTTACGTTTCTTCTGAACAATACCATACTTGGACTGTAGCAGTATCCTCTTTAGGTCAAACTCAGAACGACTGGTGGCGGGTACTTGGACAGGTTTAAATCCCCACTTGTCAATCCACACTTTAATCGACAGATCCAAATTCTCCTTGTGCTTTGGATGTTGGATAATAACAGAGCCATTCGGAGGTTCGCATTTCAGGTAATCCCCACAATTCTCCGGTGAAACGAAAAACCAGAAAGGTGGAATTAGCCCCTTTTGGTAAAGTTGGTATTCGAGGTCCACATGCTCATATGCGTTGATGTAATCCGTATCCATGCGAACCTCGTCAAATACCGATGTCTCAAAATACTGAAAGCTCCCATGGACCTCATTTCTCACCTCACCTTTGATTTTGTCGTTTACGTTAAATGTAAATTTGACTGGATTTGTGGCAACCCCATTCCAATTGGTGTGCTTCACTCCCGAGTGCTTCGAGAAGTCCATGAAGTGTTTCCAAATCGAGTTATCAGTGACGATAACATCATCCTCCACCAGAAATAAATGCTCATATCCATTCTCCTTGGCATATTCAATTCCGTCCGCTTTACATGTGCCTACGCCGACATTACGTAACTTGATATTCATTGACACACTGGGGTATCTCTCGTTTAGTTTGTAAAAATCATCGGTGTAATGATGCTCGGACTTACTGTCCTGAACAATGAAGATGTCCACCTTTTTGCGGTCAATGGAATTAAAGCATTCCCAAAAGGACTTCTCCCGATCAAATGTAGTGATCACCACTAGAGGTTTCTTGGTCTTCGTTCGAGTCATGAACCTTAGATTACACTGGTAAATTGAGTATTCAATACCTTATTCACTACTACCCCCGCTTTTCTCTAGGATGCGTTCTGAGGGGTTTTTGGTATGATCGCGCATGGATTGTCCATTTTAACCGGAAACATCACCAGAACACCCACAGAGCCCTTTAATCGCAATATTTGGAGCAACATCCTCGTGGTAATCATCCACCTTACTTGTCAAATCATTTTGTTAATTTTCTCAAAAATTGCCTCGCGCGGCCTAACTTAAGTTAGCTTAAGTAAACTTAAAGATTTCTTTCAAATTACTTAAGCAACTTAATCAATTAGTAATTCATGTAGCCCCGCAGGGGCAGTTATTAAATAGCTTATTAGTAGTGAACTATTTAATATTTTAAGTTATCTTATTTATTATTTAAGTTAACTCAATCCTTATCCTTATCTAATTTTAATTATCCATGCGCGAGAGAATTTTTCAAGTCTTTTTTTTTATTTTTTTATTTTTAAAAAAAAGCTTGTTAATTTTTTATTTTGTGCTATAATTGTTCTATGGAAGGAAAGGTTGATTATTCATTTATTGAAAATGAATTTAAAGAAGATTGTTCAATGGATAGAATTACTCTTCTTACTAAATTATCTAAAATGTCAAATATTTATAGAAAATGGTTATTTGAGATCTTTAAGGCTAAATTTGAAATATCACAATTGGAAAATAAAAAAGAGGATTTGGAGTATTCTTTAATTCAGGAAGTGAGGAAAACGGATACACGTTTTCGGAGTTTAGGTTACTCGACTTTACAGGTCAAGATAAGTAGCCTGCCAACCATGAAGGACATCAACTGCGAAATTGAAATTAAACAAGATTTGGTATCTTTTTTATGGACGGAAATTTATAAAAAATTGGATTCTTTTCTCAAGTCGGGATTTGAGAAAAGAATGAATCTGATAGAACTGGAGTGCAAAGCGTAAAATATGAGTAAGAGTGCAATAAAAATCATAGAAGAATATGACGAACAATTGAAGAAGGATTTCGAGGTTGACCAAATTACTTTGATGGAAAAGCTAGAGGACATATCTCAGATTAATCTAAAATGGCTAACTCTACATTTCAGGTCGCTACAAACCATTCTTGATCTGAAAAAGATAAGAGACGAGTTGGTGTCCGATGTTATTGCCGATAAGGAGGTTAATGATCTTCAATACCGAAACACCAGTAACCCAAAGGATAAGCTCAAGATTGTATCTCGTGACGGTGGTGTCAGGCGCGTAACTAGACAAATCGAGGATCAAGAGCAAATAGCAGACTACCTAAAGTCTGTTGTTGGTATTTGCACATGGACTTTCTCGAAACAAACTACAAACATGGTCAAATTGATAGACCTAGAAAGCCGGAGTTAATATGGGATTGTGGGTAAAGATTGATTTGACGGAAGATGGCGTGGGTGTTCTACAGACGAACGAATTCGACTTGTTCAGAAATCACTTCTCGTGGGAGAATGAGGCTAGACGCAATATGCCTGCTCATGTCAAGAGAAATGTCCCCAAAAATGAATATTTAATATCGTTTGATGGTAAATTCCCAATCGGTATCCTCAATGAGATATTCGCATATTCTAAACAGGTAGATCCAAATATCACTCCGAAAAAAACCTTCGTGGTGTCATCCCGTGCGAAGTATTATTACGAACCCTCTTTCACTATGCCTGATGAATACGATCTACATAGCTTTGAGGGTTTTGAATATAGAGATATTCAGGAGAAGGCAATCGCTAGAACCTTTAAGAGGGGTCGGGGCATCGTCGAGGTTGGGACCGGTGGCGGAAAGGGTCTCGTCATTGCATCTACCATCAAGACCAACTGGGATTATAACCCCGCGACAACATTCTCCATTCTTGTTCCAACACACCTAATCCATAAGACCTATGAGGAGTTTATTCAGGATTATGGTTTTACTGAATCCGAGATATCCATGTGGGCGGCAGGTGAACCCAATAAGCACGATACCCCCATATCCATATTTGGCCCAAACTTCTCAGTTTCCAGAAGCGATGAATTCCTAGATAATGCCGCCAATAGTTCGGTGTTCATGATTGACGAGTGCCACATCGTTAAGCAGAAATCAAAGATAACACAATTGATAAGGCAGATCAAAACCAATAATATCTTGGGTTACACCGGAACCCTCCCTGAAAGCAAAGCCGATAAATATTCAGTATTGGGGACAATCGGAAAAGTGGTATGTAAGGTCCCATCGACAGAACTCAAGGATAAAGGGTTGAAAGCTAGTTCTAAAGTCTGCTCGTTCAAGTTCAATGGATCTTCCTACAAGAACGAACTATCTTATGTGAACGATGAAGGTGTGAAAGTCACTTATACCGCCAACCAAAGATTCCAGAATGAGCGGGATTACCTACTCACCAGTACGCCCCGAAATGCATTTATTAAGAAATGGGTATTGACTTACTGTAAGGGAAACACCATGATTCCGGTAGACTTGGACTATCAGGAGGAGTTGCTGAAAGAGCAGTTCGAGGATTGTGGGAGGAAGGTCATAATCATTAACGGGAAGACTCCTAAAAAAGACAGGACCGGAATATACAAGAGCCTAGAGACCGAGAAGGATGTTATCCTCATTGTCAAAACAGGAGTCATGAGGGAAGGCATCTCTATCAAGAATTTAAGTTACATGGTCGGATACTTCGCCCAGAAATCCTATATCCGAATCATTCAGTTGATTGGTCGGATTGAGAGAATCGGAGGAAATGAAGTTCCTATTTTTTATGATTTCTACGACGACCTAAAGTATTCATCCACACACTATGACAAGAGGGTTACCTTTTATCGAAAAGAATCCATTCCTGTGGTTGAAAAGAATGTCACCCTTACTTATTAAGAACATGAGCGAAAAAAAGAAATATTACATCTCAAAAGACGATTTATGGGATGAGATCAAATACTATTACAAGCAGACTGAGAAGAATCCAGACTTCGTGATGCAAAATGCGTTAGGTCACATGATTAAAGATATTGCCACCAACTTAATGAAGGCAAGGAATTTTTCAGGATACCCTTTTGTCGATGAAATGAGGAATGACGCAATGTCCAGAATGGTATCAACATTATGTGATAAGAAGTTTATTCTGCGGGGCGACAAAACTTGCCGTAGAATTTATAAGACCCTACTTAAGGGATATGAATTTAGCGGCGACTATGATCTGGAATACGGTAAGAGGCTTTTCATTAAGAATCTAGAATCCAAGAAGACCGTATCGGTATTTGGCCCGACCGATGAATACCGCTTTGAGATTGAAAATGAACAGTGCTGGATTCCTGAGAAGATAGTAAAGGGGTTATCTATTGTCAAATCCAAAGATCCCGAAAAAGTAATCAGCTTCTACACTTATGAAGCCGAAGAGAAGAAGGTTGCAGGGCGAATTAAATACAAATCTGGCATTGTTAACGATATGAACGGAGAGCGAATTACCGAGAAGCTCAACGCTTTTGGATACCTTACCTTAATTTCACGAAATGAAGCAATTTCACGTATCAAGAAGGAGAACAGAGCGGTATCTACACTTGACCAACACCGTGAACATGAGTTTTCTGAGTTTATGTCGGATAACCCCAACATGGCACCCCAGCGGATCTTTGACGACACTTACGAAATTTCCCAATAATACTTGAATAGGTAAAATTGAGTGATACGATAAAAACAGTGGACATTAAAGGAACAAAGATCGGAGTCGTTGGAGACCTCCATATGGGTTGCCATAACGGCGACTCTGGTGAGAAATGGTTAACCGAATATGAGAGACTCCTAGAATGGATCGTCGAATCATTCTACGGGAAGGTCGAGACCCTATTCTTTCTTGGCGACATTTTCGACGGGAAGCAATCCAAAACTTCCGAGAAGGGTATGAGTTTCCGAACCATGCATTTCGCAGATACTTTTTTCAAGAAGTTATCGGATAAGTTTGAGATTGTAATGTATGCAGGGAATCACGATGTCTACTACAAGAATAAATGCGAGGTATCCGCATTGTCGATGTTCAAGAACAAACCCAACATCACGGTAATTGAGGACATCACTGATTTCGAGGTGGGTGATAAACAATATAGAATCGTCCCATGGGCATGTGATCCATTTGAGGATGAAGTTGAGATTGACGCCATATTCGCACACATTGATATTCAGAGCTTTAAACTGAACGACTATAAAGTTTCCGATTTCGGATACACACCCAAGGAGTTGTTTGAGTATTGCGACATCGTTTATACTGGACACTATCATGAGAGACAGATTCGAGATTACCAAAAAGGTAAGAAGCAGGTGTGTTATGTTGGGACACCGTTACAACTTGGTAAAAATGAATCAGGGAAAGAAAGCTTCATTCATATTCTGGATCTTGAGAAGAACAAAATTATCGAGGAGATTAAAAATACCTTCTCCCCCAAGTTCGTAACACTGAGAGCTAGCGCGATGCTTAAGGACCCATCACCCGCAGTCGGTAATATTGTGGAAGTCCTCTGGGATATCCCTACAGAGGAGAACCTAGATAAGTTCGAAACACTATTATCCGAAACCAAAACCTTTGAGCATAAGTTTAGTTTCTCAAAGGAAAAGAAGGATGTTGATATGAGTGAGATGAGTGATATCTCAGACTCAATCTCTGATGAAAAACTCCTAGAGGAATTGATAGATAAGCAGGAATCTTGGAATCATAAAGAAAAAATACTTGAAAAGTGCTTGGAGTTGCTTAATATAACTACAGTATAACAAATAAAATTATGGCAAAGAAAAAAGCAGGCAAAACGATTAAAGAGGCAAAAGCACCGGACACCGCACAGGAGGATATTAAAGCCCTCGCCAAACTAACCAAGGAGCTAGTTGAACGGACGACTAAAGCCGAGAGTGAGTTAGTGGCGCTTAAGGAATCTAGAAACACAACAGTTGTCAGTGAACGAAAGGTCGATCAAGTGGAACGAAACACCGCACCGGTCCTTACACCGGACAGAAAAACACCTGTTCGAGAGACCGTCAAAACGACATCGGATTATACCCGCCCATCGGACGGCGGTGAAATCAAGAAAAAAATTCAAAAATTAATTACTGACATTGATACATACGAAGCGCACTCTTTAGCGTATTCCAAGGACCTCATCAATGATATCGAAAAGAGAGGACAGGCAACTGCTCGCATTTCAATGTATAAATGGTTCCGAGAGGCGTTACAATCCATCACATCCTAGAATAATGGGTAAAAATACAGAAATTGTTGACGCCGAAGTGGTGCCAGAACAAACCCCAGAAGAAGCGCAGGAAATTTATAAAGAACGGTATCTACAGTTCCAAGAGGAGGTCAAAAAAAATCCCGACTCTCTTTTGAAATTCAACTTTTTGGATATCATTAATGATGATGACGGTTATATGGAAAGCGTCAAAATCGAGTTCTTATCAACCCTTAGTCTTTTACACCCAAATGTAGCAATGGAAATACTATCGCTAATGTTCTCACTAATCATCGAGGGTCTCTGTAAGGAATATAGTAAAGAAGTGCAAGTTATGTTTTCGGCTGATGTTCTGTTCGGCGCTTTGGGTAAACTCGATTTGGATAACGATTTATTGCAAGATTACATCAAACAAATATCGGAGATTACTAAGCCACCCGAAACCGATGATCAAGAAGAGTCTGGAATTTAACAAACCCACCATTCAACCTAGGGGTGATAAGACCCCTAGGCGAATGGTTTTTTATCCAGCCGATATTTCGGATGGATGCACCCAGTTTAGGTTCGAGTGGCCTAGGCAGACTCTCAATACCGAGAGGATGGCCGAAATCCAATTAACAAACGTTATTCAGGATGTGATCATTCACCGTCCAAACGGTGAAAATTTCATTAATCCGGTTTACACGTTATCGGATACTGTTGTATTACAGAGACCGGTAATCCCGAAGTATCTCCAATTCGCTAAACAAATTAGATTCGCTCAAAATGAAATCAACAAAAAGGGGAATGTTCCATTTCGCTTCATTATTGACGTTGATGATGTAGTCCACGGCGATGACATCGCAGATTTTAATGTCGCAAAGGTGGGTTATGCTAATAATGAGAGATTTGACACTTTTCGGAGAGTCGTGGATTTGTCTGATGAGTTACACGTAGCCTCCCCATACATGCAGAAATACTATCGGGATGTTTTGGACTTCGAGCGGGTGACATACCGACCCAATTTTTTACCAAAATATCTGTTTGAGGGGTTCTATGATGAGCGAATCATTCGGGAGCGATATGAGAAACACCAAAATAAACCCCGAATTGTTTGGGCTGGGTCATGGACCCATATTGACATTGGCGATAAGAATAAAGGGGTGGATGACTTTTCCAAAATTAAGAAATTCATTAAGGACACCAAAGATAAATTTCAATGGGTATTTTATGGCGCACACCCATTGGGGTTTGAATCTTATATTAAAGATGGAACATTCGAATACATCCCATGGAGTTCAATCATGCAGTATCCTCAAAAGCTTTGGGATCTTGAACCCACCATTTTCTTGGCACCGTTGGACAATAATATGTTCAACCGATGCAAATCCAACATTAAGCTCACTGAGATGGGTGCAATGGGCATTGCGGGAATTTACCAGAACATAGAACCTTATGACGAAGCACCCCTCAAATTCGATACTGTGGAGGAAATTGAGGGTCACATTGAATTCCTTCTTGAAGACTGGGAGAATTATGCTAAGGTGATTAGAGGGATGAGAAAGCACTCCGAACAGTTCTTCATGGAAGATCCCGAAAACATGAAATACCTCATGGCGAGTTATCTAGTCCCTTACGGTAATAAGCGGAGAGGTGCAATCTCACCCAAACTTGAAGAGTGGCAACACAAAGAATAAATGAGTAAAATATTGGAAATTAAAAAAGGGGACACCACGCCGACCGGCAGTAAATGCCTAGGGAACTACGACTACACGTTAGATGATGGCAGTGTATTAACGATTCCATTTCTAGACCCACCACTAACTAAGGAAGAACTCGGTATCTCCCGCAGCGATTTGCGGGAGATTATAGAATTTGAGGTTAACATGCAGGTAACACTCGGTCTAAATTATACGGAATACACCAACCTCATCAAGACCAAACTTTATTAGGCGTAATGAGAGAAAGCATAACCGTGTGGTTTAATAACGCAAAAAAATGGAAAACAAGATTGGCAGTATCCCACATGAAATCCGCAATGAAGAAAGATCCCGATTACGCGAACACTTGGCAATGCAACATCGCAATGCCAATTATGGATAACGCCAATGAAAAATTGTCTCATAAGGAAGCGAATGACATCGCTGACATCCTCATGCGGCATTTGTTTGACGTTGTGAAACAAGACTAAAAATATAATTTATGAAATTCGAAATAGGAAAATATTACCAACATTCTGGTGGTCGGACCTTGCACATTCTCTGTGAGATTCACACGTTCTTTCATGGTCGAACTCTTCTGGGTGAAGACGCATGCGGAAGCCTTTCACCTATCGGCACTCATGAGGATGCCGCATCAAACTTCCACGAAGTATCGGGTTGGCCTCGAAGCACATACACCGGAAACGGTATCCCTGATCCAACAGAACCGTCTCATCCAACCATGTTTGATCCACTCTCAGAAAGTCGAGAATATAGTGTTGATGACGATGGTATTTAGATCTGGTTATTTTTGGATAAAAAGACTTGCTTAATATTTACGGTGATGTAGTCTTAACCCATGATCGCAAATAAACCAAGGTCCCTAACCCAAAGAGACAAAATCCTCTCGCATCTACAGAATAACGCATCCATCGATGCCTTATACGCGCTGAATCACTTCGGTTGTTTCCGTCTTGCCGCAAGGATTCTTGAGCTGAAACATGAAGGGTTTGATATCACATCTGAACCGTTCAAGACAACGGGCGGAGCTACAATATCCGAATACAGTCTCATTAGCAAGACCGTCGAAAATTAGTAAAGAGTCGAGGATACCGACTTTAAAAACATCCTAATATAATTTCGCGAGAGCGAGTATAAACACATCTAAAAACGAAAAGAAATGTATAGACACATCTGGTATAATAAGAAGGCAGGCGAAATTTACGAAGCAACTTGGAACAAGGAGGGTGAGAGGATAACCATAACACACCCATTCAAAACCTTTCTGTTCACTGAGACAAATAAGCCAAGTAAATTTAAATCAATCTATGGGACCAATCTCGAATATCGAGAATTTGAAAATGACAGCAAGAGGTATTGGTTTGCCGAGAAATGCGAAGACATGCTCTTCTATAATCTACCAGCCGAAACCCAATATGCCATTGGTAAGTATGGCCGGAAATCACAGGATAATTTCTCGGAACACCCATTGAGAATATTCTTTTTGGATATTGAGTGTCCTGCGGAGAAGGAATTCCCGAAACCAGAAGACGCCAAATATGAGATTGATCTCATGACGATCTACGATTCTCTTACGGGGTTATATCACATGTGGGGTAAACACCCATGGGACAAGGGCGGTGTTGAACAGGAGCTTAAAAGACTTAACGGTGAAGGGGGTAAACTCAAGATTGTCAATCCTGATAATATCAAGTATTATGAAATCTTCGATGAAAAGGAAAGGTTGGAGCATATGCTCACATTCTGGGAGGATAACGTTCCAGACATTTACACCGGTTGGAATATCGACGGGTTTGATACACAATACATTGTCAATCGACTCAAGTTGAAATTGGGCGGTGACGAATACACTCGCCTATCACCATACGGTAAGATCTCAACCAGAGATGGTTTTGATAAATTCGGAAATCCTCGAATCGAATACAAAATTCAAGGAGTCAACGTGATGGATTACATGGATGTCTTCAAGACGTTCACGTTTGGTGCCCAGCGCCCTAGCTGGAAGCTTGATGATGTAGCATCCAGTCCTGATGTATTGGGTTGTGGTAAGATCGAATATACAGAGGCGAACTTATTCTCCCTATCAAGATCAGATTGGGGGACTTACTGCCTCTATAACCTTGTTGACGTGGCTTTGCTAGTATCCATGGATGCCGACTCGGATTTCCTCGAAACAGCTAGAGAGACGGGTTATGAGGGATTTAGCAATACCGTGGATAGTCTTGGTAAAGTTAAAGTTATCGTGGGGTCAATCTCAAATTCCGCTCTCTTAAAAGGACAGGTAGTTGAAACCCGAAAGAGATCCGATAAGGTGAGTTTCGAGGGTGGGTATGTCAAAGAACCAATTCCCGCCATGGTAACAAACCTGTTCACTTACGATGCAACATCTCTTTACCCTAGGTGTATGCTGGAATTGAATACATCCCTAGAGTCCAAGGTCGGCAAGATAACCGAACGGACAGCAGAATTCATTTACTACACCGAATGGGGTGAAGATAAAAAAATAGCCACCGAAGATCTTGCCGAAGAATTCATTTCAAAGGGGTATGTTCTGAGTAGAGCGGATGTTATCTTCGACCAGAAGAAGAAGGGCGTCATTTATGATTTTGTCAAGAAGCAGTTTGATAACAAACAGCGATTTTCCAAATTGGCAAAACAATATCGAGATGCGGGTGATACCGCGAATCAAAAGAAATATGAGAGGAAAACTAAGATCACCAAGATTCTGGTCAATAGTTGTTACGGTATTATTTCCGCCAACATCTCACCATTTTATGATCTGGATATCGCAAGATCAATCACACTTACGGGGCAAGGTGTAACCAAGACTGCAATCAACGCTATCAACGAATTATTTTGGGATAAGTTTGATCAACCGGAAGGGGTTGAAGCTGTCACATCGGCAGACACTGATAGTTGCATGATCACTTTTGACGCAATAGTTGAGAAATTTGACGAGCCCCTGTTCTCGGAAGACAATAAACTCAATGTGTTCGGGCATAAAATGTCAGGATATATGGGGTCATTTATCAACGACAGGGTGAATACATGGGTTAAAGAGAATATGTTTTGCCAAAATCCCAATTATGACTTTGGGAGAGAGAAAGCTTGCACTTCGGCACTGATTTTCAAAAAGAAAAACTATGCATTCCATGTTGTGGACAATGAGGGTGAAACACTGGAAGGTGAGAGGTGCATGAAATACACCGGATTGAAAGTGGTCCAATCTAAATACAGTCCATCTATTAAGATTATGATGGGTGAATTGTATTATGAGACGCTCTCCAAATATCTAAAAATGGGCCATTCCGAAGCTAGAACACACTTGACTAAGATCATCAGGAGGCACAAAGAGGAGTTCATGAAAGGCGACTATTTCGACGTAGCCATCAGAAACACGGCGAACAATCTCAACCTCTACAAAGATGGAGGGACTAATGG
>Ga0070748_1000276_pt1 | contig 25957 bp, 24 predicted proteins | sample VirMetDEL_Nov_12_FD_77015 | JGI IMG/M metagenome (GOLD analysis project Ga0070748, IMG submission 77015) | Aqueous microbial communities from the Delaware River and Bay under freshwater to marine salinity gradient to study organic matter... | ecosystem: Environmental > Aquatic > Marine > Coastal... | reverse complement strand
GGTAAGCAGTTACTGTTTGCAGATAGAATTATTCCTGACTTTAGTTTTACTGCAGGTGAAACAATTGATATATCTTTAAATACTAAAGATTATCCTAACAGCACAGAACGTACAAAGGGACCTTTTACTATCTCACAGAATACTACTAAGGTAGACATGAGAACAAGGGGCAGACAGGCCAGTGTAAGGCTTTCGGCTACCAACACAGGTGGATGGAGATGGGGTGCTCTACGGCTCTCTGTGCAGCCTGACGGGGATCGGTAATGGCTAATTATCCTAAGTTTCCTTTCTATCCATCTCGATCTTTAGCTGATCTACAGACGACTTTGATTAATTGGGGTAATGAATTAACACGTGAATTAGATACAGAAGACACTGCTGTTAGGACTAGACCGTCTACAACTATCTATACGGTAGCCAGTGTATCTGAAATAGGAAGACCTAGACCAGGAGATGTAGCATATTCTACTAGCACTACTAAGTTTAGAGGGTATACCACGACTGCTGCAGGATGGGTAGATTTTAATTAGAAGCTGGTATATCAGCTATCTTTGTTGTATAATAAGGTAATTTAATAGAGGAAGACTATGGCATACGGACAAAACATGAATGCACCAATGTCGGGACTAACAGGTCTGGCAGCAATGAAGGGAAGGCAGGGAGATAACACCCTAGTCCACGTTAATCCTATGGAGCTAAAAGCTTTAGAAGCTATGGCTCCTGGAGGTCTTACACGTAATCCTTATACAGGTTTACCTGAAGCTTTCAAACTTAAAGATATTCTACCAGTGCTGGGTGCAGTAGCTGGTGCAGCTTTTCTTGGTCCTGCCGTTGGTGCAGCCTTCGGTACTGGATTAGGTGCAGCAGGTGGTGGATTGGCAGCAGGTCAAAGTATTGAGGAAGCAGCTCTAACAGGTCTTACTTCAGGTGTAACAGCAGGTATGTTTGCACCAGCAGCAGCAACAACTGGAGCAGCAACTGGAGCAACAACTGGAGCAACAACTGGAGCAGCAACTGGAGCAGGAACTGAAGCATTAAGTAATTTTGTTCCTGGTGAAGTTACTAGGTCAGGTGCATTAGGAAGTTTTAAACCTATACCATCAAGTGCTTTTCCTTCTGGTACAGCAGGAGCAGCAGGAACATCTAGTTTTGCAGACATAGCATCGGCACAAACAGCAGGAGCACTACAACCTGCTACTATGGGTCAGCTAGCAGGGGCAGCAGGACGAACAGGACTACAAGCACTAAAAGACCAAGGTCTTAAATCTGTAGCAGGTGGTGCACTGGCAGCAGGAGTAGCCTCTCCAGTAGAAATGGTTAAACCTTCTTATGGTCCTATCGAAGCTATACAAAACCCACAAGAGTCAGCTAACGTATCGAGAGCAGAAATAGATAAGTACATCCGTGGTGGTGGACAGATGCCTCAGTTCTTCCGTCCTACACGTATGGCTGCTGAGGGTGGTCCTATTAGTTTAAATGAGGGTGGACAGCCTAGTGGCATGTTCTCAGGTATGGTAGATGGAAGACTAGGTGACGGTATGTCAGATAACGTAGCCTTTGAAGTAGTTGGTGACCCACAGATTGAACGTGCTCAGTTAAGTCCTGACGAGTATGTGATGGATGCCTACACAGTGTCGGCACTTGGCAACGGTTCGTCCGATGCAGGTGCTAAAAGATTAGATGATTTTAGAACAGCTTTGAGAGAGAAAGCAATGGGGAGAAAAAGCCAGCCTAAGCAAATAGATGGTGCTAAAGAACTTAGCAGAATGGTTTAATGACTCAAGAACACTACCAAGTACCCCCACAGGATGTGGCAAAGTATTGGCACTTATTTAACCCACTCATTCAAAAAGCTATTGATAAGTCGGGAAACAATGAAGTAACCGTTGACGGTACATTTAATAGATTAATAAATAACATGTGGCAGTTGTTTATTGTATTAGAAGAAGGTGAACTAAGCTTAGTATATGTTACACAAGTAATTAGTTTTGATTCTTATAATGGATTAAATGTAGTTTTTATTTCTTCGGTAGATACTAAAAAGATAGATATGGAATATTTACAGAAAGCTTTAGAAGAAACTGCAGATATATTTAATTGTAAAAAGATAATGGGTGGGGGGAGAAAAGCTTGGTTAAAAGCCCTCAAGAAATTTGGTTATAAAGATGTAACATATATGGAAAAAGAATTATGATTTTATTTGATAAAAAACCAAAGCATAACTTTGAAGATCTTATGGGTTCATCCATTGAGGTAGAAGATAAGTGGCTTGAGAAAAAACTAAACTCACACATAGCCTACGGTAAAGGTGGTGGAGGTGGTAGTCAACAAGACGTACCTCCTACCTTGCAACCTTATGTAAGAAATGTTTTAAACAGAGCTGAAGGTTTATACGGTACACAACAACAATATGTACCCTACATGGGAGAACGTCTCGTAGGCTTTAGTCCTATGGAACAACTAGCTCGTCAGGGTATTGTATCACAGGCTACACAAGGTGGTTTAGCTGCTGCTGACCCTCGTCTATCTCAGGCAGGTTCTTACTATGCTCCTGCTCTAGGTTCTTTAGAACAAGGACTAGCAACACAACAGGTAGGTGGACAGCTATTAAAAGGTGTAGCTCCTTCCCTTGGTATGGCAGAAGTAGCTTATGGTCAAGCAGGAGATTTATATGGACAATCTCCTGCACAGTTAGCTGAAGCCAACAGAGCTTTAATGAATTATGAGCAGTCTCTAAGAGGACAGGCTCCTTATCTAGGTTTAGCTGGTCAGGCATATGCTACACAGGCAGAAGCACTAGGTCGTCAACAGCCTACACTAGATGAAGCAGCTAGACGATACCAGCAACAACAACAACGTGTAGGAACACAAGAAGCTTTACTACGTTCTTCATTGGCTCCTGTTGCTGACATTCAAAGTCAACTAGGTTTAGCTGGTCTAGGACTAGCAGAAGAACGTGGCCTTGCTAGGGAAGCTGCTGACGTACAACGTGGTGCAGCTCGTGGTGTAGACATTGGTGACTTACAAATTGGTAGATACATGGATCCTTTCCAACAAGAAGTTACTGATATAGCTAAAAGAGAAGCTATAAAAGAAGCTCAGTTGTACGATCAACAACTATCTGCTCAGGCTGCTGCAACAGGAGGCTTTGGTGGCTCACGTCAAGCTTTACTAGAGGGACAGGCTGCATCTGATTTAGGTGGACGACTAGCAGATATACAATCAAGAGGCTCACAGGCAGCTTATCAACAAGCATTACAGACTGCTGCACAACAACAACAACTAGGCTATGGTGAAGATGTAGCTCGACTACAACGTGAAACTGGTCTGGCACAGGCACTAGCTGGTCTAGGCTCACAGGCTCAGTCATCTGCTTTAGCCCGTCAACAACTAGGACTAGGTGGTTATGGTGGTTTAGCTGAACAACTACGTGCTGCAGCAACTGGCTTTGGTGGCACAGCAGGACAGCTAGGTCAAATAGGACAACAGTATGCTGGACTTGCTGGACAACAGGGTGCATTAGGTGGTACATATGGACAGTTAGCTACTGGTTTACAGGGATTAGGTGGTGCATTTGGTCAACAGGCTCAAGGCTTTGGTGACTTAGCTACTCAACGTGGTCAATTAGCTGGTCAGTTTGGACAAGCTGGTGGACTATATCAGGGATTAGGTGGTGCTTATGGACAACAAGCTGGACTATATGGTCAAGGTGCAGGTGCATTTGGACAACAAGCTGCAGGTCTTGCTGGCTTTGCTCCTGCCTTTGCTAATCTTGGACAAGGTGCTCTTGGTCAACAGTATCGTGAACTTGGTTACCTATCAGGTGTAGGTGAGGCTGGTCGTGGTATGGAACAAGGACGTGCTGACCTTGCATATCAACAATTCCAAGAACAAAGAGATTTTCCAGCACAGCAACTACAACAAATGTCTTCTCTTATTCAAGGCTTTCCTTTTCAGATTACTCAACCACCAGCCCAACCTAGCCCATTCCAACAGGCAGCAGGTGCTGGTTTAAGTATCTATGGACTAAGTGGTATGTTTAGGAAAGAGGGTGGGTCAATGAAACCTACCAATAAAGATCGTGTAGCTTATCGTCAAGCAGGTGGCTTGGCTGGGCTAGCTGATTTAGGTATTGACCTTGAGGACTTAAAGGAAGTTTTAGCTGGAGTAGGTAAGTTTGATAAAGAAGCAGAGATGAGAAAAATAGAAGCTCAAAAGGCTGCTGCTCTTACTCAGGCTGGTTTAGGTATTCTTTCTGCTGACCCATCACGAGGTGCTCTTGCAGCCATTGGCTCAGGTGCAGCTTCTTCTTTAGGTGACTTTGCTACTATACAGGCACAGGTAGAAGACCTTCCTGAAAAAGAACGTAAGGCAAAACTAGAAGGCTTACTATCTACTCTAGCAGTGGGTGAGAAAATTAAAGACTTAACACCTGAATTAATCTTTCCAGACATAACACCTGCTCGGTTTGCTGATGTTGAAACAAGAGTATTTGGAAAAGATAAATTACTAGATGAAACGAGGAGGCTAACATTACCTCTTCAAGATAAAGCTTTAGCAACGGCTACCTTGGCAGCTCGTGATGCTAATATCACTGATGAAAATCAAATTGCTAGGTTGGTCATGGCAGAGTATGCAAGGTTACTAGAACCTTTTAAGACTGGTAATGGTGATCCTATTGATCCTGTTGATCCTGTTGATCCTGTTGTTGACGACACATTACAACAAGGTAAAAAAGGAGGATCAAGGTCAACAGCACAAAAAACTCTAAATAAAAAACGAGAAGAACAAGAACAAAAAGCAAAGAAGCAACAAAACTTAGGATAATAAATAACTGTTAATATTAAGGATTAATTAAATGGCAATTAGCTTTAGATCAGGTACATTCCAGTCTGCTTTTGACGAGTTAGATCAAAAGATAGAAGCTGGAGAAATTAGTACTAAAGAACAAAAAAATAAATTCCTAGAGCAAAAAGAGATTGATCCTGTAGATTATGCAGGGGCTTTGCAGGACTATACAACAGCTTTTGAATCAGGTGAGCTACGTGTAGGTGACGAAGTTGACGACACACGTGCACGTACAACTTGGTTTGGTCGTGCTGCAGGTAGAGCCATTGGTGAAACTGCTGAGGGTCTTACTGATTTCGGTGCAATGATTCTGCCAGATTTTATGGAAGAAGCAATTGGTAAAGCTGCTGATGAGATAGGTGACTACATACCTGACGAAATTAAAAAACTATCTTCTGAAGTATTTGATCCATATCACGGAGAAGGTCTAATAGCAGGTGGAGAAGAAATAGTAGGTACATTAGGTTCTTATATTGTTCCTTTTATGGGTGTAACTAAGGTTGCTTCTGGTGTAGGTAAGGCTTCAAAAGCTTTATCTTCTGCAGGTACACGTTCTCTAGCTAACAAAACATTTAAGAAAATATCTGAAAATAGTAAACGTCAAGCTCTTATGAAAGCAGCAGGTACTGGTACTAAAGGCGCAGTAGCTGCAACTATTGTAGAAGATCCAGAAGAAGGTGTAGTTAATTTATTAAGAGAAAGCTTTCCCGAATCTACTACATACTTAGAAAGACTTCGAGTAGATGAGACAGATACAGAAGCTGAACAATATATAAAAGCTTTGCTATCTAACTTAGGTTTAGGTGTAGCATTCTCTCCTTTATTGTTAGCAGGTAAACTTAAAAAACCTATTGCTGAGGGAGCCAGCATAGCATTTAAACCTGTTAAAGAAGCTGTTAAAAGTTTACCCTATTTAGATAAGCTACCTTCTATCGGTGCTAACTGGTCTTCACGTTTAGGAACAGACAGCACTATGTTATCTTTAATTCAAAAAGTTAGCAAAGGTGCTGAAGCAGGAATGATACGTGCTGAAGGACTAGCTTCTGATTTGTCTTCAGTTGTTAAAAAAGAATATAAAGATAATCTTGGTAACGTAGATCAAGTTATTAATAAAGCATTGAATGGAGACAACGTAGCACTTAAACAATTAAAACCAGATACTCAGTCTATTGTTTCTGAAATGAGAAAGAATGTAGATGAGTTAAGTACTAAAGCTTTAGGTCTTACTAAAGGTAAACTTAAAAGTAAAATAAATAAAAAGTTAGAAATATATCTGACTAGAAGCTATGATTTTTTTGATGATCCAGGAGTTAGAAAACAAACTTTAAATAAGTTTAAGAAGTTTGATAAAGACGGCACAGACCCAGATGGTGTATTTTCTACAGCATTAAAAAGTATAATGGATACTACAGGTAAGAATGCTGAAGAGTCTTATGATGTATTAAAAAAGTTAATGGCTAAGGGAGATAATAAAGAAGCTGGAGATTTTCTTGGTGGTTTACTAACACATGGTAAAAGAATAGGTGATACTAAATCAGGTATGAAACGTAAAGATTTACCAGAAGGAGTTAGAGCTTTACTTGGTGAAGTTAAAGACCCTTATAAAAACTATGTTAAAACTATGACTAACCTTTCTAGGATTGGTGCAGAAGATGACTTCTTAAAGGGTGTGGGAAACCATCTAAGAAACTTATCTGCATCTGGAAAAGCTATAGGTACAAATCCTCTTGATGTTATTGGTGAGGAAAGGCTAGGCCGTGTCTTTGGTAGAACATCTGTAGCTAAAGGACAGGTAGTAAACCCTCTTGAAGGTTTATATGTTAATGATAATTATGCTAAAGCTATTAAAGATGGATTAAATACTTTACAACCAGATGGTGTTTTTATGCAAACATTTATGGCAGGTAAAGGTGTTTCTCAAGCTTTTAAAACTGCTTACAACCCAGCTACACACGGACGTAACGTAATGGGTAACGGTATACTTATGATAGCTAATGGATTCATAGGGCCAAAGGGTTTTGGCACAGCTTTAAAAGCAACTTCTAATAAACTTCGTAATAAAACTAGTAAAGAAATTGCAAATAGATATGCAAGATATACTGAACTAGGTGTAGCTAGTAGTGGTGTTAATATAGGAGTTATAAGACGTAACTTAAATGCTTTTGGAACAGACCCAGATGCAGCTCTTACCAGTGCAGCTAATAGAGGAAATCTATTAAGTAAAATAACTGATAATAAAGTATTAGAAGTATATCAAGCAGAAGATGACCTATTTAAAATTGCTCACTTTGAAAAAACTCTTGACTATATTAAAAAAAGTAAAAAGTATGGAGACCTGCCTCTAGCTAAACAAGAAGAGGTAGCTGCTCAACGTACAAGAGATTTAATGCCTAACTACAACCTTGTTCCTAAAGCTCTTAAAAATTTAAGGACGGGTGTATTGGGTGACTTTCTTGCTTTCCCTGCAGAAATGGTAAGGATAAGTAAAAACTTAGGTAAGTATACACTACAGGATATAGCTAGTGGAGATAAGGCATTAGCAGAGGCAGGGTTTAAAAGACTAGGTGGTTTAACTGCAGCAGGTGTAGCTCCAACAATGTTGTCTGATTTTTCAGCAAGTATGAATGGTATATCTTCAACTCAAAAAGAAGCATTAGAAAACATAGGATCTAACTTTACTTATAACCAAGATAAAATTTATTTAACTCCTATTGGTGAAGATGAAAATGGACAAACATCTGTAGACTTTTTAAACTTAGGTCCAATAGACCCATTTAGTTATCTTAAAAATATAGCTAAAGGAACGAATGCTTTAGTACTAGGTAATATAACAGGAGAAGAAGCTGAAGTAGAACTAGATAAAATAGCACTGGGAACTTTAGATCAGGCTCTTGGTCCCTTCCTTGCACCGTCTATGATAACCGAAGCTTTGGCAAGTGTCTTTATGGGTAAGAGTAGAGAGGGTGATACCTTTGGTGAAGACGTAGTACAATTAGATGCAAGTAGATTTGAACCATTAATAGATGTCTTTACTCCTGGATTTGTAACCTTAATTAATAAACGGTTAGAGTATGAAAAAAGTTTAAATGAAAAAGGTAAGAAGAAAAGTGGAGCTTACTTTACAGAAGGTGAAGTAGATTTAGCTGCTTCACTTGGTCTTAAAAGAGATAGGCTAGATATTACTGCTGGTACACAATTTAATATTAACCCTTTAATACAAGAAATAAATACTGCTGGCAGTGAGCTTGAATATAATTTACGTAGTGATCCTAACTATGCAAGAGGTCTTTTCTCAGGACAGGATTCTAGTGTTGTAACTAATGATTTCTTAAAGGCACAGGATAAAAGATTAGCTGGGTATCAGAAGTTAACAAGTTTAATGGAGGACTACTCAGCAATTTATGGTGACGATGTGTTTGGTAGTGTAGTAGAAAGCCTTACAGATAAAGGTAGAAAGAGTCTTCGAGGAGATACAGGTACTGTTCTTAACAATGCTCTTGATAATTTCTTTGACCCTTATCAGCTTAAAGAAAAATATTACTTTGAAGATATGGAAATTCCAATTGACTACGATGAAATATTTAGTATATACGATGATCTACAAGGGAGTGGGATACTAGACTGATATGATGTATAATAAAGATAAATTAGTAGACCAGTTAATTAAACACGAAGGTCTTGAGCTTAAAGTATACAAGTGTACCGAAGGGTTTGAGACTATTGGTGTAGGCCGTAACCTTAGAGACAGGGGAATTAGTGAAGATGAAGCACGTTATCTTTGTGACAATGATATTGAAATCGTTGAAAGAGAACTTACTGCTGCCTTTCCTATGGTTTCTAAACTTAATGATGTTCGTGTCAGGGTTGTTCTTGATATGGCTTTTAATGTCGGTGTGCCTCGTCTTAAAGGATTTGTTAAGATGTGGAAAGCAATTGAGCTTGATGATTATGAACAAGCTGCAATAGAAATGTTAGATAGTAAATGGGCACGACAAGTAAAAGGTCGGTCATATACTTTGTCTAGGATGATGGAAACAGGAGTAGAATAATGGGACAATATAGTTCAATCAGTAGGTTTGGAAAAACAGAAGACCTTGACTTACATATACAAAGAGGTTTTGTTCAGGGACACAAAGCTATTAATAAGTTTGGCTATGCTACTTCAGTAAGTAGCTCAGAGGTAGCAGTCTTTAATGGTGGTCTAGCTTATGTATATGCTACAACTGCAGCTCCTTTATTAGTAGTAGGTACATCCACTGTTGACGTTAGCTCTGCTATTACAATAGAAGGTTTAGATGTAAACTATAATGAAATAAGTACTGTCGTAACAATAAACGGTACAACAACTGTGACTACTACAGATTCTTTTATTCGTGTTAATCGTGCCTTTGTTAGTAACGATGCTGAACCTACATCTTCTATTAGAATATTAAACTCAGACGGAAATCTAAATTCAGAAATAGCTGCTGAAGAAAACCAAAGCTTACAAGCTGTGTATACTATACCTGCTGGTTATACTGGATACTTAGAGCAAATAGCAGCCAATACTGCTACGGAGGTAGCAAATAAATTTGTAAGAGTTAGGCTTAAAGTAAGAGAGTTTGGTGGTGTATTTAAAACAAAAGCTAAGTTTACTATAGCTGGAGGAAGCTATGAGGAAATATATAAATTTCCTTTACCTATACCAGAAAAATCTGACATCGAAGTAACAGCAGAATCAAGCTCAGGTGTTAACGAAGTTAGTGCAGTCTTTGCTATACTACTTATTAAAAATGAAATAGAGGAATAAAATGTTACAAGCATTACTAGGACCTGTTGCTGGCATAGCTACCACTTGGCTAGAAGGTAAACAAAAGAAAGCAGAAGCTAAACAAAAACTAGAAGTAGTTAAGATTGAGGCACAGGCTAAACAAGTAGAGCAAGACGGTGGCTGGGAAGAGAAAGCTATGTCTGCCAGCACTGATTCGTGGAAGGACGAAGCTTGGACAATCTGTTTCATACTTGTAATATTTTGTAGCTTCATTGAACCACTACAGCCAGCTATGAAGAGTGGCTTTGAGTTTCTAAAGGAAGCTCCTGACTTTATTAAGTACGGCATACTAGCTAGTATTGCAGCTAGCTTTGGATTAAAATCTATAGGTAAGTTGAAAGGTTAAGACATGGTAGTTAGAAATAACACAGAAGAGTATAACAGAGCAATGAGGGCTAGGTATGGTGGTAATAGAGGACTTTCAGGACTTACTACAGAGCCTACTGTACAAGGACCTAAAGCTAAAAAAGCTGCAGTCTTTGAAGAACCAACGGTAAACTTAACACCTCAACAAATGTTAGATTCAATATCAAAACAAGGAGATGCTAGTGGTTATGATTTATTAAATGTATTAAATCTGATTTCACAAACTCCAACAGCTACTAATAGAGAGCCAGCTCCAGAGCCTATGGCTAATCGAGGAGCTTCTATTTATTCAGACTATGCAAATCAAGGTGGTGGCTTAGGTAATGTAGATGTTTCTTCTTTAGCACAAGAATATAATCAAAGTACAAATCCTTTATTAAATGCTTCTAATATTTTTGCAGGTAATCAACCATCACCTGTGTCAAACCTTCCATCAATGAGTAATATAAATACACAGATTAATTCTGTATTAGATAGTATAGCTAATAATCAATCTACTGTAGGTACAACTAATGTAGGGACAGGAACAGGTGTAGGCATTACAAATACAAACCCTCTGTTAGGTGCTTCTGATGTTTTTCAAGAGGAAATAAATAACCAACAAATATCTACTACTCCAGGAACTCAAGTAATAGCTCCTACTAAGGTAGATACTATTGCTCCTTACACAGGTTACTCTCAGTATTATAGTCAAGATCAGGCTGGTCAGACAACAGGAAATGTTGGGGGTTCTACTCTAGGTGGTATGACTGTAAATCCTTACACTGGATTTATGCAAAGCAGTTCTAATTATTTTGGTGCACCATTTACTCAACAGTCATATACACCTTATCAATCACCTATGGGTTATCAGGGTAGTGGAGCTATGAATCAATTTACTTCTCCAGCTCAGACATATACTAATACTGTTACTGATCCTAATGCTATGCCAGAGTATCAACGACAAATGATAATGCAGAATGATTATCAGAACCCTACTGGAAGTATTTCATTTGGTCAAGGTCCTCGACTTAATAATCCTTTAGAGGGTTATAACTATACGTCGTATGGTAACATGAATCCTGTATTTAATCCTGCTGCTACGTCACCTACAAGCTCGTATGTCTCACCGACTACACAAGAAAGTGCACAGACAGCAACTACAGGAGGCACAGGCTTCAGTGGGTTTGGTAACTTTAGGGGTTAGTATAGAGTAGCTTCCAACATCTCTTCTATTAAAGTAGTAAAGGTATACTTAGGCTTCCACCCTAGTACATTCTTTGCTTTGCTTGGATCTCCTACTAATAACTCTACTTCGGCTGGTCGATAAAACTCTGGGTTAACATTAACTACAGTGTTGCCGTTCTCGTCGATAGCTTTTTCATCTGTACCAGAACCTTCCCAGTGTATCTTAATATCAAAGTAATTAAAACATATCTCCACTAGCTCACGTACAGAGTGTAGCTCACCTGTTGCCAGCACATAGTCGTCACCTTTTTCTTGCTGTAGCATACGATACATGCCATCTACATAGTCCTTAGCATGTCCCCAATCTCTCTTAGAATCCATGTTACCTAGACTTATGTGGCTCTGTGCTCCCCTAGCAATGTTAGATACACCCTTTACTATCTTCTGTGTGACAAAGTTGTCACCTCTCCACGGTGATTCATGGTTAAATAAAATACCATTAGAACCATGTAGTCCATAGCTTTCTCTGTAGTTCTTAACAGACCAGAAGGAAAACTGTTTGGCTACACCATAGGGTGAACGTGGATAGAAGGGAGTGCTTTCATTCTGTGGTATCTCTACCACCTTACCGTACAGCTCTGACGTAGAGGCTTGATAGAACTTAGTATGTTCCATCATGCCTAGTGTTCTAATGCACTCTAGCAGCCTCAGTGTACCCAAGGCATCTACATCTGCTGTGTATTCTGGTATGTCAAATGACACACGTACATCAGACTGTGCACCTAGATTATAGACCTCATTAAATAATTTCTTATCAAACAACTTTACTAGACAACCTGTGTCAGTAAGATCACCATAATGTAGATGTAGTTTGTCTGTATCTAATAGATGAGATATACGATGTAAATCATTAACAGAAGAACTACGTCTACGTAGAGCATGTACCTCATAACCCTTATCAATAAGAAGCTCTGCTAGGTAGCCTCCGTCCTGTCCTGTTATACCTGTTACTAGTGCTGTCTTTGTCATACTATATACTCTTTCTTCCCAAAAAATTCTTTATTATTATAACACGTTTTTATAGATTGATCTAGTCCCTTTCTTTATTTTATCAGGACATTTATCTTCAAAATATATCTGATGTGTTTTAGATACACCGTCACAATTATAATGACAACGACGTACTAATACATTAGATTGATTGTCCATACGTGCATGTGTTGCAGTTTGTAGGTATAGATAACAAAGTGCCTCAGCTATCAGCATCTACCTTGTCCTCTTCTTCCTCGTCGTCAAAGTCTTCAGGGAATGTTTGCATTAAAAGCTCGTATACTTTTTCTTTACCTATTGTTTGAAACGAATGCTTAATGCTTTCTTCTAGTCCTTCTAAGTCTGTAGGCCCCTCGTCTTCCTGATTGTTACCACGTACACGTGACAACAACTCTAGTGCCTTGAGTGCCACCTGACCAGAGCCAGTTAGTTTAGCAGCTTCGTACTGCTGCTCTAGCTCTGTTATAACATCTAGGTCGGTACTTACTTCTGACTCTAACTCTTTTAACCTGTCTTGGATGTCAGGTTGTTTGAGTAGACGATAGCCCTGATTGTATGCAGACTGCTCACTATATCCAGCAGATTGAGCTGCCTTCGTAGCATTACGTGTAATAAAATAGTTCTGACAGAACAGCTCTTGTTTTTCTTTTAATTTAGCCATTGGTCAAACGTCTTATAATGTTCATTGTAATATGATTGCTCAAACACCTGTGCAGCTAGACTGTCAGAGCCGTAAAACTTAAAGTTTATTTTACATGCCTTGTCTTCAAACATACGTTCTAAGTCCTGAGCTAAAGCTAGCAGCTCTCCAGTTGTAAAGAACTTCTTGTCACCTGTTTCTACTGCAAGATACTTGTCGTTACCTGCTTCGTCTTTAATATCCTTATGCTTCTTAGCTTCCTTCTCTGTAACACTACAATCAAAACCAAACAAATGTTGGTTAGTATATCCCAATGTCTCAAGCAATCCAATGGTACGAGTAGCAGCACATGTGCCACCAGAGATTAATAATTCCCCTGGATTTATACCAATGCCCTCTGCAATAGTTACTTTATTAGTAACAGTTTCATCTCGTATGGCATCCGTAAAAGCATGGAAGCCTAGTATGTTGTCTGTCTTTTCCATTATGTATTTCGTTACCGTAATGTCTGTCATAGAAGCAATAAAGAACTTAGTCGTAGGATCAATCTTTTTAAACAAGTCTTTACGTACTACACCATGTGTGCTAACACCTTCCATAGGACGTGGGTCTAACACTACACAAGCAAATGGTTTGATGCCATTCTTTAGCAGACGTTGATAGGAATGTTTAACACAAAATACTTTTGCATTTGTTTCCTGCTGTAGTTTCTTTATCTTAATAAAGTCTAACTTACCACCTGACACAATGATTGCATGTTCTTCTGTAGGCTTGTAGTTCTTTACCCAATCAAAGTTATTAATTAGTTTAACATTCTCACGTACATTATTACGTATGTCATCTACAGGCATAGAGTCTTTAGGCTTAACAATAATAGGTACACGTGTCAACGAAGTAGGTAAGTCCTTAACGGTATCTGAATCCTGTAGTGCAATAGCTAGGTGTACATACCAGCCCAATGTTGTTGGGTCTTCAGATGGAAGCACTGCCTTACGTTTAACTTTAATATCTTTAAATGTTTTTATAATCCCTCTATGATCTTCTGAAACAACAGTGTCTTCATCCATTGGACTATAGTAGTCATCGAATACAACTACAGGAACAGAAGATAGATGGTCGTAATCACTCTTAACAGTTTCATATGAATGACCACCGTCAATGTAAGCTAGGTCAACATCTAAATGCTTAGAGCCTTTCAGTGTATCCTTTGTATCTCCCTTATGTAGAGAGAATGTAAACTCTTTATTATTCTCATTCATCTTATCAGAGAACTGTTGAAGTCTTTCGGATATAGCAGATATAGTATTATGTTTCTTTACGTTTAGTTCTACCTTATCTGTCTCATCTGTAGCATCTTCAAACAAATCAAAGCCACGATAGTGCACCTTGTCAACAGACTCAAAAGCAGCCAGTGCCATCTCAATAGCACGACGACCGTCCCACGTACCAACTTCAAGAATACTAAAGTTATCATTATCTTCTGAATAATGTCTAACAATATCAGCTAGTTGCTTGTATCGTTTAGCACCTTTCAACTGCTTGGTAGGTTGGGCTGGTTCAGCATCTACAAACTTTAAGTTACCCTTCTTGTGTACAAAGAAATCTTTTAGTGGAGAGTTTTCAACTACAGCTAGTCCACGTACACCTTCTGAAAGATTTAATACTTCCATGCCGTGAGCCTTATAGATATTTAGTAGACGTTCAAATAAGAAAGCATCTGTCCACTCTCTATAACCAAAGATCTCATCGGTATCATATGCACCCCTCATGTCTGTAATAAGAGATGCTGCATTGTGCATGTTTAAGTTCCATCCTACAAACCCTGTCTCACTGTAGTCGATGTCAATACGACCAAGGTGTACTACCTCTTTACTTTCTGGTAGTAACTTAGCTGCATCACCAGCAGTAAACTCTTTTGTAGTAACTGTGTCGGCATCTAACCAGACAAGCCAACCTCTGTAGTCATCTGAAATTAATTCAAATGCTAGATCAGAGAAAGCATATACCTTGTGACAGAAACGTGCAGCATCCATACGGTAGTTATAGTGACCACCTTCAAGAGTGCCGTTCTTATCTGAGTTACGTTCTAGGAAAACAGTACGTGCCTCTACGTGTTCAAGGTGACGGTACTCAATGACAGAACTAAACTCGTGTTCTGGTAGCTCATCTAAACTATCAAAGCCTTCTACGTATACAACTAAACGTAACATACCTGCAGTTGTCTTCCAGTTTTCACTGACAGACTTTAACATCTCTAGTCCATATGTGTTGTATGATTCTTTATTAAATGATGTTACAAACGTATACATTACATGTTCTCCATTACTCTCTTTGTTGTTATTAATTGTTCTGCCTTGAGCCACTCTTCACTGAATGCTTCGTCAACTAAACGTGACGGCTTCCACTTGTTAAACCAAGGACCACCTGTGGTAAAGTGTACGTTCTTAGGTTCGATGAAAGGATCTGAGTGACCGTCCAACCAGTTCCACTCTTCGTTGATGCTGCCTATCTCGTCGTCCTCTAGCCAACCAAAAGAGTGCAGCCAAGAACCAGACTTTAGATTTACATCGTCTACCGTAAGCTGCCTATTCTTTTCGTGGTCACAGTTAAACAAAATAAAACTAGACCAGTTCTTTCTATGGTAACGTGTTTGTTCTACACCATCTAGCTTAACCCCTGCCTCTGGATTGTATTTGTGTTTAACCACCTGTACTGCATACTGCTTCTGTCTGCCATATGTCTCAAAGATTTCTGTAGGGTCTGACCTCATTAGCATGTCAGCATCCATAAACAATGCCAGCCCACTATGTAGATTTAAACTAGGGACAAGGAATCGTGTGAATGTAAAGTCTGTGCTGTATGGTTTACCGTCAAAGGCATCATACTTCTGCATTGGATTATGTTTAAATGTATTATGTGTTCTACGAAACAGACCTATCTTACGGAGCACTGGCTCAATCAAAGGTACGATTGGATACTTGTCTGTGTAGTTTTTAATTGATTCATGTAATACTTCGTAGGCTCTGTGATCTCTTACGTCATAGCCTACATATATAGTAGGGGTACGTACATTAAACATTCTTTTTATTACCCATTGTTAATGTATAACCGTTGTATATTTTTCTTCTCATCAGATTGTATGGCATGTAAAAAGGAATGAAAGAGATATACTTTCTTACGTTATTTGGACAGTATGGTAGCCATCCTAGTTTCTTCCATGCTTGTATTCCGACGTGTAGTTGTTCTATCTTTGTCATATAAACCTCCTAATGACGGCAGGGAGTGAGAGAGGAATCGTTAGAGAAGGAGGTACTCCCCACCGTCAACTACTATTATAGTAAATATACTATAAGATGTCAAGAAGTTTTTTCTGTGCTTCAAACTTTGATTTAATTTTTGTATCGTCAGACATCTTACTCCAGTTTCTAATGTCTGAGACTGTTCTACCACAACCTAAACAAAACGACCTGTCAGCATCTAACTCACAGGCCGTCTTGCAGGGGCTAGAAGAATCTATCCCGTATACTCTAAGGTTCATTGTCTAGTTTATTAGCTAACTCTGTGTAGCCACCGACGTACTTAGTATTAAGTTTTATCTGTGGCACTGTCTTCTGGTCTGGAAAGTTTTTCTTAAACGAATCAAGAAGATCAGGTGTGTTAACATCTATATACTCAAATGGTATGTTTCTTTGTGTGCAAAGTTCTTTTGCTTTGATACAGTAGGTACAGTTTTCCCTGCCCCATATCTCTGCTACCATCCTCATATCAGGTCAACCACTTCACAAGAGTCACCACTACATGCCAATGTCTGTGATCCTGCTGTGTTATCTTCCATCTCATACTCTGACAACTTAACCCAGTCGATTACCTTTGGCATCTTAGAGTAAGCTTCCTTGTACGTAGCCTTGTCACAATCCTGATAGGGAGCCTGTGCATAGGTATGATCTGAGTGAGGTAGAAAAGATACACCAGAGCAGATGTCAAAGTTCTCGTACACCCAAGCACCTACCTTCATCCACTCAGCTTCACGTACTGTGATGGTGACAGATGGCTTGTGCTCACACCAGTTCAGTGCATAGCTTTTCCACAACTCTAGCTGCTCAATAGCATCCATGTCGTTACGTGTGACTGCATTGTCAGGAGACTTAGTAGGGAAGCTGAAGACAGTCGTGCTGTCAGGCTTCATTACACAAGGCTCTGATGGTATGCCAGAATCTTTTAGGAATTGTGTGAGAGGATCTTTGTTATCCCCTCGTACAGTACGGATATAATACTCACTATGCCTAGCATGAATGCCACTGGCACTATCAACAAGCTGTGATACAGTACCCGAAGGCTTGACACAAGTGATGGCTGATGACTGATTGATTCCAAGCTTTTCTGCAGCTTCGATATTTGTTTGTACAGCCACACCCCTGAGTTTCTCCAATAGTTTTTTATCTGCTTTGTAAGTAAGTTCATTGTCCATAATACCAGTCAGGCTCACACCCAACAGCCTCTCTGCCTCTGTATTCTTCCTCCATATAGGCCGTAGATAAGGCATATGGGTGAAGGTTGATTGAATCGTACCCAGTATTGTAGCAAGTTTAATCTTCCTAGACAAGCTCTTCTCTGTGTCAGTTGGTCTCACCACCACCTCTGTTAGATTACAGAATTGATATGGACGTAAGATGATTTCACTACATGGGTTAGTACCCCACTCATGTCCTGTCTCACGACGACCATTACGTTCTACATGTTTATCTGCAGCTTCACGGCTGAAGATACCACGTTCACCTGACTTAGATTCTACAAGAGCAGTCCACTCTCTCATAAATGTTTCCATGTCAGGCTTCTCTGTGTAGGCAACAGAGTTGTTAGCTAGTGCACGTTGGCCTTCATTCTCCCACCACTGACCAGACTTAGCATGTCTCATACGGTCATCAGATAGGTTAGATAAACTAATCATGGCACTACGACGTACACCACCTACTACCACAACCTCACCAATCTTACACATGATGTCGTGACACTCAACACTGTTAAGCTTACGACCTGCTGCACCCTTGAACTTAGCTGTAACAAAGTTAAACAAATCATTCAATGGCTCAGGTCCAGAGGCACGACCACCGAAAGTCTTTAGTCGTGTACCTGCAGGACGTATCTTCGACAAGTCCCACTTAGGCACGTCACCTAGATACAACAGGTTGATTAGTTTACGTAGCCCCTTAGCCCAACCTTCTTTGCTGTCCTGTATAACAATCATGTCATCTGTCTCAGACAACTCAACTGGAACATATGGTAGCTTCTGGATAGCTTGACGTTCAACACTGAAGCCTACACCTGTACCACATAGTAGAATAAACATAGCCTCGTCGAAGGCACGTGGGTGGTCTACAGGTAGGTAGCTACAGTTATATACACAGGTGTTGTCACGATCTGCAGCAGGACCAGCCGTCATCAAGGCTCTCATTGAAGGCATGACCTCTAAGTTTAGGATGGCTTCTTCAATCTCATTGATTGTTTTAGGGTCGTCATAGGCAGGACGTACAATGTTGTCAATGAAACGTGCAACTGTTTCAGTCCAAGTCTCACGACGGTTCTCTTCCTCAATCCAACGTGCATAACGTGACGTTGCAATGAATGTTTGGTAGTCTGTCGGCAATGTATTATTCAATGTATTGTTTGTCATTTCTAACCCTATACTCCTCTCCAGTTAATTGTTTCCAGCTATGCTTAAAGTGTCTTGCACATTCTTGACTAATTAAGTCTGCAATATACTGTGTTTCTTTTTGTGATGTACTGTCTAGTCTCTGCTTGCATACCCTAGCAAAGGCATACAATGAACCAGACCAATACCATTCTGTGTACATATTCTGTGGGAGCACCATACGAGCTAGCTCAGGGGCAATCCCTGCATCTAACATATGTTGGTACTCATTGATACAAGCCAACGTGTACTGGCTTATATCGTACTCCACCTGCTCCTCAGAGCTACCCTGCTTTACATTGTCTGCTCTCTTCCTCCACATCTTAGGAGTGTAGAATGACGGTAAAGAGTCTACATATCTACGACTAACTTCATTCCAAGCTAATCCTACCTGATGTTTGACTAATTGCCTTGCTACGAAAAGGGGTGCTTCGATTCTGAATTGAATAGAGCAGTGGGAGAATGGAGACCAATGACCATGATCTGCCAAGTACTTGATAAGTTTAACATCTTTATCAGATAAGTCACTGTGTCCCACCTTTTGTTCTAGTTGTGATTCCTTGTTGAAGGAAACTCTGGCAGAGTTAACGACTGTTAAGTCACTGCCCATATGATCTATGTATGTTACGTTCATTTCAAATGTCCAAGAGTTTGAATTATACTATACTTATTCTACAGATGCAATAAGCTTATTGAGATACCACTGTGCTTTTTGCAAGTCTTCTACAGGCTTGCCCTTGTAGTTGTATCTCCACATATACTTCATACAGTTACCCTTTAGATAACCTCTGAACTCTTCGTCTGACATACTGGCTTCGATAGCTACAATAGCCTCGACACCCTTAGCATTGTAGTGTGATGGGTTGTTTACTGCATCCCCATCCATCATGTCCCCGAACAACTCATATCCGTCAGTGTCCGAGGATTGCATTGATTCTTTTTCTAACATATTCTATCTCTCCTGATTTTAATACTTTAAAAGCATAGTCTCTCATGTAGTCTGGGTCAACCCCTGCATGACTACATACCTCTTCGAAATCCTTTGCAGTTGTGCCGTATGAAGCAAAGAACCAAGCCGTAGCTCTGTCCCTATCTATCTTTGATTCAGTCGGCTCACCCTTATAACATTGTTTGGTTGCATCTAGTAGTGCCTGAAGTAATACACATAGGAATAGTGTACGTTCAGGTGACGACTCGTCTGGACGAAACTCATCCAGTATGATATTGATATTACTACTTTGCATCCTGTTTGTCAAGCCAATCCTGTGGGATGCCGTCACCTAATTTACAGTAAATGTATTTGTGTTTGTCACACCAATCTGCATAGGTCATCTTACCACCCTTGTATAACTTCCTGTATGGATTATCAAACACGAACCTGATGTCTAGCTCAGGGTAGGTTGACTTAATGAATAGATGTTTCTTTCTATCCTCAATCATAAACCGTCCCTTTACTTCTAGTATCACACCATTGGGTAGGATAAAGTCTGGGATGTAGTTCTTGTCTTCACTCCAGACGTAAGGTAGCTTTAATGTTTCATACTCAAACTTTATTTTCTTACTTGATAGCTGGTCGGCTGCACTCTTTTCAGAATTAGATTTGTAACTGTGATTATATTTTTTTCTTTTGAAACCCATTATAATTCTATTTCGTCTACGTTTGGAACCTTACCTACGTTTGTTAAGTAACGTACTCCATTGCTGTACTGGAATCCACGTAGCCCCTTACCATTGTTAGCATCTGCCCAACAGTCTTTCTTGTAGCTACAAAACACACAGCCTATTGCAAGCTTACGGTTACCTGATGCACCATCTGGCTCATCCTTGTAGCAACGGGCAGGTGGGAAGTCCATCTCTTTTACTTTCTTTAGTTCACGTACACGGGCAGGAGCATCAATCATCTCCATCTCATGTACCTTCAACACTGTAAGCTCTGAGTTGTTCTTGTCGATAGCAAAGAAGGCTGCTTCCTTACGATCATTCTTCGTAGCATAGGCACTGATCTGTGCTATGTAACCGAATGGATCATTGTCAGACAACGTACCTTCTTTAAATTTCTTGAAGGCATATGAAGAAGCAGTCTTGATGTCGGTCAGTACACCATCAATGATACAATCCTGATGGCCTAACACACCCTCAACTACTACCTCTCCCTGTGCATCTTCTACTGTGTGCCCTGCTGCCTTAGTCAGAGCAATTAGAAGAGCCTCCAATAGGTGACCCATGAGGAACTTGATTCGGGTCTGTCCAGTTAGAGGCTCTTCCTTTGCACCATGAAGCCCGTACCAGATTTGACGGTCTGGCTTACCGATTTGAGAGAGCCGTAGGTTTTGTTTACCTTCACGTTTTCCCTCCCTAAGCATCATGGCTACGGCAGCCTGTGCATCCTTCCCGAACTCTTCAAGAAGATCCTGCACGTCTGCTCGGCTCGTATCGACACCCTGCTCAAGTGTCTCATATATGTCTGTTACTAGAGTGTCGATAGTTTTCATTTTAATATCCCAATCTGTTTGATTCTATAACTTGTTCACATTGACTTACCCACTGAAGGTAAGATTTGTTGTTCTTGTAGTACTCTCTTTGTTCTACAGTACCAAAGTACTTCAGCACCCAGAGGCACTGATCTAGTTTCTTACCGTGTTCTGTCAGTGTCATCTTGTATCCATTGTGAAACTGTTTGTTTGAATTGATTTACTTCTCTCAATAAAATGTATGTGTAAGTTACACAAAGAAAAGTAGTTATGCTTATTAAAATTAATACGATGTCGGTGTCAGTCATTACTTTTTCCTATATGGTTTAGTTACTTGTTTAATTCGTTCCACCTTGTGTTGTATGTATTCCTCTTCGTCTGCAAAGAAGTTGTGCAGAATCTTGAAGAACTTTAACTGTAAGTATTTCAAGTACCTGCCCCTTGGCATCATCCATCCTAGAATGAAACCTACTATAGCAAAGTAAAGGAATACAAAGTTGGCAGCAAAGAATGTGTCTTCAATCATACTCATTAGTATTCTCCTATAAATGTGGCAGAGTACCCAGCCCTCCTTATCTGCCTTCGGGAACCGACTTCTTATGTTCCCCCCGTGTTGTTAGCCTATATTAGAAAGGCACTTCGTCATTCATTGTGTCCTCTGTCTCTGCGTAACCACCTTGCACCACGTCAAAGTCTTCACCGTAAGAAACTAGATCAACGACTTGAACTTTCTTCAGCAAAGGTGAGACACCTGACTTGCCGTTCATGCTCCATTCGTAGGGAGTGTATAGTACGTTTACTTTACTACCGTTACCAATCAGAACTTTGGTTTGTTCTTTGTTGGCATCTACAACAACTGGTGCAGGGTTCTCTGAGCCGTCACGTCGTGCTACCTTCTGTCTGATCTGCACGAAGTCACCACGGTCATCACCTTTGTTCTTGATTGGGATACCATCAGCTTCGATGGCTGCACGATTGTTCTCATCGACCATGATGTCGATAGAGTAAACAGGTTCGTATGTTGTGTTAGGTTGTTGTACGTGTGCCCAGTATGCTGTTCCTGAAATAACTGTCATGTTTTATATCTCCTAAATATGGTTTTCGTTTTGGTTTATGTTACATAGTAACGGGTAGGTTGCTATGTTGATTGAGCTAACTAACTCATGTAGTCAGCCATTATATAATGCCACATCCACAATCGAATGTCAACATCTTTTTTTAACTAGTGAGTTAAGTCCCAAGATTTACCTGTCTTGTACTCACTATCTAGTGGACACTTAACTAAAAGAGACTTCTCAGTTTCTTTCATTGCCCACTTAGTAACCTGTCCAAGCTCCTCTGCATGTTGCTGATTGACTTCGAACTGGTATTCGTCGTGTATGCTAGCCACTAGCTTGTAGTCTAGCTTACGTTTGTGTGCCTCGATGGTTATATGTTTCAACCATTCCTTACACACAATTGCTCCTGCACCCTGTAGCAGTAGGTTGAGTGCAGCATGTTGTGAACGAACGTGTAGTATACGTCCATCCAAACCTACAAGATAACCTCTGCTAGATAGTTTGTCTACCATAGCCCTTAGTTTCTTTAGGGCTGGTGTTCTGTCTAGGAAGTTATCAATCAGTACCTGTCCATCTCTGGCTGTACCGTTTACTATCTTACCTATCTTGCTAGCTCCTGCACCGTACAAGAAGGCATAGATAAAAGTCTTTGCATTGTCTCTGGTGGGTAGACCAGCAGCCAGTTGATTGGCTGTGTGTACGTCACCCTCTACAACTTCTTTGGTGTAGTCAGGGTCATTCATGTAGTGAGCCAACATACGTAGCTCTAAACCTGAAGCATCACTACCCAATAAAGTATACCCATTATCACCAACAGTCCATACACTTCTGCATTCCTTTCCATATGGTGAATACACAGCAGGTACTTGTGCCATGTTAGGTGAGGTGTGAGACATACGGCCTGTCACGGCTCTCAATGTCAACACCCTACCATGTACACGACCGTCTTCCTTTACTGCATCTATCCACGATTTGATTTGTGATATACGTTTCTCTAGTAAGAGGTAACGTGAAATGATCTTAGCCTCTGGCATGTCAATCGTTTCAAGTATCTCTTCACCTACAATTACGTGACCTTTGTCTGTACGTTTGCTAGGCTTCCATCCCCTGTCCATAAGACGTTGTGCAATCTGTTGTCTGGAAGCAGGGTTGAACTCAGTCACCTTGTCCTTCAGTCGTTTGCCTGTCTTATCTGAGTAACGTATCTCAGTTATGGGTGGGAACGTAACACGTAGCTGCTGCCTGATTTCATGTGACTCTTCAGATAGTCTAGCTACAAGTTGCATACAAGATTGAACATCAAGAGTGAAACCATTCTTTTCCTGTTGGTCAATGATGGCACGTATCTGATGCTCAAGCTTGATGCTACGTGGTGAGAACTTAGTCATCACTGGTACTAGTGAACTGTATACCTTAGCTGTAAGCTCTACGTCACGAATACAATACTTTAGCATCTCTGTAGTATACCCACTGAAGTCTTTGAAGTCTAGCTTGGCAAAGCCTAGTGACTTACCCCAAGCATCCAGTGAGTGACCACCCTCACGATTGGGGTCAGCCATCTGTGATAAGATAAGTGTGTCACGTATCTTAGCTAGAGGTATGTTACAATCTAGTAGACGTTTCAACACAGGTGCATCGAAGGATACACCGTTGTGCATAACAAGTATATCTGCTTGTTCAATCAATGACTTAGCATGATGTAGGCTCCCCTCCTTGTACGTATAGATACGATCTGTTTCTATATCCTTAGCTACGATACAGTATATCTTTGTAGCTTCTAGGCTGTCTGTTTCAATGTCTACTACTAGCTTCATAATTGTATCAACTCTGCTTTCTCGTATGGAATGTGAAAGAACTGCTCACCCTTTGTGATGTATCGTCCACTTGCCTCACGTACCTCGGACTCAATCATAAGAGTGTCTTTGATTCTCCAAGCATACTCTAGGTCACTACGTATGACATAGAAGTTAAGGAATGAGCTGCTTTCGTCTGCCTTCTCCTTCTTGTCTATCAGTCTCTGTTTACGATATGGTATTCGTATCTCTGTCCAGCTAGGATTCCAGTCACCCTTCCATCCCCACTTGATTTCAACCTCAGAGAAGTACTTATTATCTCCTTTAATGCTCTTGATGTCAACATTATAATCCTCTTTTGTATCAAGTATTTTGTGACCGTTATTCGTTAGGTAGGAAACAATCACGTTCCTTGCTGGCTGGTCAGATGCGTTGTACAAAGCTCTGTCGAATGGTCTCTTTGTTGTTTTAATCATAAGTAATCTCCTTTATCTACTACATCAAAGTCGTCTCTCTGTGTTGGGTCGTTGATCTCTTTCATTCGACCTGTGTCCTTGTCGTACAACAGGAAAGCACCTATACCTGTCTCACCTGCATACCTATTCTTTAGTACACGAACTGACGTTGTGTTAGCTTCGATGGGATCTTTAGCCTGTTGGTCACGTTCAAGTGCAATCACTGCATCACTGAGCTGTGCAATGCTGTGTGAACCACGTAGCTGTGACAGACTAATCTGTGCTCCCTGCTCCTGTCCCTTGTCACCACTTGCTCTACGTAGGTGGGATACAAGCAGCATACAACACTGTGTCTCCTCGACTAGGCTACGTAGCATTGTCATAATCTTGTCGATGTTACGACGTTCGTCCTCACCCTCTAAGCCTGACACCAAGATGGACAGGTGGTCAATGATAATGAACTTACAATCAAGTGCCTTCACCATGTATCGAACACGGGACATGATTTCATCTGTACCAATGGAACCAAAGTGGTCGAAGGCAAACAGACGACCTGTGCCTACGGTTAACTTCTCGTACTGGTCAAGCTCTTCCTGTGGGATAGTTGCACGTACCTCGTCGATGTACACTCTCTTGTTGGCCTCGACCGACATCAGGTGGAAGATAGTTTGAGGACAGTTTTCTTCAAGAGATACAATGCCGATGTTGTGGTCTGTGCTTTTGAGTAGGTGGTGTTCAAGCTCACGTATGATGCTGGACTTACCTGCACCTGTACCTGCTGTGAATGTAATAAGCTCACCTGTCCTCATGCCATACAGCATGTCGTTCAATCCTTCGTATGGATACGGTACAGTCTGACGATTGTCTGTATCATACAGGCCACTGAAGTTGGCAAGGTTTACAATACCTGCTGGTGTGTAGGGTCGTGACTCCCAGAATGCTTTGGTGAATGCTTCACGTTTGTTGTTCTTCAGATACTCGTTGGCATCCTTGTATGTGAGTGACATAATCTTACACTTGTTAGGCTCGAACACTTGGGCAACACGTTGAGCTGCTGCCTTACCTGCCTCGTCGTTGTCGAAGCATAGCACAATGTTCTCGAACTTGTTTAGGTATTCAAACTGTTCCTTACAGTCCTTCACTGCTGACTGTGCACCGTTACGTACAGATACTACAGGCCACTTGCTACCCATCATTTCGAATGCAGATAGGGCATCAAGCTCACCCTCACATACGGTGATGTACTTACCACCCTGACCAAACAGATGCTGACCAAAGAGTGTACACTTCTGCATAGTACCTTCGGCATTAAAGCTCTTGTTGGCTACGTGCCTGACCTTGTTGGCAGTGTGGCTACCGTTGATGTCGTGGTAAGGATAGAAGTGCTTTCCTCCTTCCTGTGTCACACCATAGTGACGTGCAGTCTCAAGGCTGATTGACCTGTCTTCGATGGCATATATACCACCCCGACTGAGCATAGCTTGATGTTGGCTTGCTGTTGTTGATGACATGGTATGTACCCTTCTCTCTTCGTTCTTTCCTGTTACACCGTTGTAACTCTCACATGAGAAACAGTATTCACCACCGTCCTCATACACTACATTTGCATC
>Ga0070748_1000275_pt1 | contig 25958 bp, 24 predicted proteins | sample VirMetDEL_Nov_12_FD_77015 | JGI IMG/M metagenome (GOLD analysis project Ga0070748, IMG submission 77015) | Aqueous microbial communities from the Delaware River and Bay under freshwater to marine salinity gradient to study organic matter... | ecosystem: Environmental > Aquatic > Marine > Coastal... | reverse complement strand
TGGGACAGATTACTTCCCGGAGATCTCGCTGAAAAATTTGACATGGCTAAGAAAGTGCCTTTAAAGCGTGTGGGAGACCATCAGGAATTAGCCAACTTAGCGGCCTATTTAGTATCTGATTTTTCGGCATATATAAATGGTGAAGTTGTTGTGATTGATGGCGGTGAATGGTTAAAAGGAGCTGGGCAGTTCAATTTACTGGAAGCGATTCCAGAAGAACTTTGGGACCAGCTCGAGATGATGATAAAAGCAAAGAAGAATAAATAAGTAAGATCTGAATTCTTTTTACCTAAGAGCGCTAAAGTTATTTAGCGCTCTTTTTTTTCTAAAGGCAGCAGTAGACAAAAGAGTTAAAACGTAAGATTTTTAAAAGCAAAACTAAAAATACCCGATATATTAGCAATAAATAGTACTAAAACCAGAACAAAGTTTAAAACAAATAATAAATACTAATTCTAATTTAGCAATTCTCTATTTTCAATCGATAAATTCCTATTTTTGCAGCAAAACAAATAAACTTAACTATTTTATGCTTATCATAGGGATTGCAGGCGGAACAGGAAGCGGTAAAACAACCGTTGTTCATCAGATTATGAATGAATTACCAGAGACAGAAGTAGGTATTATTTCTCAGGATTCATACTATAAAGAAAATCATAATTTAAGTTTTGATGAACGTGCACTGATCAATTTTGATCATCCCCGTGCCATCGATTTTGAACTTTTAGTTTCTCACCTTAAAGAACTTAAAGCCGAAAAAACGATTCAACAACCCGTATATTCTTTTGTAACACACAATAGAACCGAAGATACTATTACCACGCACCCTAGAAAAGTTATGATTGTTGAGGGAATCTTAATTCTAGCAAATCCAGAATTAAGAGATTTATTTGACGTAAAAATTTACGTTCATGCCGACTCTGACGAGCGTCTAATTCGTCGTTTAAAAAGAGATATTGCAGAACGTGGTCGTGACATGGACGAAGTTTTAAACCGATACCAAAATACGTTAAAACCCATGCACCAGCAATTTATAGAGCCTACAAAAGCTTTTGCTGACATCATTATCCCTAATGACAAATACAATACTGTTGCAATTGATGTCGTTCGTGCGGTAATTAATCAAAGAATTCTATAATTTTATTGTAAATTTATCACAGCTAAACGTTATCCGGTAGCTTTTAGATTTATTTTAAAAATAAGGAGCTACTTCCTGCTGTACACTTAATCTTATATGCCGAACCCCGGCATATAAGGATACCGTTTCCATCAGGGCTAAAAAAACATCAAAATGAAAAACCCCTATAAAGACAAATCATGGTTTAAATTTGTGAGCAACAAATACGTTTGGGCACTATTGTTTTTTATCACCTGGATGGTTTTTCTAGACAACTACTCTTATTTTGATCATCGCTTTTTAGACAATCAAATTAGTGAATTAGAGGATAACAAAACATACTATCAAGAAGAAATCAAAAAGGACGAAGAGCAAATCAGACAGCTAAAAAATCCTGAACAAATAGAAAAGTATGCTCGCGAGAAGTACTTCATGAAGAAAGAAAATGAAGACATATACATCATAGAGTTTGAAAGCGACAGCATTGCTAACAATACTAAATCTTGAATTATAAAAAAATAAAAATGGCTATTAATCAATTCGAAGATTTCGAGTCTGTTTCATCCAAACAATGGAAACAAAAAATCCAGTTTGAACTTAAAGGAGCAGATTACAACGATACTTTAATATGGAATTCTCCTGAAGACATTAAGGTAAAACCTTTTTATCATAAAGACGAATTTTCAAAATCATTAGCAGTAGAGACTAAAGCTACTGCATTTAAAATCTGTCAAAATATCTTTGTTTACGACGTTGACAAATCAGTAGAACGTGCTTTAGACTCCATTAATCGTGGAGCTGAAAGTTTGCGTTTTACCATAGAAGATGAAAACATAGCTGTAGAAAAACTATTAGAAAAATTACCATTACAAAATACACCTGTTTATTTTAACATGAACTTTTTTTCAATCGATTTCGTTAAAAAAATTGAGCAGATAGCGGTACAGCACAAGGCAACATTTTATTACAATTTAGATCCAATAGGACAATTAGCTAAGGATGGTAATTGGTTTCCAACTGCAGAAAAAACTAATTTTGATAGCCTCAATTTGCTAGCCAATTCTATTACTACAAATTCCATTATTAGTATCGACTCTAGTTTGTATCAAAATGCAGGTGCTAATATGGTGCAACAAATTGCTTACGCTTTAGCACATGCAAATGAGTATTTTAATAGAATTCCTATTATCAATCAAAAAGTGGTTATTAAAGTAGCTGTAGGAACAAATTACTTTTTTGAAATTGCTAAACTACGCGCAATAAGAATTTTATATAAGCTCATTGCTAAAGAATACAACCATGATTTAGATTGCCATATTTTAGCAACACCTACTAAGCGAAACAAAACATTGTACGATTATAATGTCAATATGCTACGCACGACAACAGAATGTATGTCGGCAATAATTGGTGGTGCGGATACTGTGGCAAACCTCGCTTATGATTCCCTCTATCACAAAGACAATGAATTTGGTGATCGTATTGCTAGAAATCAACTTTTAGTGCTTAAAAATGAAAGCTATTTTGACAAAGTAAACAATCCTGCTGATGGTAGTTATTATATTGAAACACTAACCAATCAATTAGCAGAAAAAGCACTGGTTTTATTTAAAGATATAGAAGCTAATGGCGGTTTCCTTAAGCAATTGAATGAAGGGATTATCAAAAGAAAGATTCAGGAAAGTGCTGACAAAGAGCAAGAGCTTTTTGACACCGGAAAAGAAGTTTTATTAGGAACAAATAAATACCCTAATAAAGACGACCGCATGAAGCAGGATTTAGAACTGTTCCCTTTTGTGAAAATGAATCCAAGGAAAACATTGATTACTCCCATAATCGAAAAGCGATTAGCCGAGAAAGTAGAACAAGAACGACTAGCAACAGAATAAAAGCTAAATCTAACAATTCATTACAAATAGTGCAAATTAAGATCCTCAGATGATACGAAATGACCTCAAACATATTCAATTAGAAAGCATTAAAAAAGAACCACTTAGTCAAATAGAACAGACTGAAGGTTTCTTAACTGCCGAGAACATTGAACTAAAACCCACTTATTCTGAAAAGGATATAGAAAACCTTACCCATCTTGATTTTGGAGCAGGATTTGCTCCTAATTTACGTGGCCCGTATACAACTATGTATGTACGTAGACCTTGGACCATTAGACAATATGCCGGATTTTCAACCGCCGAAGAAAGCAACGCCTTTTATAGACGTAATCTTGCAGCTGGACAAAAAGGCTTATCCATTGCCTTTGACTTGCCTACACATCGGGGTTATGACTCTGATCATGAACGTGTAGTGGGAGACGTAGGGAAAGCAGGAGTAGCAATAGATTCTGTTGAAGATATGAAAGTGCTTTTTGACCAGATTCCTTTAGACCAAATGTCGGTTTCAATGACTATGAATGGTGCCGTTTTACCCATCATGGCATTCTACATCGTCGCTGCTGAAGAACAAGGTGTAAAACCAGAGTTATTATCAGGAACCATTCAAAACGATATTTTAAAGGAATTTATGGTGCGCAACACCTACATCTATCCACCTACTCCTTCGATGAAAATTATTGCTGATATTTTCGAATATACCAGTAAAAAAATGCCAAAATTCAATTCCATCTCTATTTCTGGATACCACATGCAAGAAGCTGGAGCTACCGCTGATATTGAACTAGCGTATACTTTAGCAGATGGTTTAGAATACATAAAAACAGGATTAGCTACAGGAATGAAAATTGATGATTTTGCTCCTCGCCTCTCTTTCTTTTGGGCTATAGGCATGAATCATTTTATGGAAATTGCTAAAATGCGTGCAGGAAGAATGATTTGGGCAAAATTAGTTAAACAGTTTAACCCAAAAGATGATAAATCTCTGGCGCTTAGAACACATTGTCAAACAAGTGGGTGGAGTTTAACGGAACAAGATCCTTTTAATAATGTAGCACGAACTTGCATCGAAGCGACAGCAGCTGCTTTTGGAGGGACACAATCTTTGCACACTAACGCTTTGGATGAGGCAATAGCTTTACCCACAGATTTCTCTGCCAGAATTGCTAGAAATACCCAAATATTTTTACAAGAAGAAACTAAAATCACCAAAACGGTGGATCCCTGGGCTGGAAGTTATTATGTAGAAAGTCTGACCAATGAAATAGCCGAAAATGCTTGGAAACTTATTGAAGAAGTAGAAGAGTTAGGTGGAATGACCAAAGCTATTGAAGCAGGAATTCCAAAATTAAGAATTGAAGAAGCTGCTGCAAGAAAGCAAGCACGTATTGACAGCGGACAAGATATAATTGTGGGTGTTAATAAATACCGCTTAGAAAAAGAAGATCCGTTGCATATTCTTGATGTAGACAACCAAATGGTTCGTAAACAACAATTAGAACAATTAGAACATATAAAAGCAACTAGAAATAGTGAAAAAGTTCAAGAATCATTACAGAAACTAATCCATTGTGCTCAAACAGGCGAAGGCAATCTATTAGAGCTTGCAGTAGATGCGGCACGCAATAGAACTACCCTTGGTGAAATCAGTGATGCCTTAGAAAAAGTTTTTGGTAGGTATAAAGCACAAATTAAATCCTTTAGCGGTGTGTATAGTAAAGAAATTAAAGATGATATAAGTTTTGAACAAGCAAAAAAATTAGCAGACACCTTTGCTAAGCAAGAAGGACGTCGTCCACGAATAATGATTGCTAAAATGGGTCAAGATGGTCACGATCGAGGCGCAAAAGTAGTGGCTACCGGCTATGCTGATGTCGGTTTTGACGTCGATATAGGTCCCTTATTTCAAACACCTGCCGAAGCAGCTAAACAAGCTATTGAAAATGACGTCCATATTTTAGGCGTTTCATCATTAGCTGCAGGGCATAAAACTCTAGTCCCTCAAGTTATTGAAGAACTTAAAAAATATGGCCGTGAAGACATTATGGTAGTTGTAGGAGGTGTTATTCCGGCACAGGATTACCAATATTTATTTGATGCAGGTGCAGTTGCCGTTTTTGGACCTGGTACAAAAATCAGTGAAGCAGCTATAAAAATTTTAGAAATTCTAATTGACTAAAGTAATTTAGTAATATAATAACTCCATTAATTCGGTTCTAATCTTCATTGATTAGAACCGAATTTTTTTCTTGACAGCATTCATTATCTCTTTAAAGTGAAATGACCTCGATGCTCTCTCTTATCTTCTCTGATAACTAAAAACCAGTAATCAGTAGAAGGCATAGGTCTTCCATGATAATTGCCATCCCATCCTACTTCAAGCGGACTTAAAGAACGTAGTAATTTACCATACCTATCAAAAATATAAATTTTCATATTGGGTTCCTGTGCTGTATATTTTATATTCCAATAATCATTGAATCCGTCTGCATTTGGTGTAAAAAAATTAGGATACATTAAAAGTAACACCTCTTTTATCACCGCACTACAATCCGTTTTATCACGTACATGAACTTCATAACTTCCTGTGGCTAAATGTTCAAAAGCAGGCTCAATTTGATAATTAGTACCATCAATTGAATATTCAAAATCGCCATTCCCCGATACAAAAATGTGGATACTGTTATCGTTGTACGTCCAGTCAGTGGTTTCTACAGTAAAATTAAATGAATCTGTTTCTACCTCTGGAACGGTATAAATTGTAAAGGTTTTGATTTCATAACAACCGGTGTTACTGTCTTCCATTCGTACAAAAATATCCTTTTGTGTAGTCTCCAGTAAAAAAGCTTGTGTAATTTCATTAATCTCTAAATTAGCGTCTTGACTGGATTGATAAAAACTAGTTTTAAAGTCTGTTAAACTTTGATTTCCAATAATTTCAGCTTCCTTTTCTTGTAAATCTATAGGAATTCGAATAGGATAATTTACAGCTCTACAGTAATAGATGTTATTCAAAGCATCGTAAACTGGAGCGCTCCTAGTTGTAATAGTAAAATCATAAATTGCTAAACATGAAGTCTGCGTGTTTTCCATTCGCACAAATATCTGCTTGTCTGTGCTCGTAATCGCAATAGTATCTGGTAATGGATTTGTATCTGTAACTGCGTCTTGCTCACTTTCGAAAAAGCGGACATCAATATTATTTTGAAGGCCCACAATTTCAGGCTCTAAAGCACGAAGATTGAATGCAGTCCCTGAGCTATTGCTAACACAGTTAACAACTGGACTAGGATCAGTAAAGGTGGGAGGAACCCCAATTACTAGATCTACTGGAACTATTACTTGCTGGTTATTAATAATATTTGTTAGGGCAACATAGACTGTTTGTCCTCCTGATACGGTATTAATCCACGAATCAGGTAACGCATTTTGATTGTTTTGAGCATCTATCAATGTTTCAAACACATTAGTTTGAATTTCAACTGCTTCATTTTTTCCTGCAGCTCCATACCAATCATCAAAACCAGTATTAGCCAAAACTAAATTAAATGACAACGGACTAAGATTTATTTTGTACAACTGCGAACTAGTAACGCCATATAGAAATCCAAGTTCACTTGCTAAGCCATAGGTGTTGTTTGGCAAGACCCCAAGATCTACATGAGAAATGTAATTAGTACTAGCGTCAACAGTTACCTCATAGAGTCTTGTAGAGCCACCTAGATCCCAAGCAATATACATTTTGTCCTGATACATTACAAAATCCCCTGCCGCCTGCCCAGCTCCAAAATCATGCCATGTAACTAATTGATCATAATTACCACTTTCTAACCGGTATACCTTACTATCAAAACCCCCTAAATAGAGATTATTATTTCTATCAAATGAAAGTGATGTCACCCAGTCACTAAAATTAAAATCATAGGTAACTTCGATTTGGCAGGTAGTTTCGTTTATCTTATAAATTTTATTTGATACCGCTACATACATCTCCCCATTTTTATTGATGGCAATATCTAACATTCCCGAACCGAAATTATTAGAACAAACTAATGTTCTAGTAGGACTGCTTTCAACATCGGTCACAAAATAAACATTACCATTCCTGGTGCTAATAAATATTCCACCTTCAGTTCCAAATTGATCTAAATTTTGCTCAAAAATATATTCTTTTATTTCTTTGAGATTGACTGTAACAAATCCGTCAAAATCTGTATCACAATACTGAAAGGTCTCATTTAGCAACTTGAAAGTATGTTGCTCTTTTGCAATTTTATTGATAGGAGTGCCCGCCTTTTGATATAGTTTGTTCTGCGACAATAACATAAGAGGCGATAGCAATACCAAAATTAACCCAACAGTTTTTTTAAAATCCTGTTGCGTTGCTAACAATCTCAATATCATATTAAAAATAGTTGCCCCCATGAAAACATATCTTTTCCTGTATAGTAAAAATAAAGCTTTAAGTCTGTAAATCAGAATATTAAAGTATTTATTTTTTGATTACAATCAAATTAGAAAGTTCTCAAGATTTATTTTAATAGAATAAAAGCTAAAATAGTCCAGAACAGCTTCTAAATCTCCTATAATAGAATTTTCGCATTTAAGCCTTAAAAAAACCAGCGTTTATCATAGTTGGAAACAGTTTTGTGTCACTTCCATGGCAATTTATTACAGTTAACCATACAGGAATAATGTTTTTATATAATCAGGGAGTTAAACAGTTACCAACTGTATTTTATCAATTTCTAAAAATTAATCTCATTAAAAAACCTTATTAATTCCTATTAAATCAAAGCTTAACAAGCCAATGTTAATTAACAAATTATTACATAACTCATTAACAATCAACAACTAACAATAGCATTACCTTTATAAATGAAGACAATTATAAACGCTCCAGATCTTAAAGTGAATTTTTAAAATATTTATTTAGAATACATTATCTAACAAAAAGGGGAAGTAAATATAAGCCTTACAATTTATTCTATTTCGAATTATTAACAATAAAAATCAACTATTATGAAAGCGTATATTATAATATTGTTATTCCTAGGAGTAACAACTCTATCCTATTCTCAGGATACAATGGAAAATGAGACTAAAAACGGAAATATTAATCTTGAAAATCTACCAGCGGTAGTAATTAAAAGTGCTGGTTCTGATTTCTCAGTGTACCTTCCGGACAGAAATACTGATCAAAAAATCAGAAAGTTAGAAGATGAGTTTATTGCTTATGATTTAGGTAAAGATTATGAGGGTTACGAAACTTATCTCGTAATTATGGAGATCAAAGATGGTTCACTCGCAGCTACCTATAATGAAAAAGGAAAACTAATTAGAGTGGTCGAAAATTATAAAAATGTAAAATTACCCAGCAAAGTAATATATTCTGTTTACAAAAAGTTTCCGGGATGGGAAATTGTAAATGATAAATACTTGTATTCTCAGAAGGAAGGTGATGTACAGAAAAAACAATATAATTTAAAAATCAAAAAAGGAAGTAAAACCCGGAAATTAACCGTTCATCCTGACGGCGAAATTGTAGCTGGAATTTAATTAAAATAACTTTGGGCTGTTTAGTTATCTAAACAGCTCTTTTTTGGAGCATTTGCTCCTTGTAAGCAATAAAATTTAAAATAGCATACTTGTAAAACTACACTATTTATTACAAAATAGAATTCAACTTCTGAAAAATCTTATTAAATTATCTGGAAAAACCTACTATTTATTAACAAAACATAGTATTATAATTAACACTTTAGGGACTTAAAAAGAGTAACTTTACAATAGTGAGCTTTTTAAACACACACACAAACCATTGTTTAACAATCACTTACATTGCTCCAAATGATGAATTTTTATATGTAACCACATTATTAACTTAAATACATAACATCATGAAATCATTTATTATTACCCTATTAATTATCGGTTTAAGTGTTCCGGCTTATGCCCAAGTCAAAACAAAAAAAAATGCTGAGAGTGGCATGGTTAAAATGGAAGAATTACCTGCAGTTGTCATAAAAAGAGCGGGAGCTGACTTTTCAGTTTATATTCCAGATCAAAATCCCGATCAAACAGTAAGACGTATGGAGGAAAAATTTATTGCCTATGATTTAGGTAAAGATTATGAAGGTTATGAAAACTACTTAGTCCTAATGGAAACTAAAAATGGATCCTTATCTGCGACTTATAATGAAAAAGGAAAGCTAATCAGAGTTATTGAAAATTATAAAAATGTACGATTACCCAGCAAGGTCATTTACTCTATTTACAAAACGTATCCAGGGTGGACTATTGTGAATGACAAATATCTGTATACTCAAGAAGAAGGAGACATCATTAAAAAACAATATAACCTCAAAATTAAAAAGGACAAAGAAACTCGAAAATTAATCGTTAAAGCTAATGGAGATATTATTAAAGTGAATTAACATATTAACACTGCAATAAAGGCTGTACAAGATAAACTTGTACAGCCTTTATTTTTTTTAAATCAATAAGATCGTTATTTTAAACTTACTACTGCATTTATATTTGCAGTTATAAAAGAGGTATCATACCCACCAAATGCCTTCATATAACTTCTAATCGAAGTCCCATAGGCATCTTTTATGTACCTTTTCCCATTGTTCTTAAAATATCTTTTCACAGATCCAGCACCTCCTAAGTGAGCAGCTGCTAAAATTCCCGATTCTGTGACTAAGATACCGTTGACTTCAGTACCTTCATATTTTTCGATAACATCTTGTAGAATCGCTTTGTTTTTAGATAAAAGCGCTACAAAAGCTCTTTCTTGCATCTTAGGACTTCTTAAGAATAGAAGGCTATCATGAATTCCAACTGATTTTAGGGTTTCAACGCCAAACTGGTATTTACCTAAATAACCAAGAGAATTAATTTTTTTGTATTTTCCTTCAGATTCTTTGTAACCTAATGCTTCTTTAAAACCAATAAATAAATTTCCAGTAAAAGGAATATTCAAATTGGTGTAATCTTCTTGTTCTAAAGATGGATATAAGTATTGTTTCCCATCTGTGTTTTTTACTAGAAACCATTTATTTGTGTCTAATTTAAGCGGCTTAAAACCGGAACTTAAAAAGGCTATAATAATAGTTAAACTTGCATAAAAATACCACTTCTTTACCATAAATTGTTTTTCTTCAAAACGCTGTCCCGTTATGAAATTTCTGCGTGCAAAGATACAATAAAATTTATAATACTGAAAATCAACCCGTTAAAGTTGTCTAAAAATACAAAATGTGAGTTCTAAATCCCTCATTAAGTGAGTATTCAATCGATGGAGCGGGGATTTTGATCGAATTAAAAACCGTGAAAAAAGTCTTTAAAAAAGGTGAATTTGTATCGATTTTCGTCAGGTCAACGTCAAAACTAAGATAAAACTGTCGTTTTCTTCCTGATGCGGAAAGGTTATTTTTGTCAGAATAATCCCCGTTTCCAGACAGCATTCCGTCGGCTCCATAACCCACTGCAAGATTTAACCATTTGGGAATTTTTGATGCTTTTGCAAATGAATGCAAATTGACCGATAGCCAATAGGTTTGACCGTTATAATCTTTTAGAATTTCTTCGGCTAAGTTTTCTCCTAAGACAGTAGGACGAATTGCTGCATATTGTGTTCTGTGAAAGGAGAATTTGGGTTGGATTCGTTGTTCATTCCAGATTAATTCTTGTGAAACATATAAGGCAGTTCCAGAAGCATTAGCGACAATATCCCCCATAGAGAACCCCCATTCTGAAGAAAAACCATCCATTAGCTCGACAGTTGTTAAAAATGCAAAACCTACTCCAGCACCATACAACAATTGTTTTCTTTGACTAGCACCACTCCACTTAAGCGCCTCAGAACTCAATCTCCCTAACTGATAAGACGAATAGGCGTGTCCAACTTTATCCACTTGGAGCCATTCATCTGTGTCATTAATGAGATGGAATTGAGATTGTGGATAGTCAGCATACCACAACTGGTTTAAGGCAGCTAAAGTTGCCGTAGCTAACAAACCCTCAGAAAGTAACACAGTGTTTTGCCTTTTTACATTTAGTCTATCAGACGGCTTTAAGAACTTATTTAATCCATTTTGGCTATAAGACAACGAACATGCAACTATGAAAAAGATAAGAACTAAATATTTTCTATAACCCAAAACTATCTTTTTACTCCTTGGGCGTTAATCCAGTCTGAATATTTTTTTGCATTTTTATTATGCTCTGCTAAAGTCGCTGCAAATTCATGGTAACCAAAACGATCAACACTAGCACAGAAATAAATAAAATCATTTTTTTCTGGATTTAACACTGCTTCTAATGCAGTAATATCAGGCATAGCGATAGGTCCAGGAGGAAGTCCTATATTGACATAAGTATTGTAAGGAGAAGCCATCGTTAAGTCATTATAAAACACTCTTTTGATTACTTGGTCAAAATCGTTATCTCTCTTTTTAATGGCAAAAATCACTGTTGGATCTGCTTGAAGAGGCATTCCTAATCGCAAACGGTTTAAATAAACACCAGCAATCCTAGGACGCTCGTCCTTTTTAACAGATTCTTTATGAACTATAGATGCTAGTATTGTCGCTTCGATAGGTGATAGACCTTGCTGTTCAGCCTTGGCTACGCGTTCTTTGTTCCAGAAATTACGGTATTCTTTAATCATTTTATCCCTAAACTTTTCAGCCGAAGTGTTCCAATAAAATTCATAAGTATTAGGAATGAACATAACAAACACATTATCCTCATTAAAACCGTTTTCTTTTAAAAATATCGAATCTTTAAATGTTGTCAGCAGTGAAATACTATCTGCTTCAATTTGCGAACCTACTCTACCAGCAAGGTTCTCTAAACGTTCTTGATTATTAAAGGCTAAGCTAACAGGCACATTAGAACGTAAACTTTTCACTAATTCGTAACTGTTCATTCCTTTAGTAAATAAGAAACGCCCAGACTTTACTGATTGTGGATAGTTTCTTTTATTGGCCACCATTTCAAAACGGTCCATATTGTCAACATAAGAAGCAATAATTACTTTCGCTTGTGCATAGGTAGCATCTGTCGGGATGTGAACGTAAACCTCTTTCTCGGCAAATTTAGTGTTGGCTGCAAATATTTGTCTTACTAGTATGAAACCATAAATGATTAAACCCGTGACAACAACTACGGCTACGATTGATATAATTTTCTTTAAGTTCAAAGTTTTAAATTTAAAATTGTTGGTTGATTAATTGGTATACCGCTTCGTCTTTATATGCCCCTTGCACTAAATTCCAATCTTTTTTTATCCCGATGCATTGAAAACCAAATTTAGTAAAAAGTGCTATACTAGCTTCATTTTTAGTGTCAATATTTGCATAAAGTTGGTGCAAATTCAAATGATAAAATGAGTACGTAATTAGCAGCTCAAGTGCCTCTGAACCTATGCGTTGATTGCGCTGATCATTCTTTTGAATAACGATCCCTACTCCCGCTCTATTATTTTTTGGATCAAAATCAAATAAATCAATCAATCCCAAGGCGGGAAAATCCTCATCTTGACATATTGCTAATCGCAATTGTTTCGCTTCATAAATATCTTGATGTGCATTTTCCAAATATTGTTTTACTAGAAATCGGCTGTAAGGTGTTTGCGTATTACTAACGCCCCAAATGCTCTCATCATTTTCTATTGCATAGATAAATTCCAGATCATTAGGTTCAAGTGCTCGAATATAGATATTGTCTCCTTTTAGCGTAATCATTTATTTATTGTTTACTATACCTCAATAGTCCCCTCAAAAACAAATTCTGCAGGGCCTTTCAAGAATATATTAGTATACTGATCATTAGTTACATCGAATGAAACAGCTAATTTACCCCCTTCTACATTCAAATTTATTGCAGTTGCATCCGTAACTCCGGTAGCATTCATCGCTATAGCCACCGCTGTTGCACCTGTACCACAAGCTAAGGTTTCGTCTTCAACGCCTCGTTCATACGTACGAAGAGAAAAAGTAATATCGTCTATTTTTTTTACAAAATTAATATTACTTCCTTCGTCACCATATAACTCACTGTAACGGATGGTAGCTCCATTGTCTTTTACATTATAATTTTCCAGATCATCAACTATTTGCACATGATGGGGTGAACCTGTATTTAAAAAAGAATAGTGTTCAAATTTATTGATGCTGTCCACGTCAATCATTTGTAATGAAACTATACCGTCTACGTCAACAGCTGCATGATGCAAACCATCAACTGCATTAAAAGTAGTTTTATTGTCTATAACTGCAAGTTTTTTGGCAAAAGCCACTAAACATCTACCTCCATTACCGCACATTGTACTTTGATTCCCATCAGAGTTGTAATACACCATTTTAAAATCAGATTCAGGATCATTTTCTAATAATATTAGTCCATCTCCACCAATTCCAAAACGTCTGTCGCATAAATGCGCTATAAGATTGATGTCCTCTTTAGGAAATTTTTGTGCACGATTATCAATCATTACAAAATCATTTCCTGTTCCTTGATATTTATAAAATTTTATTTGCATTATCTAAGCTATTATTCTCTACAAAAGTAAGATTATTAATGAAATGTTAATCATTGTTAAAGAGCGTTAAACTGCTTTTTAACATTTGATTTTAGCACTAAATTTACCATACAAATAACGTAAAAACGATTTTTATTATGAAACAATTTTCCAAGCTATTTTTGGTATCGCTTTTAAGTGGTGCCACCACGTTAGGAGCTTATAAATTATTATTCGATAGTAATGGCTATTTTTCGACTCATAATAATCCCATTACTACAGTTGCAAATGAGTCTTTTGGAAGAAAAGTAGGCTTATCATCTGATGTAGTTGACTTTACTGAAGCAGCAGAAAACACAGTGCATACTGTGGTTCACGTTAAAAATGTATCCTACAAAACAATCTCTAACCCCATGCTGGAATATTTTTATGGTTATAAAGGCGGGCAATCCCAAGAACAGGTAGGAACAGGTTCTGGAGTTATTATTTCTGCAGATGGATATATTGTCACTAATAATCATGTCGTGAAAGATGCTTCGGAAATTGAAATTACCTTAAATAATAAAAAATCATACAAAGCTAAACTTATTGGTACGGACTCTAAAATGGACATTGCCCTTCTGAAAATTGATGCCGATGAAAAATTACCTTATACTAGTTTTGGAAATTCAGATTCAGTGAAAGTCGGCGAATGGGTTTTGGCAGTCGGAAATCCATATAATTTAACATCGACAGTAACCGCAGGAATTGTTTCGGCAAAAGCCAGAAACCTGGGGACAAGTGGTATCCAGTCTTTCATTCAAACGGATGCAGCGGTAAACCCAGGAAATAGTGGTGGTGCATTAGTGAATACCCGAGGGGACTTAATAGGAATTAACACGATGATTTCTTCCATGACAGGCTCATATGTTGGCTATTCTTTTGCAGTTCCTTCAAATATTGCCAGAAAAATTATTGAGGATATCATGGAATATGGTAATGTGCAACGTGGAATCCTGGGCGTAGAAGGTGGCGAACTAAACTCAATGGCTTCAAAAGAATTGGGCTTGACACAAACGGAAGGGTTCTATATCAATAAGGTTACTAAAAATTCTGGTGCTGAGAAATCAGGTCTAAGAAAAGGAGATATTATTGTAAAATTAGACAATCAAAACGTAGCTACATTTGCTGATTTATCGGGTTATATCAATACTAAAAGACCAAATGATAAAGTCGAAGTTACGATTTTAAGAGATGGAAAAATGAAAGCAGTTCCCGTTGTTTTGAGTAAAAATGAATTTTTTACTACCGAATTCAAGGGAATAGAACTAGAAAATATCGACGCTGCAGACAAAAAGAAGTTTCGTATCGATTATGGTGTTAAAATTAAAGCCATAAATAACGAGAATCTTAGACAGTATGATGAAGAATTAAGAGGAAATATAATTCTAAGTATTGATAATGTAAAAGCTAAAGATATCGAAACGGTTGCTAAACTTTTAAATAAAAAAGAAGAGAATCAAAGTATGCGACTTGAAATGATAAACAAAAATGGGGAAGTCATTAGAATTATAATCTAACAGTTTCAAATATATACAGTAAAAGCCAGCTTGTAAATCAAGCTGGCTTTTTTTATTTGAAAAAAAAGTGAAAAATTGTTTACGAAATCGATTGAAATGGGTATTTTTGCGCCAAATTTAAAAAAATAACTACTCAATTTTTACAAATTTTCATTTATGAAAAACACAGCTTTGTACCAAAAAGAAGTTTCATTTCAAGTCGACAGACGTCGTGCGGGAGTCGAATTAATTAAAATCATTAGTGATTTATGGTATGACAAATCCATCGAAATGGTTTTGTTCAAAAACCAATTATTAGACAAAAACGTTAGCGACATTATCAATTTGCATCATTATGCAGGAGAATTTGTAGGTAAGCCTATTACTATCTTTGATTCAGTAGAAATAGCTAGAGTCGTTTTAGAATTAGATTTGCCACCTTCAAAATTAGATATTGGTAAATTAACCTACGAATACCTTTTAGAAGATGAAAAATATCCAGATGCAAGACATTTTGTACTTGACAAACTAAAAGATGCTAAAACTTCCGAAGAAATTCAGCCTAAAGATGTAGTTCTTTATGGTTTTGGTAGAATTGGGCGCTTACTTGCAAGAGAATTAATGTCAAAAACAGGTAAAGGGAATCAATTAAGGTTGAGAGCCATTGTTACTAGAGATAAAAATGATGCTGCAAGTCTTGAAAAAAGAGCTTCTTTATTGCGTTATGACTCTATTCATGGAGACTTTCAAGGTTCTGTAGTGGCTGATCCAGAGAACAATGCCTTAATAGTAAATGGAACTACTGTTCATGTGATTACAGCTAATGCTCCTGAAGATATTGATTACACAGCTTATGATATAGACCATGCTTTAATAATTGACAATACAGGTGCTTTTACTACTGAGGAAGCATTAAGCAGACATTTAGTTTCTAAAGGTGCTCATAAAGTCTTATTGACTGCACCAGGAAAGGGTGTTCCCAATATCGTTCATGGGGTGAATCAAAATGAATACAATCCTGACGAAATCAATATTTTTTCGGCAGCATCTTGCACTACTAATGCTATAACACCAATTCTTAAAGCTGTTGAAGACACTTTAGGAGTGGTAAAAGGCCATTTAGAAACAATTCATTCGTATACAAACGACCAGAATTTAGTAGATAATATGCACAAAAAATACCGCCGTGGAAGAGCTGCAGCCTTGAACATGGTGATCACTGAAACAGGAGCAGGAACGGCTGTTGCCAAAGCACTGCCTTCACTAACCGGAAAACTGACTTCAAACGCGATACGTGTTCCTGTACCTAATGGTTCTTTAGTAGTATTGAATTTGGAGGTAGAAAAAGAAACTTCAGTAGAAGAGATTAACACTATCATGAAGAAATATGCCCTTGAAGGGGAACTAGTGGAGCAAATTAAATACTCCGTGAATAATGAGTTAGTTTCATCAGATATTGTAGGAACCTCAGCACCATCAATTTATGACAGTAATGCTACTATTGTATCTAATGATGGGAAGAACATTGTATTATATATTTGGTATGATAATGAATATGGTTATAGCCACCAAGTAATTCGTTTAGCCAAATACATTGCTAAAGTAAGACGTTTTACGTACTACTAGCCTTCCGCTTACAGGTTGGAATTGGTTACTATATATTTTTAGTTTTTAGTTTTTAGTTCAAGTTTTAGATTAAAGTTTATAACCCCAACCTGTATAATATCAAAAATCCGTTTCGTGCAATACGAAACGGATTTTTTTATGTTTAGTAAAAATAGAATAAAACCAAAGATGTTAGTTGAATAAAGGAATCCTTTTCCTTTGCTTTTTATTCTATTATAAGAAGTTATTCTTTCGCCTTTGTCAAATAATACACTGGTATACCAAGTAGCATGATCAAAACTCCCCAGCCACTCGTACTAGTTTTTGTATAAAGTAAAGCAATACAAATAGCACTTGCAATAATAATATATAGCGCAGGCAAGAATGGATATCCAAACGCTTTATACGTGCGCTCTGCATCTGGCATTTTTTTACGCAATATAAAAATCCCAAGAATAGTTAAGATATAGAATACCAACACAATGATGACTACAAAATCGAGCAAATCTCCATATTTCCCTGTCAAGCACAAAGCAGAAGCCCAAATACATTGTGCCCAAATAGACCAAGCAGGAACTTTGGCATCATTTAATTTAGCTGCTTTTTTGAAAAACACACCATCTTGTGCCATAGTGTAATACACTCTGGCTCCTGCCATAATTAAACCATTGTTGCAGGCAAATGTAGAAATCATAATCATCACCGCTATTATCAATGTTCCAATGGGACCAAAAATATATTGAGAAGCGACCACTGCCACTCTATCGGAATCGGCTGTAGCAATTTCCTGTAAAGGCACTACCGCCAAATACATAATATTAGCTAAAATATAAATGATACTAACTATCATTGTTCCTAAAAACAGACTTAAACCTACGTTACGCTTTGGGTTTTTAATTTCAGCAGCTATAAAGGTCACCCCTTCCCAAGCCACACTAGAGAACATGGAACCCACTAAGGCCGCAGATATTCCTGAAATCAATGCCGTTCCACTTATAGGCAACCAAGAACCACTTGCTACATCTAATGATTGCGATGCCCAAGCATTAGCCCAGTTTGCATCCCAAACCTCAGCCTTCGCAGCAAAAAAGCCAAAAAGTATTAATCCTGCTAATGACAATATTTTAATTACAGTCAAAACCGTTTGTAAAATCTTTGAGTTCTTTACTCCCCTACTATTTAAGTAACTCAGTAAAACAATCGTGACTATCGACACAATTTGAGCCGCATTCAATTTAAAATCTCCTATTTCATACAAGATATTTTTATCACTAAAAGAGGGAAACAAATACGCGGCAAATTTTGAAAACGCAACCCCTACGGCAGCAATAGTACCCGTTTGTATGACGGCAAAAAAGCTCCAACCGTATAAAAATCCTATCAACTTACCATAAGCCTCCTTGATATACACATATTGTCCACCAGCTTTAGGGAATAGGGCACTCAGTTCACCATAACTAACAGCGGCTATCACCGTAATCGTTCCCGTAAGAACCCACATAGCAATCAACCAACCGGCCGAACCCAACTGCCGCACCATATCAGAACTGACTATAAATATTCCTGAACCTATCATTGATCCCACAACCAGCATGGTTCCATCCATTAGGCCGAGTTCTCTCTTAAAATCATCTTGATTATTCTCTTGCATATTTGTTTTTGCTTTTAATAGTTGTCTAAAGATATACTTTTTTTCGAAAAAGTATAAAGTATCTATAAAACTTAGCTCTACTGATTCCAGAAGAAATATATTACTTAAAAAAATATGTGGCGCATTATTAATTGACTGCGTTAGTACTTAATTCAAGAATTGATTATGCAGAATCATAGATGTATTGCGAAAAATCAAAAACTTAAGTTTTTTACTTTTATATTTGAATTCGCTTCTTGGCTACCAAAACCTAAAAATTATTAAAATGTTTGAAGTTTTTTTTTCTCATATACTTAAAAAAGTTTCCCTCACGGAGAATGACAAAGAAAATATCAAAACCTATTTCATTGCAAAGAAACTACGAAAAAAAAGCTTCTTACTTGAAGAAGGTGAAGTTTGTAAATACCTGTCATTCGTAGAAAAGGGTTTACTAAAATCATATAATATCGATCAAAAAGGAGTCGAGCACATCAACATGTTTGCAACTGAAGGTTGGTGGATAGCTGATATTTGCAGCTTTTTTTCAGCTGAAAAAGCAGTTTTAAATATAGATGCTTTAGAAGATGCTGAACTGCTGATGATATCGCTTCAGGATTTTGAAAAAATGACTTTAGAAGTACCGATAATGGATCGTTACTTTCGAATCCTTTTCCAAAATAGCCTTTTTACAAAAGAAAAAAGGTTAATGAGTGCTATTACACATACTGCCGAAGAAAAATATATCCTCATCACTCAAAATAATCCAGAACTTATTCAACGAGTGCCGCAGCATTTAATTGCGTCTTATTTGGGTATAACCCCAGAAACCCTGAGCCGTATTAAAAAGAATATTTTGATTAAGTAATGCATGAGCTTACCATAGATCAATATTATTTCTTATTTTACATCAACATACATCCAATAGCTGAACTTTATATTTGTAATCAAATTAAATAATTAGAATTACTAAAGATTTACATAACGATGGCAAATACAAATCCCAGAATACTTATTACTGGAGCTACTGGTCAGGTTGGTAGCAAAACAATAAATTACTTATTATCAAATCCGTCTATAGAAATTGTTGCAGCTGTACGTACCGTTGAAAAAGCAGCTTCATTTAAGTCTAAAGGCATTGCAACTGTTATTCTTGATTTTGATGATGAGAGCACACATCTTACTGCGTTTGAAAACATTGACCGTGTTTTTATAGTAACTGGATACACGGTCGATATGCTACGCCAAAGCAAGGCTATATTAGATGCTGCTAAAAAAGCAGGGGTTAAACATATTGTGCATTTGGGGGCTTGCGGACCAGACGACACCACTGTAGGTCATTGGGTTTGGTACCAATTTGTGGAGCGTTATATCGAATGGTGTGGTTTTTCATTCACTCACTTGCGACCTCAGGATTTTATGCAAAACCTTATTGGCTATGGTGGAAAAAAAGGAATTAAAAATGGTGTCCTTCATCATTATGTTTTTAATGCCCGATTAAGTTGGGTGGATGTGAATGATGTAGCGCAGGTTGCTGCAATAACATTAGCTAATCCAGAAATACACAACGGTAAAACCTATAGACTTGGCTATGACGCGCTGAATTTTAATGAAATTGCTAAATTGATGACTTCAATTATAGGTCAACCTTTTCAATATGAGCCCTTATCCCCTGAGGTTTTTTTACAAGCAATGATTGATTCGGGGGCAGAGATGGCATACATGACTTGTGTCTATGACCATTGGAAGAGACATGCGGCTGGAACGATACCTAATGCAGATGAAACTTTTGACAACTTCTACACAATAACAGGCAAACAACCAACAAAGTGGGCGGAGTTTATTGAGAGACATAAAGGCGAGCTAGCATATTAAGGCATTGCTTTTTAGTTCAATGGAAAAGTTGACTAAATCTAATTCTTCCCTTATAGCCATAATTATATAATCCTTAATGTGATTATGCAGCTACTGTAATGTGGAATAGACAGCTAAAAAAAGCTGCATTTTTAAAAATGCAGCTTTTTTTTAAAATTGATAAAAACTAAATATATTTATTTAGTTTTCATTGGTGGTAAATCAAATGCCGCTGATTCATGATTAAAATTGTTACGGTGCGACCCATCGCAGAAAGGTTTATTGGAGGATAATCCACAACGGCACAACCCTAAAGCTGTTCTTCCTTCTAATCCATATACTTTCCCATCGCAGTCCATTATTTCGAAGTCACCCTCTATTTTAATTGATCCGTTGTTGTTAATTATTAATTTTGTTTTGCTCATAGTTTCTTTGTTTTTCTGACTTCAAAGATTATAAAATATCTACTAAACTTTTATATTGATTTGCATTTTTTATGAAGTACTAACGCTATTTACATTAATTCTATTTTAACGAGTTAATTTCATTGTTAAGTTGATTCTAACAGTTCTTTTATTTTTTAATAGCGTCACTGTTAAAGAGAAATACTCTAAGTCTATTTCCATTCTGTAGGTTAAATCAAGTATATTTACAAAACTGCTGTTGAATTACAAGCAGCACTTTGGCTTTTTTAATAAATCTACTGCATTTAATAAAAACACTATTTATAGCATGAATAAAAAAATTGGTCTCTTAGAAGCAATGTCAATTGGTATTGGCGGAATGGTAGGCGGCGGAATTTTCGCCGTACTTGGTTTAGCCGTTTCATTAGCACAGGGCGGTACTCCACTCGCCTTTCTATTTGCAGGACTAATTGCTTTGATCACTTCCTACAGCTATGTAAAATTATCTCTAGCGTATCCTGATAGAGGCGGAACTGTAAAATTTATCAACCAAGGCTTTGGTCAATCTGTTTTTAGTGGCGGAATGAATAATTTATTATGGGTGAGTTATATCATTATGTTATCACTGTATGCCTCTGCTTTTGGTTCTTATGCTCCTAATTTATATTCAATAAGCTCTAAAGCTGTAGACTTTCATATCTATGCAAGTGCCATAATAATAGCAGCAACTGCCATTAATTATTATAGTATAAAAGTGGTGGGTCAAATTGAATCTTATGCGGTAATTATTAAACTTATTATCTTGCTTCTATTTGTCATAATTGGCGTATATGGTTTGTTTGGAAACACCAATTTATTCCAGCTTGCAATCTCTAATTGGGAAACCCCCATCAAACTTTTAACTGGAGGGATGGTCATATTTGTAGCCTATGAGGGATTTGAGTTGATTGCCAATGCTGCTCCTGACATTGAAAATCCCAAAAAAAATATTCCAAAAGCCTACTACTATTCTATCCTTTTTGTAATTGTGTTATATGTAATTATTGCAGTTGTCACCGTAGGCTCTTTGCCATTTTCAACTATTGCAACTGCAGAAGATTACGTGTTAGCCGCAGCAGCAGAACCTATGATAGGTAAAGCGGGGTTTACCATCATCACCATTGCCGCTTTAATCTCAACTTTCTCGGCCATCAATGCCTCCTTATATGGAGGCAGTAGGGTCAGTTATGAAATTGCCGAAGATGATGAATTGCCTCATCACTTAACCAGTAAACTTTGGAACCAACCTATAGGATTACTGATTACGGCTATTGCTACTTTAACAATTGCTAATTTGTTAAAATTAGAAAGTCTTTCAACTGCGGGAAGCGTAGGTTTTCTCTCCATCTTTGCAATTGTTAATTACGTAGGTTTTAAATTGCATAGCCAAATTAATGGTAACAGAGTCATCCCGTTACTAGGTTTTTTACTTTGTTGCAGTGCTTTGGTAATCCTAATACAACAACAATATTTGTCCAATAGAACGGGTGTGATTGCGGCATTGTCAATACTATTTAGCTGCTTTGTTTTAGAATGGATTTATAAATCAAAAACGCACCCATCATTGCAGTGATAGACAACAAAATCTCTATTTAATTTTTCTATTATTGCAAACATGAAAACGAAATTATTTAAAGAAGTTTATACCTAGTTATATAGTCTAATATTGGTCGTTTAAATGATGTATTTATTTGTTGACTTATTCAAAAACCAATATTATTTTAGTATCACCCTTAAATCACATTCAAATATGGAAGATAGATCTTTAGACACTGATTTTTTAACCAGCTTAAAATTTGAACCTTTAGAAAAAAAGAATTGGCATCAATTGGTAAAGTTATTTGGAAACAATGGCGCTTGCGGTAATTGCTGGTGTATGTACTATCGCCTTAAAAAAAGTGATTTTGATGAAGGAAAAAGCAATGAAGGTAATAAGGATGCAATGAAAGAATTAGTTTGGGCTGAAAAACCAACAGGAATTCTTGCTTTTTATGAAGACATTCCCATAGCTTGGTGCGCCTTTGCGCCTAGAGATGACTTCTCTAAACTAGCTAGATCTAGAGTACATAAGCCTATCGACAATCAGTTAGTCTGGTCTATACCTTGTACTTTTATTGCCAAAAAATTTAGACGTCAGGGCGTTTCTGTAGCAATTCTAAAAGGAATAGCAATCTATGCAAAAGCTGCGGGGATTAAAATTATAGAAGCCTACCCTACAATCCCTACACAGGAAAAACTCCCCGACTCATTTGCTTGGATGGGTTTGTATAAATCTTTTGAAAGAGCGGGTTTTGAAATTGTAGATCGTACTTCAAAAAACAGACCTATGGTACGCTATTATGTAAAATAACAGCACTCCCCGATTTTATTATAAGGTTTTTCGTTTTGTAAACATTACCAGAAAATAAATGGTAAATTAGTGCTTCTTTTTTTTGCATTTTGAAAACAGAAGAATTTAAAAAAATTGGATAAAATTAATCAGACAATACTAATATGGATAAATTAAAAATAGGATGGGTAGGACTTGGTAATATGGGGAACCCCATGGTTATGAATTTACTTAAAGCAGGTTATGAAGTAAGCGTCTTCAACCGTACCAAGGATAAAGAAGCAGCTTTAATTACAGAAGGAGCAAAAGCGGCGACCAGTTTGAAAGACATAATAGACAACAATGATGTCATTATCACCATGCTATCCAATGATGCTGCTGTGAAAGAAGTATTTGAAGGGGAGGGTGGGCTGTTATCTGCCAATTGTTCTGGAAAAGTCATTATCAACATGAGTACAGTTTCTCCAGAGACTTCTCGTTATTTGAATACTCTTTGCAAAAAAAAACAAGTACATTTTATAGACGCACCTGTTTCTGGTAGTGTTAAACCCGCCCAAGAGGGAACATTAGTTATCCTAGTAGGAGCTACTACCGCTGATTTTCAAATAGCTAAACCTATATTTGATGTTTTGGGTAAAATTGCAATTCATGTTGGCGAACCCGCTGTTGCTAGTTCGGCCAAACTTGCTATTAATTATTTGTTAGGTCTTAACCTACAAGGACTAGCGGAAACTGTATTATTTGCCGAAAAAAATGGCGTAAGTAAAGCTGATATGCTAAACATAATAAACCAAGGTGCCTGCGGTAACGGTATCACAAATATCAAATCTCCAGCAATAATCAACGACAACTACCCTGCTGCCTTTGCTTTGAAACATCTGGTAAAAGATTTAGGCTTAGCCAAAGCAGCAGGTTTAGATTCACCATTAATTCACCCACTGTATGATAGTTTTGTTCAGGCACAAGATGAAGGATTAGGTGAACAAGATGTGATGGCTATTATAAGTAGTTTAAAAAACAAATAAAACGATTTCAAATAATAATAATACTTAGTAATTTATGGGTTTATTTTCAGCACTTCTAGGCAACGCAGGAGCGGTAAGTCAAGAGCAACTAGCTAAAGAATACGGGCAGTTAATGATTGATGGTGAGGAAATAGAATTGGGTTTTAAATTAATTCGCGACACTTTTATCTTCACTACTAAACGCTTAATTTTAGTAGACAAGCAAGGATTAACTGGCAGCAAAACTGAATACAAATCGATTTCTTATAAAAGCATCTCAAGATTCAGCATTGAAACAGCAGGCACTTTTGATCTCGATGCGGAACTGAAAATTTGGGTGTCTAGTGAATTGCAACCCAGTATCAGAAAACAATTTAACAAATCCGTGAACGTATATGAAGTTCAAAAAATACTTGCTCATCACGTATTAAGATAAAAAAAACATGAACACAAAACTTCAGCTTTGCCTACTTGTCAGTTTATGCTTCATCAGTTGTAAACCAACCATAGACGAATCTACTAAAATAAAACAGCTGCTTGAAAAAGAATCAGCGACATGGCGCTCTGGAGACAGCCAGGCACATGCATCTTGCTGGCACATTCAGCCCTACAGTAAGATACTTGTTTCTACCATGGATGGCAAAACCTATGATGTCCCTCCAATGGAGATGATTAAAATAAACCCTGATAATGTAGGCAGTGGTGGAAGTTCAATAAATACCAATTATAAAATGAGCATCCATAAAAACAATGCTTGGGTAAGTCATGATGAAGTATCAACTGCAAAAGATGGAAGTATAAGCTATTCCCATGAAATCAGATTATTAGAGAAAGTAAATAAAGAATGGAAACTGGTAGGACAATCCATTCATGTTTTTAAAAAAGAATAATTAAACGCCATTTCTCTTATTGAAATGTTAATATGGTAATGCTGTAAGCTTTCAAAAAAGTTTTGTAACAGCTAAGGTTCTCATTTATAAGATCTTTGTAATCTAATTATTAGTGACAACTCAAAATATAGATATCATGGAAAATGAAAAAGCAATAAACCTATTAAACAATTTAATTGAAATTAATAACGACAGAATTGAAGGCTATGATACCGCTTCGAAAGAAACAGAAGAGGGAGATTTAAAAGCATTATTTGCACAATTTATTCAAACTAGTCTAAAATGTAAAGAAGAATTAGTTATTGAAGTTACCAGTTTAGGTGGTGAACCAGCAGAAGGTACTAGAGTAACAGGTAAATTTTTCAGAGTTTGGATGGACGTTAAAGCTGCTCTAACTGGAAAAGACAGAAAAGTAATTTTAGAATCTTGTGAATATGGAGAAGATATAGCAAAGAAAAATTACGAAGACACCTTAAAAGACCATGCAACAGACTTGTCATTTAATGTGCAATCTATTCTTAAAAACCAGTATCTACAAATCAAAGCAGATCATGATCGAGTTAAGGCTATGTGCCAAGCATTAGACTAAAATTTTTGAATAGAAAAAAAATTGTAGAAAAATGCAAAATGTGGAAGAGTGCATTTTTCTACAATTTATAAAAATAAAAACGCGGTTATAAAACGCGGTTAATCTGGCTTACTTTTTTACTGTAATATTTTTCTTTAATAGAGGAAATGATCACACCTCCACTAACAGAAGCATGAATAAACTTAATATCACCGTCGTTAACGTCAACAACCATACCTACATGATTGATGCGATTTCTACGACTTGTTTTAAAAAAAATTAAATCGCCTTTTTGAGCATCCTCATTATTGATTACAACTCCATATTGAGATTGTTCCAGCGAAGTTCTAGGCAATTGAATATCAAAAGCACTAAAAGTATTACACATTAAACCGGAACAGTCGATTCCGTTTTTAGAAGTACCGCCATAAACATACCTTGTTCCTAAGTTTTCTGATGCTGTCGAAACCAACTTGTCTAAAAATTCAGAATCATAAGCTGTTTTTCCAGTATATGGTGCAGTATATTTGTCTGCTGTTTCATTTGAAGCTATCGCCTCTTCA
>Ga0070748_1000273_pt1 | contig 26094 bp, 18 predicted proteins | sample VirMetDEL_Nov_12_FD_77015 | JGI IMG/M metagenome (GOLD analysis project Ga0070748, IMG submission 77015) | Aqueous microbial communities from the Delaware River and Bay under freshwater to marine salinity gradient to study organic matter... | ecosystem: Environmental > Aquatic > Marine > Coastal... | reverse complement strand
CGAATTTTAACCTGATGGTCAATCCGTCCCAAATACTCCAGTGAGCCGTCTGGCAACCAGCGTGCCAAATCACCAGTTCGATACAGCCTTTCAGAGCTGCCGGGCAACGCCGGATCATAATACTGGTTGGTAACAAATCGCTCGGCTGTCAATTGCGGACGATTAAGATAACCACGGGCCACGCCAGCACCGCCAACATACATCTCACCACTGACACCAACCGGAACCAGATTATGTTCAGTATCCAGTACCATGACAGACAAGTCTGCCAATGCACGGCCGATTAAGCTGGAATCTTTACCCATGTTTATATCATTTGCGGTGATTCTTTTGAAAGTCACATGCACTGTAGTTTCGGTAATACCGTACATATTAATCAATTGCGGTGCATTATCGCCAAATTTTTCCACCCACAATGATAACGACGCCAAATTCAATGCTTCACCACCAAAGACTACGTAACGCAATGATAATGGCGTGTCTTTATGCTGGATAATGACTGACAGCTGGCTAAACGCACTTGGCGTCTGGCTCAGCACCGTGACTTTTTCCTGCTCAACCAAACGGTGAAAATCCACTGCCGAACGAGTTACTTCATGGGGCACAATCACCAGCGTCGCGCCATGGAATAAAGCCCCCCAAATTTCCCAGACAGAAAAGTCAAAGGCAAAAGAGTGAAACAGGGTCCAGACGTCTGTGCGGTCAAAAGTGAAACCAATTTCACAGGCGGCAAACAAACGAGGCACATTCCGGTGTTCAATCAGTACCCCTTTGGGCACGCCCGTTGAACCAGAGGTATAAATCACGTAAGCCAAATGATTAGCAGTCAACTCCAGTTGTGATAAAGGAATGTTTGCATCACTATAAGCGGCTAAACGAGTCAACAAGTTATCACTATCCAAACACACTGCCTGGTCATCGCTAACCAATGTTTTTTCGCTCAAATGACTTTGCGTCAATACAGTTGTCAATCCGGCATCTTCAAGGATATGTCTCAGCCTAGCCTGTGGAGAACCAGGATCCATTGGTACGTAAGCACCACCAGCTTTTAAGACTGCCAGGATAGCAATCAGCATTTCTAGTGAACGATCGACACAGATGCCAACCAGGGTATCCGGTTTAATCTGTTTTTCTTCGATCAGGTAACGCGCCAGTCGGTTGGCCTTAGTGTTAAGTTCTGCATAAGTAAGCTGTTGACGTGGCGCCCCTACATCATCAAACACTAGCGCAATAGCATCCGGATTGTTTTCTACCTGGGCTTCAAACAACTCATGGATACACTTGTCACCAACAAAATCCGAAGACACAGTGCTCCACTGAACCAATTGTTGCTCCTGCTCTTTACTGCTGAGAATAACCGGCTTAAATACATTGACTTGAGGGGCGTTAACTAGGGCATCGAACAAACAATTAAAATGCTCCGCCATGCGAGTTATCGTGGCGGTTTCAAATAAATCGGTGTTGTATTCCCAGCCCAGCAATAATCCTTCATCGCTTTCACTGATATTAAGGGTTAAGTCATACTTGGCAATAAGCTCCTGCTGTTCAACCGGATGCAGTGTCAATCCAGGTAATTCAAGCATCGGCTGCTGGTTGTTTTGCAATACCAGCATCACTTGAAACAGCGGACTGTGATCTAAATTACGTGCCGGTTGCAGGTGTTCGACCACTTGCTCAAAAGGCACCTGTTGATTGGTGTAAGCTGCCAACAACATCTGTCGGCTTTGTTCAAGCAACTGACAAAAATCAGGATTAGCAGAAAGGTCGCTACGCAATACCAGACTGTTAACAAAGAAACCGACTAAATCAGCTACTTCAGTCTGCTCCCTATTGGCTACCGCAGTGCCCATGACAATATCGGTTTCGTTGCTGTAACGTGACAACAACACTGAGAATACTGCATGCAATCCCATAAACAGGGTAGCATTATAGTCTTGACATAATTTCACCAGAGCCGTACGGCTGCCCGGGCTGATTTGCGCATAATGAGTTTTTCCGGCAAAACTTTGTCTTAGCGGACGCTGGTGATCAAGCGGCAGATTATGAATTTGTGGCAAGTCTTCCAACTGCTCCGCCCAGTATTTCAATTGTCGATCCAGCACAACACCTTGCAATTCATTGCGTTGCCAGTGAGCATAATCGCTATAGCGTAGTGTTAATGGGGTTAAGGGGTTATCTTCCGCCACTAAATAGGCTTTATACAACACATTAAATTCATTAACAAAAATACCTACAGACCAGCCGTCAGCAGCAATATGATGGATATTAAACAACAATACGCCAATCTGGTTCTCCTGCTCACCAGACAAATGCAGGTAACTCATTCGGATCATCAGATCAGCAGATAAATTAAAGTTTTTCAGATTGTCTTCACGGATCAGCTCGCTAACTTCCGTCTGTTGCACTTCGCCATTTAGAGCCGTTAAATCATGATATACCAGAGAAAAATCAACGTTTTCACGAATAACCTGTTCCGCTTCTCCCTGACGTTCTACAAACATCGTACGTAACGGTTCGTGACGGTCGATAATGGTGGTAATCGCCCGTTCTGCGACCTCCTGGTTAAAGGAGCCGGAAACGTGCATCGCAGCAGGCATATTATACTGAGCGCTGCCTCCTTCCCTACGGTCGATAAACCACAGACTTTGCTGGGTATAAGACATAACCAAAGGGTCATTCTGCTCAGAGACTCTGATAACCGGACTCTGTAGAACCCTTTCATTATCTTGATCGATAAGTGCTGCCAGAGTGCGCATATCCGCAACAGAAAACACTTGCTTAAAGAGCAGTTCGCGCGCCATTTTGACTCGAATTTCAGCCACCAGACGCATCACCAGTAATGAATGACCACCTAGGGCAAAAAAATTGGCGGTGACACTGATTTTTTCACCATCCAAATCCAGCAGCTGTGCCCAAATCTCACAGAGAATTTTCTCACTAGCCGTTGCAGGGGCAATATAACTCACCTGCAATAAGGTACTATCGGGTGCTGGCAATGCTTTTTTATCAATCTTGCCGTTAGGAGTTTGGGGCCACTGATCAATAAAAACAAAAGCCGAAGGCAACATATATTGAGGCAAGTTGCACTGGATCTGTTGTTTTAAAGACATTAACAAAGCAGCCTCATCGTCTGCGGTCTGTTTTTGAATATAAGCCACCAACCGTTTGTCACCAGGCTCATATTCACGGGCCAGCACAATCACCGAAGCCACTTCAGCGCACTTGGACAACTGATATTCAATTTCTCCCAATTCAATCCTGAAACCGCGAATTTTTACCTGATCATCAATCCGCCCTTTATATGCCAGGTTGCCATCAGGCATATAACGAACCAGATCGCCAGTTTTATATAACCTGTCAACCGAACTTGAAAAATACGGATTTTTGATGAAAACCTGGTCAGTCGTATCAGGGCGGTTAAGATATCCCCTCGACAAACAATCACCACCGAGATAAAGCTCCCCAGTCATGCCCATAGGAACCAACTGACCCTTGCCGTTTAAAACATAAGCATGGGTATTATCAATCGGTTTACCGATCAAAACAGCGCCGTCAACAATTTCATTCATTGCCATCACCGTAGAATAGGTAGTATCCTCAGATGGGCCATATAAGTTGACTACCCGCTGCAGCTGCAGCGACTGGTGTAAACCATTAACCAGTGATTTGGCCAGTGGCTCACCTGCAAGGTTAATGGTGGTCACAGAACTCGGGATGCGATTTTCATTCAACACTGCTTGCACCCCGGAAGGTACGCTGTTGATTAGTGTGATACCTTGATCTTCATAATTATGTTCAATCAGGGCTAAAATATTCTCAACAATCAGGCAAGCCCCCCCCCTAATCAAAGGGGCCAACAATTCAAATACTGACAAGTCAAAATTTAAAGAGGTGGAAGCCAATACAAAGCCCATTTCGTCATCGCTGAAATAGCGGTTTGTCCAATGCAAAAAAGCCACAGTATTGCGGTGCTCAATCAACACCCCTTTTGGTTTGCCCGTCGAACCCGAAGTATAAATTGCATAAGCCAGTTTATCAGAACGTTGCTCAACCCCCCGTGGCAAATTATCTTTCGGAAAATTGGCTAGGGTCTGTAAAACTTCATTGCTGTCTAACTCGACAAATCTGATATCTTCAGCCAAGTCAAGACGATCGGCCAGCGCCTCTCCGGTTAATAAAAATTTCAGTCCTGTATCTTGGACAATATAGTCTAGTCGGCTCTGGGGATAATTAGGATCCATTGCCACATAAGCACCACCAGCTTTTAAAATAGCCAATATGGCTACCAACATGTCCATATTACGCTTTACGCAAAGACCAACCAGATCTTCGTTCTGCAGCCCATTTTCACGCAAATAATGGGCCAGCTGGTTGGCAGATTGGTTCAGCTGATCATAACTGAGGGTCTGGCCTGAAAATGCCACCGCTATATTATCTGGAGTTCGCAGCACTTGGGCTTCGAACATTTCATGCACCAGTTGCTCCGGGGCAAGTTCTATCGGTTGACTGTGCACTCCTTGACACAGAAATTGTATTTCCTGTTGAGGTAACAATTCAAGGTCAGCTAACGCCTTACCTGAACTAACAGAAGCCGTCACTTGCTCCAGCAGATGCTCAAAACGGTTGGCCAGCAACTGGATTTCCTGCTGAGAAAAATAAGCATGGTTGTGATCCAGTTGCAATTCAATATTGTCACCGTCACCATCCCATATTGTGACCGTCAGAGGTACTTTATCCCGATTGTGACTGTGATAGATCACATCGGCACCAACGCCATCGAAAGCCAGTTTCGTGTAATCAAGCTTAAGATAGTTAAAACTGACATCGTAAAAATCATTTTTCTGGCCGCTCAATCCCAACGCCTGCATCAGATGGCCGACAGGAAAACGCTGACGGCGAAAGCTGGCTTTTTGCAGTTTGGCAATCTGCTGCACCAGAGTTGTAAAGCTAGCGGACGTGTCTACTTCGACAATCAACGGGCTGACGCAGGTAAACACAGCAACCATTTTTTTCTCGACGCTATTTCTGCGATTATGGGCAGGAATACCAAAAGAGATGGCGTTGCGCTCGTAGGCCAAAGCAAAATAGCTACTCAATACACCGAGAAACAATTGTGGCACCCCAACACCCATGGCTTCGGCGGTTTTGGTAAAGTGATTAAATAAACTACGGGTTAGCTGCACTCGATGGCGGGAACTTGGAATCTGGTTGACATCCCCGAAATCACCAAGGTAGTGACCAGTCAGTAATGCTTCAGGAACCGTTGCACAATGCTCCAGCCAGAATGACTTGTCGCTTTGATAACGAGCTGACTCAACATAACGTTGATCTTTGGCACAAATACTTTGCCAACAACCAGCATCGCCCTGACCATCATCGATTTTGTTATAATAATCTGCCAGTTTATGGGCCCAGTTAGAAAAACCCCAGCCATCCATCGCCAAGTGGTGACTTAAACCAACATACCAATATTTATCATCAGCCAATTTAACCAGATAGGCATGACACAATTGGCGGTCATGATAAACTATTGGGGTTTGAAACAATTGATCCATCCAGTCGATCGCAGCCTGTTCAGGCTTCGCTTCATCACTGAAATCACGTTGTGGCAGCTCTACTGAGCGCTGGTGACTGATATACTGCTCAACATCGTCACTGTCAGCGACGATACGTATACCAAAAGCATCATGGTTAATCACCACTTCACTGTGTGCTTGGCACATTCTTTCAATATCAAGTGCGTCGCAACGCACATAACCACCAATATTGTATAAGGGACTACCACTGTTATGCAGCTGATCGAAATAAATATCTTTTTGTGTCAGAGATAAAGAAAATCTCTCTATTGAATCATCCATTTTTACTGCTTATCCTATGAAATAGTTCCATCTTCAGCTCAATTTTTACACAAAAAGTCCCTTGAAGCACTGATAACAAAGTGCCACAAAAGCTCTTAAATCGTTGAAATTATTTAATTAAACAACACCTACCGGTACATTTTTGCTATTTATTATTGTACGGTTCTTAGTTTTTTGATTAATGATGTCGCGATCAGTAATACAATCGTTCAGTGAACCATTTTCCATCACCAGTATTTTATCTGCGACATCAAAATAGCGATCATCATGGCTAATCACTACCACAACTTTGCCTTTGCTTTTCAGTTGCGGCAATACATTGTAATAGAAGAACTCTTTGAAGATCGGATCCTGATCAGCCGCCCATTCGTCAAATAAATAAAACTCTTTGTCTTCAAGGAAAGCAACCAATAATGCTAGTCTTCTTTTTTGACCGTCAGATAAATCTAAGGTTGAGAATACGCCATTTTTAATTGTCACTTTGCTATCCAGCCCCAGTTCCTTAAGATAGTGAGTTATTTCTTCTTTTGCATCGCTGTTACTGTCGTCAAGTAAACGGTTGAAAAGATAATAATCGGAATAAATCGATGAAATCGTCTGACGGACACTTTTGATGCTGAAAGCTTCAACCAGGGTATTGCCAAAGCTAATGGTGCCGCCGGTAGGCTGATTATGCAGGGTCAACAGCTTGCTTAGGGTTGATTTACCAGAACCGTTACCACCAACAATAAAGGTGATAGCTCCTTTTTCAATGGTGAAATCAACAGGACCAACTTTAAAACCTTCTAAACCGTCGCGTTCTGGGTATTGATAACTCACGCCAGAGAAGTGGATCTGTTCCCATGACTCAAGTGGAAAAACTTCCTGGTTAATATTTTCTTCCGGAATTTCGTCAAATATTTTATTGACTTTATTCAGCGATACCCGTGAAACCAGGATCATCGGAATGGAGTTAATCACAATGGATATCGGCCCGGTAATATATAATAAGGCCATCACCACACCGACCAGTTCTTCGCTACTAATGGCCTCGTAGTTGATAAATATAAAGGTAACAATACCAATCACGAAAAAACTGATCATGTCACCATAATTGGCAGCAGCACTTACAATGGTGTTACCGGTTTTATCGGCTTGACAAACCTCGTATTCGTTCTTCGTTAACACCTCTTCCAAATAAACCCGACTTTTGACGTCATTTAGTTTCAACTCCTTGGCACCATAAATCAAGCCACGGATGCCTTCCAGCAGGTCATCAACCTTTTTTCTGGAACGGGAAAAATACATATTACTGAACATCATTGGCACCTGATAGGTAATGGTGCCGAATGAAATGGCGCCAATGACAAACCAGAAAACATCGACGTTAAGGTAGAGCAAAAAGCCCAGTAAACCAATTATAGTCACCCCATTTATTAACAAATCAGGCATCATTCTTGCCCCATTGACGATACGGGCGACATCGGTAGTGATAGTCGCCAGCAATTTGGACGACCCCACAGAATCAAGTACAGTGGTCGATGCAGCCATGATTCTCTTGTACAGTTTGAGCCGCAGTTGCATGGTAACGTCAATCGATACTCTGGTTAATATCACCTGAGATAAGGTTCTGGTGATCAGAATGAAAATACACAAAAAAAGAAACAGTGTGGCAACTTTGTAATTGCTCACTTCAAATAACCATGCGGTTCTGACACTCGATTCTGACTCGACAATTGTATTGGGATCAAGGCTAATTGCACTAAGTACGATAGGAATTAAAAATGCATAGCTAATACCCGAAAGTGCCCCTAACACTATTGAAAAAAATACTTTATTCGGCGCTTGCTTACTGAATGCATCAAAAAGCTTCATTCATCTATCCCCTATTTACCGTTTACTAATTTTTTCAGCACTAATTCTGTACTGATTCTTGCATCTTTCAAGTCTATGTAATGTACATCACTGAAAGGCTCGACCATATCGTCATAGTGTTGACTAAACATATTCCCCGATTGCCCGGTAGAATTCATATAACGATGTGTCACATCCTGCTGGCCAAGACTCATGATCTGTCTGAACCCAGCACCAAAAGACTGTTCAAATCCTTCCGACTCGACATAACTGGCAGTGCCAACATTGATCGTATTTGGTCCACCACCGCTGGCAACTCGACGTTCATATAATGACTTGAGAACATTAACTTCGCTAAAAGGTTTGTGCCTATATACGGTTGTATGTATTTCGCCCCAGGCCCAATCATCCATGTCCGAACCGACAAGTTTCGACAACTGCCCAATGGCCATATCCAGAGCCTTTTGCATTGCCCATTCACAGTTTTCCACCGCCACTGTTTTAGTATTATCACACCATTGAGCCCCCCCCGGAGTTAGCGCAGCTGCAATTTGGTTGTAAGTGGTGTTCATGTAAACATCGCTTAACAAACCACTGTGCTGAGTACGACCAAAAGGTGCTTCGAGGTTATCTGCAAATAAGACAACTCTGAGGTATCGGCTCCAACTATAAAATATTGACGCTCCCTGATTGTCAGCAGCCATATCGCCATCCCAACTAGCGATGTACTGTTGCGCTTCTTTTTGTTTTTCCGTTACCATAGGTGCAGATTTTAGCAAAGAGACCAAACCGGCCGAACCAAAACTGACCGTATCACCCTGCATGTTTTGCATATAATCGAGCGATAGCGTTTTATCGGTTTCAAGCCCCTGCTTTATTAACTGCTCAATCCTATTTGCTCTGTCAGCAGGCGCCCAGTCGTTGGAAATATGGTATGGGTAATCATCATCAACCATTTTATTGTTGGCCGATACAATATAACCCTTTTCCGGATTATAGCTTTGTGCCCAATCAGCAAATGGAATATATCCTGTCCATTGATACTCACCTGTATTTCCAACCACCGGCAATTGTCCATCCCCTTTGGCACGAACGGGGATATTACCAGCCCCCATATAGCCGATATTGCCCTGTTTATCGCTGTATAAAAAGTTAAGTGTCGGTGCCATATGGCTTTTCAATGCCGACTTGAATGTTCCCCAGTCACTGGCATAATTGAGTCTGAAGAATGACTCATAAGTGGTGTCATTATCATCAAGCGCGGTCCAGCGTAATGTCACAGGTTGATCAGACAAGCCAAATACATCGCTGATTACCGGTCCGCGAACTGTTTTTCGTACCACGACTTCAACGGGTTTTATCGCTTCCCGGAGCATCACTGGAAACTTCGGACGAACTTTAATATATTGCTTTTCGCTTTCAAACTTGCGCCAGTTTCCTTTATCCATGTAAAGGTTTACATCAGTACTATTGATTTGTTCGAAATAAAGATCCTGAACATCGGCCATCATGTTAGTACCGCCCCATGCTATCTGTTGATTGCGGCCAAAGATGATCACCGGCAACCCTACAATGGTCATACCCGATGCATTGATCTTATTACCAATTAAATTGGCCATATACCAAATAGAAGGTATCTGTATGCCAACGTGCGGATCATTGACCAAAATGGCATTGCCGTCTTCAGTCAATTTTCCTGATATGGCCCAGGCATTGCTGCCGACAAATTCACCACCAATTTTCAGTTGTTGCTCAAATTCATCTTGCAATTGAACCATTGCGGAAAGGGCCTCAATGGTTTTGGCTTCTGTTGTGACCACGGTTACCGCTTCACCATCAAGAGAACCAGCGAATAACTCAGCCTTCTGGGCATCATCCAAATAAGACCGGGCAAAGAACTGGCTTATCTCACTCCACATGCTATTAGACAAATTCAACGCAAAAACTTTGCTCCAAGCCAACGAATCAATCTCAGTCCAGGGTTCTGGCGTGACATCTAGCATGTCAAATTCCAGCGGCAGGGAATCGGCGGCTTTTATCCAAGCATTGATACCCGCGCTATAAGCAGTAAGCGAAGATTTGGCTTGCGGAGACAATGCATCCCATGCAGATTGCGCAGACTCGTACAGCCCAAGTGTACGTATTTGGGCGTCAATCTTGACTGACGACACCCCAAACACTTCACTCAAGCGGCCTTGGGAAATTCTGCGTTGCAGTTCCAGCTGCCATAAACGATCTTGTGCGTGAGCAAAACCTATACCAAAAAACACATCGTCGTCGCTGTCGGCTTTGACATAAACGGCACCATTATCATCCCGGCTCAGGCTAATATCCCCAGCAATTCCATTGACATTTAGTGCCCCTTGTACTTTCGACAAGCCAAAGTTCATGGTGAAAAATGTATAACCTATAACGATCACAGCTGGTAATATTATTAGTAGAAGAAATCTTAAAAATATAGTGCGCATTCTATTACATAAACTCCATTTTCGTTTACTTACTATCTAGCCACTTAGCTTAATTAGCTTAATTAGCTTATCTTATTGTTAAGCTAATAATTTTAATCTAAAATTGAAAAAAGAATAATACATAAGCCCTATAAAATAGCAACCACTACGAGTCAAGAATGTGAAATTAAATCCACAAATTATTAACGTATTTAACATTGGTACGTACTAATTTAAAAGTGAACGTGTGTAACAATTCCATCAACACTGCGCAAGCAAGAAGCTATCGTTTATTCAAAAACATCCTATTAGTAAAGTAACATCCGTATTAAGGATCAGCGGTGAACAGCTAAAAAAATGGCGAGGGGGTACTAATTTATCTAAATAGCTCGGCCGCAAGCGACCGAGTTGTAAAACAAGCCTAACTGATTTGAATTAACTTATTTACTATCTAATTCAAGCAACTGCTCTTGGACATATTTCCTGATCACATCTTCAGTAGTATTCCCGATTGTTTCGAAAAAGTGACTTTGAGCCCACAATTTCACCCCCCTGAAATATTGCCTTTTTACGTCCGGGTATATACGAAAAAACTCACGAGCTGTAATACTTTTGATTATTTACATTACATCACTTGGTTATTGTTTAGGTATTCCCCTAATCATCATGTGAATATGATCTTCAGGTATTTCTAGCTCCACGATATCAATATCGTAGTCATAATCTATTTTTTGAATTATAGCCTTTATCGTTGCACGATAAGGCTCAGCAAAAACTTTGTACCGATAATAAGGTATCCATACAAAGTGATACATTAATCTAAATACATGATGCGTATTTCGTTGAAGTTCCATGAACCGAATAGCATTTACTGGGGTGTCCCTGTATACACCATCCAGCATGGGGTAAGCCCAGAGATTTACGCTTACCTAGTTAAATCCCCTCTTCATTCCTGACGTAACCTGCGGTATTAACAGTTAAATTTATTTTACCAGCGACGAGAATTTATGGCTCTCTGGCGCTGTTGAGCCTAATATGACCACCGTATTATTGTCACGATGAAATAAAGATCCATTTAACCACAGAGACAAAAAACTCATTTAGCAGCCAAACTACCGATTTTTGCCAAGGTATTGCAGGCGTTTGCGGTCATAAACCATGGCAGTGTTGCGTTCTGGTGTTTTGTTTGTTTTTATCAATAGCAGTAAAACCATGACCCGTACCTTGACGTAGGACGGGACGAGTTTTTCGAAGCGTTTATCAAAAGGAAACCTCCAAGGGTAACCAGATTCAGGTGAGATAATAGATTCTATCGTCGCCAAACTGCTACTTAAATTATTGAGTGATCCTTTAAACTTTCACAGTGGAATATGCAACTGAAGTCAATGAAAAATAAATAAAAACTGCGCTTTATATTATAGGTTCATAATCACGTCAAATTAACGCGCATAATGGTGTTTTATCAAAAATTAATGAATAAAGTTGATGTAAGGTGAGCCAACCTTTTACCGACATTGATGGCGAAGCTCTTCAGGCACTAATTACTTGGGTTAGCAAAGCGAAGGAAGATAATCTCGCGTATAATCCAGAAGACTATCAGTTATTGCTTGATGCGTTATTAACGTTAGCAAACATAAAAAGTCGTTTGACCAATCATGCCGTCACTGCGCATAAATGTTCATTTACAAATACTTTACATGGTTGCATTTTTATCGCCATAGAAATATTCAAGAGTTATTGAGTATTAAAATGACCACCGCAGGGTGCTCGACCAAGTGTGAGCTTACGACAAGATAGCTCACGTTTTACATCAGTGAATGTTAAGCCACCGAGAATTGCTGTATAAACTCACTGTTTATTGCTATTTTATGCCAATAAGTAGTGATTTTTCAGTATCTTTTGACCAGACATATTATTTTTACCATTAAATCAATCACTTACATGTGGCGTAAATATTGCTTTAAAACCACAAAATTTTAAACATTTATCTGAGGGTTATTTATGCGGAAACATTTAATGTCTTTGCTATTGGCATCAGCTGCTTCAATAGGGCTGTCCAACACTACCAAAAGAGGAGGCACTAAGGTAAGCATCGCTGACATTAATTCAGTCAGTGGGGGGGTCAAGGTCGACGATGGTGAAACTACCGCTGACATTAATTCAGTCAGTGGGGGGATCATTATTGGCAGCAAAGCTAAGGTCGAATCGATAAACTCTATCAGTGGCGGGATAAAAATAGGTGATTTCAGTCAGGTTAAGGCGGTAAAAAGCGCTAGTGGCAGCATCACTATTGGCCGCAATGTGAAGCTGGGATCTGTAGATATCGTCAGCGGAAGAATCAAAATTGACGATTACTGTCAAATCAAGTCCTTGCAAACCGCCAGTGGCAATATCAAAGCAGGCAAAAACGTGTTGGTGAGCGACAAGGTTGCTACCGTCAGTGGCAATATCAGCTTTATGCAACAGGCTAATATTGGTGGCGATGTTCAAACCCATAGTGGCAATATTTTTCTAGCAGAGAACTCCAGCGTTAAAGGTGACATTATAATCAATAAAGAAACGTGCAAGCTATTTAAGTTTTCCAACGGCAAATATGATCATCCCAAACTGGAACTTGCCGAAGGTGTTACGGTTGCGGGTCAGATTCACTTGTACTGGGAAGTAGTTCTGATTTTGCCTGACTCCGTTGAACCGACGAAAGTGATCCGTCATTACTAGGAAAAAATGCAGACTGCTGTTGCTTTAAACAAGACAGTCTAGTTATAGTACTGGTAATTATAAAAGTGTCGCACGATAGTAGTCACTCGGTTTCGAGTCGTCAGTTTCTGGTGGCAGGGGATAGTTTCCTTGTTTGAATTGGGTAATGATTTGTGCCATTACTCGGACAAAATGGCCCCTTTCGCCATCATTAAGTTCAGGCGCCATTTGCTCTAGATTGTCAACCATCTTTCTGGCATGGCCCAGGAAGCCTGATTTTGATTCGTTATTTTTGTTGCGGTAGATAAATTCAGGACGAATGTAGTTGTTTATTCTCACCATGGCATTTTCATTGCCATGGTGAGACCAGGTGATCCCTGATTGCGGCACAGGATAACTGCCTTTTTTGAATTGCTCAATCATGTCTTCCAATATTCTAAGCACGTGAAGTTTTTCTGACTTGTTTAGTTCAGCTATCATTTGTTCTAAGCTACCAATCAAATTGCTTATCATCGGTAGGAAATTGGATTTTTCATTGCCATATTGTTGGTGATACCAATAGTTAATTGAAATGGCGTTTGCCGTTGGCACCGATACCTCATGCAACCAGTAAGGTGGCAGATAAAGCAATTCGCCGGGCTTCACAACAATATCAAAGTATTTCGGATATATTTCTGCTAATTCTTTAGCCCTGACCTGGCACCACTGACCTTTAGTCTGTGCCACGGAGATGGCTTCGGGTGGGAACAGCATCAGCTTTTTTTCACCCTCTATCACCGCGAGTAAATTATCATAGCCATCAAAATGCAAAGTTGTTACTCCCCGGCCAATCCAGATATTCGTTTCATTAAAAGATTCAAGCCAGTCCGGTGGCGGGCATGCTTGAGAGCCTATGTCACCCTCTTTGCCAATATTTAAATAATTGAACAACGGTAATTGGGGCGAATAACATAATTCGGAATCGTTACTTTTCAAGTGTTGTGATAACTTAGAAAAAGTCATTCGCTCTATACCGTGGTCTAGTTTGCAAGGTAATTCTAGGTCTGCGTAAAATGAAGAAAAGTACTCCATGGAAAACAGGCTATACGCTGGCCAATTTTCTACTATATCGGTAATAATTACAGGTATACCTTTTTTAAGCAAAGGCATGAATTCTTCCTTTGTTGATATTCTCTGTATTTTACCCAAATCATCCATTTTATTATCCTTTAGTAATTAGTATTGAAAATTAAATCTGTGTTCCTATTAAGTGCTTAAAGATATAGAAGCCCATGTCGAATTTCAAGGATCTTGTATTCTTAATGTTAAATATTATCAATGTGCATATTTTCATCGTTTGCAATAGCAATGCCGGCATCAATACTTTCTTTTTCTGTAATCTCTGAGGGCCTAGACATTTATGAGCGTCCGGCCACCTGCACATTTCTCTCGTTAATTTTTCATTCTAAAGTTGCTCCAATAGATTCATTGGACCAACTTATGTCTCGTAAAACTATTGATGATTAGAAAAAACTTGTAGATGAAAAAATAGCCAGCGGTTCATCTGTGTCCCCGTTTTGCTATCAGTATCAATTAAACCCAAAATATTTTTACTCCCGTAAAGCTATGATTTGTAAGGCGCGAGAAAATACGGGCTTTACTCAAGCCCATGTCATTTCCAAGCAAGCAACATTATCGATCACAAAGGCAGGGCAAAATATAACACTCATAACACCTGTCGCTGAATTATCGCTACCGAGTGATACTTCAGAACAATTTATCGCTGAATTACTGAATGGTTTAGCGTTATGAAAATATTTTGCTCTGTGCCTGAGGTATTTCTTTATCGTGATTTTGTTGATTTTCGCAATTATGCGGAGCATTTAATTTTGTGCAGTAGTTATTGGGAAACAAATATATTCACTAGGGTTTGACTGATTATAACTGCACATAATATCCATCACATTACTTGTGAGACTTGAGCATCTCAAGACGTTTATCCGGCGCTCTGAACTTCCCTCGTTGGAGAGAGGGAGGCGTCATCGCCATTAGCGTTTCTAATTTTTCGTCTGGATCTGCCCTCAAATAAACCTCTGTACTCTTTAAACCCACATGCCCCAGCCATAAAGATACTTTTCTTACATCATCAGTCGCTTTAAGCGTGTGCGTAGCACACGAATGCCTTAATGAATGAGGAGATACTCGCTTTTCCCCCAGTGATGGTTGTTTTATCGTAGCTGCTTTAACATGCTTCGATAATATATATTCAAAACCAGAACGCGTCATACAACCACCTTCTGCATTCAAAAATAGCTCAGGTGCGAATGCCTTATTAGATCGTGTAGCCAGCCAAGAGCGAAGGACTGTTACTGTTTCCTTCCATTGTGGCAATATACGCTCACGGCGACCCTTACCAATGACATGAATTGTCGGTTGAGGCTGAAAGACAAGCTGCCGTAGATTTAATCCAACTAATTCAGATACTCTCAAGCCCGCAACAAAGCACAAATACAACATTGCTCGATCTCGTATTCCTGAATATGTATGGGCCTCAGGCGCATCCAGTAGCGCTTGCATCTCAGGTTTTGTGGTTTGACCCTTTGGCGATTGATCTCGCATATCAAATTCAAAGTTATAACAAGGCTCGGCGTATGTTATCCAACATAGCAACAATAACGCTTGAGCATGTTTTGGAAATTAACTCCATTGTTGCGAATGAAAGCAGAAATAAAGGATTTACACGTACAGGTCAAAGTTGGATTGGTAGTAATTCGCCAGTAAAGTCTAGTTTTGTGTTTCCACCACCAGAATATTTAAATGAGCTACTTATAAACTGGTTAGATTATATGAATAATTCAAATGTAAGTGAGGAATGCAAGGCTATATTTGGTCATAATCAATTAATTGGAATTCATCCATTTAGTGATGGTAACGGCCGAACTGGTAGATTGTTTTTACAATCTACCTTAGAAAGGAAGTATGGGGAAATCATTCATCCTTGCTTATATAGATTAAACAATAAAGATGACACCTATATTGAAGCAATTCAATCAACACTGACCGCTAAGGGAGTTTCCGAGCCTTTACATAAATTTTGGTCTGAGGGTCTTGAATGGAGCAATAAAACCAAACAAAAAATGTATGTTATTTTAGAAAAAGGGCAAATGGCAATAGCTAGCCAATTAATGATGGCACCCATTTCAGAAAAAGCGACTAAGTTAGTTAATTATTTATGGGCACAACCTATTGTTTGTGAAATAGGTTTGATAAAAAATTCAATTGGACTTTTCCTGTATCTAAATCAGTCATTCAAGAGCTAGTTAACGCTAAAATTTTGGAAGTACGTAGGCTAAAAGAACCGCAAGGAGCAATTATTTATGACTGTCCTATAATATTCTATAATATTCAATATTTGGCGGAAGTTAGATGATATAGTTTTTGATAAAGAGTTATAACGCGTCTATTTTTAAATCTTATTAAGAGTTGTATGATGATTAATTAGCCTTTAATCACGTATATAGTTTACTACTTTTACGTCAAGGTAAATAGTTAATCATCAGGCGAGCCTGTAAGTATAACATTTTCATAACTGAAGGAGATAATAAACGGATTATCTTGCTCAGCGCTAAGCCGAGCGCCCTCCAAATAAAACTAAGTCCCATTTACAAGTTTTTATTGAGGATCAAGTAACCCAATGGCCGCAATGTCGGTTCAACTATCATTGCTCCTATCTCGGTATGTGCCCCAAAGCGAGATAGAAACTTTAATTTTGGGTTAATATATATTCAGTCGAAATATGCAGCAGATTAATTAATTTAGTGAATCGTACTTTCTTGCCACAAATCCTGCTTATCGATAGGTAACTCTCCTTTAGTCATGAACACTCGTATTTTTATAATTTCACCGTCTTTTTTTGAGCATTCACAAACCATCAGACCTAGGGTATCCATTGAAGTGGTTTCCCAGTTCATAAAACTGCCATGGGACTTTTTCTTTCGAGTTAATCGTTTGTCATCTGCTCTTAGTTTTATCATTTGAAGAGCTAAATCAAAACTCACATCACAGGTTTTGGCAAGGCGGTAAACCCGAGTGTAATAAACTTTATTTTTCCTGAGTATTTTTTTCATATTCGCTATTCTTTTATTTTATTCATGTAGTAACAGTTAACTATTCATCACCCTGAAAACTGACTAGTTTTTCAGCCAATACATTATCTTCAATATGAAAAAGTTCAAAGCAGGGCTGCTGAAGACTTATGGCGTTTATTAATAACTGACCCAACCTTAATTCAGGGTACTTAAGTAGTACATTGGTAATACTTTCTAGCAAGTGTTGTTTAGCCTCATCAAGGTGGTTATCAGCAAATATTGAATCTCTTGATGACTCATCATCAACTTCAGTATTGATAGGTATGCTTGATAACATACCACTCGCTGTTTTTTCTTCATCAAAAGTAAATTTAGATTTAAAATTTAACCTATGAGGCATAAAATCATCATCGGCTAATGGCACCTCTTCAAAATAACTGTCCCAATCTTTTTTCTCATAAGAGCAAATAAGATCGGCAAGTTGATGAAGTTCATTGCCCTCAGCTGAGTGGTATTGAGCATCCCAAAGCTGCTCTACACGTTTCAAAGAAGCTTGAAGTTCTTTTTGATTAGATATTTTGTTGGAGGATAAAATATCACGAGCAAGAATTCTAATATCACTATTTTGCTTTAGCTCATTAGCTTCTTGTTTTGATTTTGTTATAGCTTGAAAAATATTTTGATATGCTAACGTATCTTCATTAGAGCTAGAGGTTTTCTCATCTAAAGGGTCACCTATTTTTAGTGTGTCACCACACATGTCAGCAAAACATTGTTGGCATAAATCAATGTTAATCTGCTTCCCATCACCATGAATCGAGCTATAGCCGCAATATTGGACTATTGAAATAAACTCATGAAATTCATAGCAACCGTCAGCACTTGCTTGTAAGCCACAACCATCACAAATCAGTATCGTCACCTCTTGCGTAGTGACCGTTTTAAATTTTTGCATCACAGCTCCTATTGACTACTATTTTCAAATAGTAGTTGTTCTATTCAGTATTAACAGAAATAGAACCACTACTAGTAATGCATTGAATTAAAATAACTAACCCCGCCATTTGAAATAGGCCAATTTCTGGCAATGAAAAAATATCGGGTATGATCCAATTCCAGATAAAATACGCAGGAATAACGGAAATCACTAAATTCAAAAACTTAACTGGCAGAGTCAGTAAAATCACTTCATATAATTTCATTTCAAATCTCTATAACTTTGACTGTGAACTACGAAAATAATAGCATTTGTCGGCCATCTACAACTCATAACACCGCATCAAAATAATCACCTCAATTCACTCAACCCCAAAGCAATTGACTCTTGCTGAAATCGACCAAAAATATTCACCACTTTTTCATAAGAACCCGTTAAAAAATGCTCTTCAACAGTGCTGCTAGCTCCATCATAGTCAGGTTGTTCAATAACAGTATCAAATTCACCCAGTTTTAATGTTGCTTTAGCGCTAACGTTTGATGCCTTGTCGAATATAACGGAGCCTGAAGCCTCACTACCAACATCATCTTCAACACTAGCCTTAATCTTTTCAAACTTAACTACATCAGCCTCAAATGGCACATCCTGCTTAACTCGATCAGCATACTCCAACAGCTTAGGCTCAGCTGGCATATACAGAACCGCTTCTTGATTCTTTGAATCAGTCATTCTAAGTATGCGGCCTAGAATCTGGCGAAAATGCATTTCCGTTTTGATATTGGTCAGATGACAACAAACCTGTAATCGGGGGATATTAGTTCCTTCACTGATCATACCGACGGAAATAATCCATTTAGTTTTTGCATATCTAAACTGTTGAATGATACTAGTTGGCTCATTTTCTCTGTAAGTAACAACAACGGTATTTTCGTTAAAATAGGTTTTCATTAATGTTGAAATCTGTCTTGCATGCTCAACTGATGAGGCAACAATTAACCCTGCGGCGTCAGAGTTTTTAACTCTAATTGAACTTAGTTTTTTCTGTGCAGACGAAATTATGTATTTAATGACCTTTTCATTCTCAATAATTTCCTGATAGGGAATGATTGACTGTGATAATAAACACTTAAAGCTAGTAAATATTTTCGTTTCATCGTCATCAACAACTGAGATATTATTGTTATCCACTGCGATTATCTGCGGTACCCTACAAACATTATCTTGAATAGCTTCAGTAAGCCCATAAATGTAATCACATGATATTTTGTTGCTAGGATGCATATAGTTTGAAAGAACAATAGGAGCAGAATCTGAGCGCCAAGGTGTTCCTGTTAACGCCAGTGTATATTTAGCCTTATCTTGAATATTTAAAATTATTTGCTCTCCCCATGCATTGGCATTATCAATATTTGAGCCTGCGCAATGATGGATCTCGTCAAAGATCACAAATATTCTATATCTCTGGAATAACTGCCAAAAAGGTTCATCGAGATACTGTAGACTTTGGTAAGTAAGAGAATGTCCTTTAGCCCCCAGTAAACCATCGAATCGTTCATTAATTCTTAACTGCAAACTCTGACTAAAATCTTGAGAAACAATGGAAGAAGGTGAAAAACAAATGATTAAATCAATTTGATCGTTTTTTAATAACTGATCGGCCAATTCAGATGCCATTAAGGTTTTTCCAGCGCCTGGTGTCGCTAAAGCTAAAAAGTGGCTATTGCCATTCATGTATTGTTTTAAAGCTTTATTTATACAGCTAACTTGCCATTGTTTTAATTTCATTTTATTTATTTATCACTTTCATTGATCAACTTTTCTACAGCTTTAATTTGCCCAAGTAACCTAGAGTTTTGTTCACGTGCATTGTTGTACTGAGGTTGTAAGAGTTCATATAGATCTGGGAAATCATCACAAAGTTTCTTATATTCATTAGACTCTCCATAACTTATCAGCAATTCATTTTTATACTGGTTTAAACGTTTTCTTAAGGATTCGTGTAGCTGTTTATTTGCAGATATTTGTTGGAAGTTTTCAGTACTTTCTACAGGCAAGCTATATATAATTTCATCGATATTAAATAAGCTTGTTTTAATGAAAGTTGTGATCTCTTTTTTCTTTGACACTGTTTTTCTAAGCCAGCCATTATTTACTAGTTTTACGAGTTCAGCATAAACAAATCGGCGTGCATCGCTGGGAATTAAATTTTTATCCGAATGCATAGTTATATACGCAGCTCTTAGCTCTACAGCAGAAAAATGGTCAAAATTAGGGGCTGACATAATTTGGCCCAGTAACCTGTTTAGTTTCATTTGATATCCAAGAGAATTATTAAGGAAAATTTATTTTAGATTAAGTTTCGATATTTCACTGAGAACCTAAAATACCGATTATATTCGGTGGAGTTAATAACTTCAACTATAGATAGTTTGTCTTCTCTTTGGAGGAGACTAATGGACACTAAAAAGTTAGCTATCGAATTTGGTAAAAAAGTAAGAAATAAGCGTAAAGCGCTTGGAATTACTCAAGAGAATTTAGCACTTCTTTGTAAGTTTGATCGAACTTACGGAGGAATAATTGAAAGAGGAGAAGTAAATATCACCCTTGAAAAAGTTTACCGACTTGCTGTTGTTTTAGAATGTGATGTAAAAGATTTACTACCTTAATATTTAATACTCAAAGAGCTATCTTTGTATTCATCCGACTGAATATTTTAATTAAAAATCTTTGAAGGCTAAAGGCTCTGAAAAAACTCTTGGTATCAACATCTCATCTTGTGACATAGCATTTGAATTATATCTAGAACTTTCTATTACCTCAGATATTTCGATTTCATTCATCTCCTGAATAAATGGATTATTTTTTATATTTTTCCCATGAATAGCATAATAGGCATCCTTGAAGCATTCTTTATCTAGCTCTATTTTATCTTTTACAAAAGACATTTTTATTGCTTCTAATAACAAATGCTTCAATGCTCTATTTTCACCACGACAAGCAGAAAAAATGGCGATTGATAAATGAGGTTCTTCAAGTTTAGGAGGGTATTCAAAAGGCATTTTTTTAGCAAGTCCCATTAAATACTGAAGGTAATACTTCCTTCTATGTTTTAAACTGAAATATTCAAGGTTTCTCCTTCTGATAAGTCTAGAAGACCATTGTGGCTCTTCTGCTATTTGTTCAGACGATGGCATTCCAACTAAAACGATAGGAATTTTGGCCTCCTCACTTACAAACTTCAAAGCATTAGCGATAATCTGTCTTTCTTTTGTTGATATGAATTCGATTAGTTCCTGAAACTCATTAATAATTAATAACTCAACATCTGCACGAACTAAATTATCTACAACTGTTTTAATTAAAGCATTATCGTGACCTTTTGTTCCCCTATGTCTAGCTCCAAATAATTCAAGATCTTCCAGAATTTGAATAAGTGTACTACTTAATCCCCGATTACTTGAAATTCTGCTTACGAGAACTGGGACTTTTTGACTACTGGTGTTTAGTGTCGCTAATGAGCGTTTTTTATAATGGCTAATTAAATGACTCTTACCAACACCTGTATCTCCAATAAGAAGCATACATTGTTGATCAGACTGAAAAGCTCTATTTTGCCTCAAGTCATCAAAATCTTGATAGATTTCTTTTATTTGAGGATGTTCAACCAAACATTCGCTAAAATTTTTTAATTGTTCACTTTCATTTAAAGTTAAAGCTCTCATTCAAAAGCCTCAAGATCATCACACCAAGAATCAATGATACTTGGAGTGAAGCGAGCTTTATCATCATCTAATAATTTCACATTCTCATCTTGCTCTATTTTAATTGTGCCTTTACCTGTATTACTGATATCAGCTAATTGAGCTTGCTTTTTAACGGCCGTAATTTTTGCCTTATTTTTAGTCGTTATAAAAAATTCTTGCTCTTGTTTTACTCGTTCATGGATAGCCATTCTAGCTTTAGCTAAACCCAAACTGTCTTTAGATTCTCGTATAATTTCTCGATTGATTTTTTTGATCGTTTTATGTTCATAAAGGCTCAATCCTTTTGTATAACCTGAAGAGTCTGTACAGGGTACTTCAATGTAACTACTTAGCTCCTCAAGATAGACATAAATTTTTGAAATATCATCAGGATCTATTTTGATGATTTTTTTGATTGTTTCTTTGGTTTGTGGGTAATGTTTACGATAATCAGATAAAGCTGTCGAGTCATACATCAACTCTTCAAATTTAAAGCCATTTCTGGTTAATTTTCTTTCGTCAGAGATATTCATTAAGACAGAAAACCTCTCCTCTTCCTCGTCACTCATCTTAAGTGGAGGGTAAACATCAAAACCCTTATTCCACTGTTTGATTGGAATACGGGTTTCTCGTGAATCACTTTCTTGATGGTGTACATCAACAATCCAACGATGAAACTCTTCAACAAAAGTTGAAAAACGCATAATTGCATCTTTTTCAGGCTTATATTCTTCTTTTTCTAAAATATTTGAAAACGTTTTACCTGGTAATTCAGATAAAAAATATTGATTAATCACCCCAAAAAAACGTTCCACAAATGGTTTTAGCCATGGTTTTCGAACCGGGTTATATTGAATATTTATTCCTGCTGAGTGACAAGCATGCTCTAAACTTTTAGACCAAAACTCAGCACCATTATCCACAACCAAATTCTCTATCTTACCATAACAAGGCCAGTCATTTTGTAACTCTATGCCAAGAGAGTCTAGGTTTTTTGGCTTGATTGCATGAGAAATTGCTTTCGCTGCTGATACATAAGAGGGACATTTATAACTTAGGTGAAATCCCATAATACAGCCACTAAAAACATCTATAAGTAATGTTAAATAAGGCCGACCAATAGGAATAAGTAATTCGTCATCAAGAAGAATTAAATCAAGTGGTGTATGATCTATTTCTACACGCTCGAGTATTCTCGTAGGCGGTATATGTGAAGAGCAATAAGCAAACCATTGATCAGCCTTGAATTTTCCATGTCTTGCAACTGCAAGTGGGTAAGGGGGTAGTGCTTTGATTCTCTTATTAAATGCGGTATATGATATCGTAGGTATTTTACCATCTACTATGTTTTCATTTTCAATAATAATAAGATCTTTGTAATACTGATATGCTGTAGATACTGTGGGTCTTTTAGCATCTAAAAATCGCTCTAGTGCTTTATCAAAGTAGATCTCATCACCTTGGGTACGCTTTTCCCTGTTACCCATTTTATGCCTTTCAGTAACAAGTGAAGCAAGATCTCCGCTACTCTCTATATACTTTTTACGCCAACGAACGACAGTCCTCCAACTAGGGGGAGAGGAGCAATCATTTTCAAATAGTTTTTCAAGAATAGGGTCTATATTTTTTTGAGTCCATCCAGCTGATAGTTCTTTTTCTATAAAACTAATAACTTTATATTTATCTAACGCATTGTCTTTTAATAAATCAGGAAAGGTATCTAGATCACGTTTAACTAAGTTTGAATCTTCCAATTTAAGATACTGAATGGGTGTTTCAGGTTTATTTGGTACTATCGATTCATCAAACTCATCATCAAAATCAGTCATAAACTGGCCATAAAGTCGGATTATTAGTCAAGTCATCACGGCTTAAGTCTGCTTTTACAAAACCTTTATGTATTAATGCATATAAGAAAGATCGTGCTTCACCAGTTGATAATCCCAATTGAGAGCTAACATCATTAAACTTAATAGCACCTGATTTTTGAATAAGATTGAGCAGTTCCTTCTGAACAGTATTAACACCATAAACGCCTGAGTATCTATGCAATAGTTTCAAGTTATTTAGAATAGGGTTAACTCTAATTTGCCTATCGGTTACTAAGATGAGTTCTCGCCCCAATTTTAAAGATGCTTGTCGTTTAGCCTTAAATTTATCTCTAAACAATAGAGATGAAATCTGGCTATACGGCTTATATTCGTGATATTTCTCATTACTATTTTTATATAGAATCAATGCATCGGGGGTATAAGGCAAGATTTTTCCATTGAACTCATATTTGAAACCTTCCGGCTGACTGCCATAACTTTCAATTTCATCGTTATATTCATGATGAAAACAAGCATCAAACTCCAATTTACTCTCACACATAATGACTTCACTAACTTTTGCACTAGCGAATTTAAATACGTTTTTGTTTGGAGAAGGCTTTCGTAAATTTCGTATATACATAGAATAAATCATGTGTTTTGATTGAAAATAAGTATAAACCAAACAACAAAATTAAACAATTTGTCATTGTATGCTTTACTTACCTGTAATCCATTGATTTATAAATAATAAATTTTCGTAATAAAATCACATAACTTTATTTTATGTCAAAGTATGGTTTAAATTTGACATGCTATGGTTATATTATGTCAAACTATGGTTTCAGCGACATTTTTGCCAGCGATCTTTTATATGATCAGCGACCCGAAACGAGTTGGCATAAATGGTAAACGTATAAGGCACGCTGCCGCCCGTTGGCATAAATGAGGCATCAGTAACAAAGAGATTTTCAACGTCATGCGCCTGACAGTTTTTATTCAATACCGTTGTTTTAGGGTCATCGCCAAATCGGCAACCACCTGCCATTAAGTTAGCAGCGGGTGCGCTGCTTATCGATGATGAAACGTTAGTTGCGCCCATTTCTAGCAGTAGTTTCTCTGCTTTTTCAGCCAAATATTCACCAACATCTAAATCGTGGCTGTGTGCGCCGATGCGTATTTTGGCCACTGGGTCACCCCATTTGTCGGTAATGTCATCATCTAAAGCGACAAAACAATTATCGGTTGGCAACCAGTCATTAAACACTTCAAAGCGTAGGGTTTTATAGCTGGTAAATTCTGTTTTCATACTTTGTTTAAGTGCTTCGCCCCAGAGTAATTTTTCACTGTCTTGGCTTTCATCGTATTGCCATTTTGTACTTTGCGCGCGTGAGATTGGGTTTTGATAAAACAAAAAATCTACCGTGCCGCCTTTCGCTTTACCATCGCGATTAAAGCCAGTAAATGCTTTATCATCAATCTGATACCAGTCTTGTAAAGCACGATTAATAAATGGCCCAACTTGCTTGAGTTGCGCTTGCTTCTCTTTGGGGAGATCTTTATAAAAGAAATCACCACGGCCAGTTCCACCACCACTAAAAATTAAGTTTTTACCTAATTGGCCTGAACTATTCGCGATACCATTGGGAAACTTTTCACCTTTTGAAGCGAGCAATAATCGGGACGTTTCTACTGCTTGGCAAGCCACAACATAGTATTTAGCCTGAACAACGCGCTTGCGCCCTGCTTTGTCATAATAATGCACCCCCGATATTTCGCCTTTACTATCGCTAGCAATTTTATAAACTTTTGCATGTGGGGTGATAGTACAGTTACCTGTTGCTACCGCGTGATTAAGTAACGCAGCCCTACCGCTACCTTTAGCGCCTGACGAACAGCCATAACTACTGCAGTAGCCTGAGTATTCGCAGCTATTTCTGCCCATTGCCGGCTGTGACAATATCGCACGTGGCACAGGCACAGCGTGGTAACCAATTTTTTCAGCACTTTCATCGATCCACGACGATATACCATGTTCAGCGACGGGTGGAAATGGAAAGTCAGTAGAACGCGGCTCTTGATGCGGATGTTCAGACACTCGACCTGAAACACCGACAACCTTTTCGACCTGCGCATAGTAGGGTTCAAGTTCATCATAGCTAATCGGCCAGTCTTCAACATTGGCACCTTCAATAGCGCCAAACTCTGTTTTCAAACGAAAGTCGATGGGCTTCAAACGATGAAAGTAACCGCTCATAAAGTTCGATGAACCACCAACAACCGTGCCATTCCAGAAACTCCAGCCTGATTCGCTGGTCGCTTCACCCTGCCAAAAGCTTTCGCCATCGGCAGTTTCATATTCTTCTTCGATGACATGCTGCTCATCTTCAAGCTTAGGGTTGTATGCATCACGCAAACTAATAGCTAGTTCATCTTTATAAAATTCTTTCTCCGTTAACCAAGCCCCTTTCTCTAGTACCAGTACTTTTGCGCCAGCTTTCGCTAAGGTATAAGCGACTGGTGAAGCGCCCGCACCACTACCTACGATACAAATATCATATTTCATGCTTTTCGAGTTCCTACTTGCTTACGGGTATATTGTTGATGACTAACAACTTGCGTTGTTGTTTGCTGGGCAGGTGCCGCCTTATCACTTAGCACAATAGGCTGCTTGCCAGGTAATTCGTAATAACGTTGTCCT
>Ga0070748_1000272_pt1 | contig 26188 bp, 23 predicted proteins | sample VirMetDEL_Nov_12_FD_77015 | JGI IMG/M metagenome (GOLD analysis project Ga0070748, IMG submission 77015) | Aqueous microbial communities from the Delaware River and Bay under freshwater to marine salinity gradient to study organic matter... | ecosystem: Environmental > Aquatic > Marine > Coastal... | reverse complement strand
AAGTGTTTTATTAGTTTCGGGAAAAAACGAATATTGTTGCGAATTAAAATCAACAGTTTTCATTTTGCCAGAATATCCTAGAGTAGCTTTTCCTTTAAATTCGTCATCAGCTGTTTTAGCAAAATTGTAAGATCCGGCAATATTTGCTGACCATTCTTTTTCTTTTAAACTTTGGAAATAACGGTGATTGTTAATACTAGAATTTTTGAAAAAAGTATAATCTGTTGATCCATCATTTGAAGGTACAAAGGTGTTTTGCATGCGGTCTGGAATGGTGTTATCAAGTAAGCTATATCCTATTTTCCAATTTGCATCCAGTCTTTCGTTATACTTGTGCTTACCAATTAATTGGTTTACTAATAATTGCGTTTTATTAAAAGTACCACGTTTTATGAAACCAACTTGGTCTAATCCTGAAAATTCAATGTTTTTACCATCATATTCACTGTAGTCTTGTGATGTAGAGTTTAAAAATAAAGTAGTGTAAAGAATGGAGTTGTTGCGATTGATTTTATAATCAGCAGTACCCATTACAGTTGAATTTGTATTGAACTCATAAGATTTTCTAAAGTAATCTGCATTAGCAGTACCTTGTGCAGTAATGTTAGTTCTGTAAATACCTTCGTTATATTTATTCTCTGCATCAAAACCAGCAGTGATAAAAGTTCCAATACTACCGTTTTCTCCTACATTGAATTTTTTTCCAGCAGATAAAGAAAAGTTATTGTTTAAAGTATTTTTTCTTTCTTGTCTATCCCAGCTCGTGCTATAGTTGTAAGGTAATAATGGATTACTTGGTGTACTTACTTTTTTGAAACCAAAATAAGAGGGACCATCTTGCAAATAAAAGTGATTCAATTTAGATACATTAGTATTTGTACCAACGCCTACTCCCACTTGAACAAAAGGAGATCCACTCATTTTCTTTGCTACAATATCAACATTAGCTCCACCAAAGTCAGCATAATTTTGCGACTCAAATGTTTTACTAATTCCTACTGATTCTACAACATCTGTAGAAAAAATATCTAAAAGGATGTTTTTATTTTTAGGATTATTAGAAGGTAGCGGCAAACCATTTAAAGTAGTTACATTGTATCGGTCTCCTAAACCTCTTACAAAAACACTTCCTGAGCCTTCTTGTTTAGATACACCGCTCACTTTCGTTACGGCAGAAGCGACATCACTAACCCCTTTTCTAGCTAGTTCTTGTGCGCCAATACTTTGTTTGATTTCAACAGCGTTTTTTTGTTCTAGTAGTAAGGCAGTCTCTTTTTGTTTATTTACTGTTGTAGTAATTACAACATCATCCAGTTTGTAACTAGAAGAGCCAAGCGCTTTACTTATTGTGATTTTTTCACCGCTTTTTACGGTAACATTAGTTTCTATTGATTCATATCCAATGAAACTAAATTGTATCACATAGTCTCCTGCAGGTGCAGTAATTGAATATTTACCATCAATATCAGTCGTAGCGTTTATTTGTGTTCCTTTTAATAATACGTTTGCAAAAGGTAGCGTTTCGTTGTTTGAATCTTTATCAGTTAGTACTCCAGAAATAGTACCTTTATTTTGTGCAAAAGTAAGGGTACTGATAAAAAGCGTTAAAATGAATAATTTCAGTTTCATAGTTGTGTTTAATTTTTTGCAAAGTAATGGTGGTATTGTAAAGTCTGTGTTATTGGGCTGTTACTATTTTGTTTCTTGAATATTAACAAAAGGTTACCATATTAAATTACTAACAACGCTATTTTTTAACGGTTGAATTATTATTATATTTACATTCGAAATTAACCTTGTCGAATACCGTTAGAGGTAAAATTCTACGAGAGAAATACAATTTTGCTACAGATGAAAAAAAAACACACGAAGATCTTACTTGTTGATGATGAACCAGATATCTTAGAGATTGTAGGGTATAATCTTACTCAAGAAGGCTATCAAATTTTTACAGCCGTAAATGGTAAAGATGCTATTGTAAAAGCTAAAAAAGAATTACCAGACCTTATTATAATGGATGTTATGATGCCGGAGATGGATGGGATGGAGGCTTGTGAGAACATTAGAAAAATCCCAGAACTTAGTAATGTTATTATAACGTTTCTAACAGCCCGAAGTGAAGATTATTCTCAAGTTGCAGGTTTTGATGCTGGAGCAGACGATTATATCACCAAACCAATAAAACCAAAATTACTGGTGAGTAAGGTAAAAGCTTTATTGCGAAGATTAAAAGAGAGTGAACAAAACAGCGAAACTCTTAATGTAGGGGGAATTGAAATTAACCGAGAAGAGTACAAGATTGTAAAGGATAATATTGAAATCGCTTTACCTAGAAAAGAATTTGAATTATTTTATCTTTTAGCTTCTAAGCCAGGTAAAGTTTTTAAAAGAGATGAAATTCTTGATAAAGTCTGGGGTAATGAAGTAGTTGTAGGCGGAAGAACAATTGATGTGCATATTAGAAAACTTCGTGAGAAAATTGGAGAAGATTTTTTCAAAACAATAAAAGGTGTTGGTTATAAATTTGAAGTTTAACTAAAAAAAACTCAAAAGACACTTTGTTTTTTTCCAATCTATAAAAATACGAATCACTCCATAACAATGTTTGAATAAATGAAAATTAGTTTTAAAAAAACCTACAAGTTTGCGGTAAAATCAGCTTTGTACATATGCCTTTTCTCTACCGGATTTGTGATGTTATTAGTAACTATGATTTTCAATTACACATTTAAAAGCTTGGTGCTATTTGGATTTGTATTTACTCTAATAATTTATCTTTTCTCATTTATAGTACTACAATATAGAGTGGAGCGCTTTATTTATAGGCGTGTAAAAAAGATTTATGACGATGTATCCTTATTAGAGTCGAGTACTTTTATCAATCAGCCCATAACTACAGATATGGAAACATTGACAAGAGAGGTTAAGAAATTTGCAACTGATAAGAAATTAGAAATAGAAATGCTCCAAGTTCGTGAAGAATATCGCAGAGAGTTTCTAGGAAATGTTTCTCACGAATTAAAGACACCATTGTTTACCGTTCAAGGTTATATCTCCACTTTATTAGATGGGGCAATGGATGACAAGACGATTCGAAAAAAATATTTAAAACGTGCCGAAAAAGGAGTGGAACGATTAATCTATATCGTAGAAGATTTAGACATGATCACGAAGCTTGAAGTAGGGGATTTGAATTTAGATTATTCAGAGTTTGATATTGTAGAACTCATTCAGAATGTTTTTGACTTACTTGAAATGAAAGCAGAAAAGAAGAAGATCACGCTTTCATTTGAAAATTATCATATTCAGCCTAATTTTGTAAGAGCAGATAGGGATCGTATCCAGCAAATTATTGAAAACTTAATTGTCAATTCTATTAAGTATGGTAAAACTAATGGCACAACCGAGGTTGCTGTCGTCAATTTAACCAAAGAGAAAGTTTTAGTACGTATAAGCGATAACGGAGAAGGAATCGAAAAACAAAATATCCCCCGACTATTTGAACGCTTTTACCGTGTTAATAAAAGCGGCTCTCGCTCAGAGGGTGGTTCTGGTTTAGGACTGGCTATCGTCAAGCATATTATTGAAGCACATAAAGAGAGAATCTACGTAGAAAGTGAATTCGGAATTGGTTCAGAGTTCTCTTTCACTCTTGAAAAAGCAGTAAAGACCAAGCCGTTTGTGCCGATTATATAAATAGAATATTACTTAAAATGTTTATCTTGGCTTTATAAATAATGGTATATTATCATAAATGACTATTTTATAAAGTATGAAAACATTAAACAAAGAAATGCAGCAAGCCATTACACCTGCTATGGCTATTACAATTTTAAAAGAAGGTAATAAGCGTTTTGCAAATAACCTCAAAGCAAATCGCAACCTTTTACAACAAGCAAATGAGACAGTAGAAGGGCAGCACCCTTTTGCAGTTATTTTGAGTTGTATTGATTCTAGAACTTCCGCAGAACTTATTTTTGATCAAGGATTAGGAGATGTCTTTAGTGTACGTATTGCCGGGAATATCATCAATGAAGATATACTGGGTAGTATGGAATTTGGCTGTAAAGTAGCTGGAGCAAAAGTGATTGTAGTTTTGGGGCATACCCGCTGTGGAGCTGTGAAAGGTGCGTGCGACCATGTCGAAATGGGAAACTTAACAGCATTACTGAGTAAAATACAGCCAGCAGTTTATGATGAGAAATCTGAAACAGCTGATCGCAGTTCAGCAAATCCAGAATTTGTAGAAAAAGTAGCAGTGATTAATGTAAAGCGATCTGTAAATGCAATTATGGAACGAAGTCCTATTTTAAAACAGATGATTGAGAATGGGGAAATCAATATTGTTGGGGGAACTCATGATATTGCTACTGGATTGGTTACTTTTTATGAAGAAGCGATGGTCTAACAAATAAAAGCCCATATACTTAGCAGTTAAGTATTCTAGTATAAAAAAAGCGTGTAGTTTAATTAACTACACGCTTTTTTTTGTTCAGAACTGATTTTTCTATCAAAAATCGATCAATTTTTGTAGCTATTTTGTGGCTAAAATTGAGCAATGTTAATTTATTGTTAAGCAAATAAATGGGATTAAGGTATTGATTATATGGTGTTTATAAAAATTATCAAGCTCTAAAAACATTTAAACAAGTTTCTTTGTATCTTTAAGGTTACATTAAATTCTTGTAAAGGTAACCTTGTCTTAATAATGAAGCGTTTAATTAATATTAGGTTTGCAAAAAAATAATATAATGTTAATTTATACTTAAAATGAAAAATATTTTATTAAGTTCAGTACTGTTATTTTCAATATTGGCAACAGCGCAAGAAGGGAAAGTAGAAGGAAAACCTGCAGATAAAAAATTAGACTTAAAGTCTTATTATAATTCTGATAAGAAATTAGGTTTTACAGAAAGAGACAGTTTGTTTCAGGTTAACATTGGTTTTAGAGTCCAAAGTAGAGCTGGTTTTCAAAAAACGGATGGAGAGACTGGAGTTGTAGAAGGTGAAATCAGAAGAATGCGACTTAAATTAGATGGTTTTATTTACAATCCAAAATTTGGTTATAAAGTTGAATTAGGATTTTCAGCAGGAGATTTGGGAGTTATTAAAGCAGGAAATAATGAAAATGTAATACTAGATGGAGTACTTTTCTATAAGCCTACTGATAAATGGACTATAGCATTTGGTCAAACCAAATTGCCTGGAAATAATCAGCGTGTCATTTCTTCAGGGTCTTTAGAGTTTACAGATAGAACAATAAATAACTCTAAATTCAATATCGATCGTGATTTTGGTGTATTTATCGATTACGCAGAGGAAAAACCAAACAACTTTTCTTATGCATTGAAAGGTGCTATAACTAAAGGTGAAGGTAGAAACTGGGTTAAAACAGAAGATGATGGTATTGCTTTGACAGGAAAAGTTGAATTATTCCCTTTGGGAGCATTTACTAAAAATGGCTCTCATTCAGAAGGAGATTTAATTAGAGAGAAAACGCCAAAATGGATGATTTCAGGGGCTTTTAGCCAAAATAATAATGCACGTAGAGCTCAAGGACAACTAGGGAATGAGCTTTTTGAAAAAAGAACTTTACAGTCTTTATTTTTTGATACAATGTTAAAATACAATGGTTGGTCAGCAACTGCTAGTTATATGTCAAGAATGTCAGATGATCCTATTACTGTGAATCCTTTAGATGTTACTAAAACGCAAGCTGTTTTTGTAGGAGAAGGTTTTGATACACAATTGAGTTATGTTTTTCCTTCTAAGTATCAAATTGCTGGAAGATTCTCTACTCAAACAGTAGATAGTGAAATTCATGCTTTTACTCCTGATACGGATGAATATGCTGTGAGTCTTTCTAAATACATTTTCGGACATAAATTAAAAGTGCAGACAGAATGTTCTTATGAAAACAAGAAATTTATTTCTGGTGATACCTCTGGAAGTTGGTATGTGCGTATGCAAGTAGAAATTGGAATTTAAAAAAACTTATTTTAGGAAGTGCTCATAAAAATAAAGGTCTACTTAAAATAATAGAAATTGAATAATACTGGCTTAACATCCAGTTAACATTGAAGTAATACTTTTGTCAAAAATTAAAATAGAACCTAATAAAACAAATAAAACAAATAAAATGAATAAAACTAAATTGTTTTTAATGTTACCATTAATTGGTATGTTAAGTTGTGGTAAAGCTAAAACAGAAGATAAAGGTGCTGAAAATACTTCAGCAGCAGTTTCTGTAACAATAAAAGGTAGTGATACTGTATTGCCATTGGCACAAAAAGAAGCAGAAGATTTAATGAAAAAAGATGCTAATGTAAGTGTAACTGTTGTAGGTGGTGGTTCAGGTGTTGGACTAACAGCTTTGATCGATGGAACTACTGATATTGCAATGGCTTCTAGAGACATGAAAACAGAAGAGAAATTGAAGTTCTCTGAAATGAAAAAAGAAATAGAAGAAGTGATTATTGCTTACGATGCATTAACTGTAATTGTAAATCCAGCAAATAAAGTGTCTCAATTAACTCGTGAACAATTAGAGAAAATTTTCACAGGACAAATAACTAACTGGAAAGAAGTAGGCGGTGAAGATGCTAAAATTGTAGCTTATTCAAGAGAATCATCATCAGGAACATATGAGTTCTTTAAAGATGAAGTTTTAGATAAAAAAAATTATGCGTCTAACATATTAAGTTTACCAGCTACAGGAGCTATTGTTCAGGCTGTTGGTCAAACTAAAGGGGCAATTGGGTATATCGGATTAGCTTATGAAACTAAAGAAGTGAAGCAACTTGCTGTATCTTATGACCAAGGTAAAACTTTTATTGAGCCTTCTGTAGCAAGTGCTAAAGATAAAACGTATCCAATATCAAGACCTTTATATTATATGTTTGATAAAACAAATGCTGCAAAAGTGAAAACTATCGTAGACTTTGCTTTATCTGATGAAGGACAAAAAATTGTTTCTGAAGTAGGATATGTACCATTGAAATAATATAATAATCGGTTTTTATTATATTCTTAAAGAAGGTTGTCTTGTAAAAGGCAACCTTTTTTTATTTAAAAATTAATCGTAAATTCAAGCCCACAAAGTTTACTTAACATTAAGTTAACATAAGGTTAATGATGTAAAAACATTAGGCATGAATAGCTAGCGTAGTTTTGCTAAAAATAAAACATACTGATTTGAAAACAAATTTTAAACAGATTAAAGAAAAGTTAATTGAATCTATTTTGATGCTGAGTAGCGCTGCTACTAGTATTACGGTTGTTTTAATTGTCTTTTTTCTATTCATTGAAGGTGCTGGTGTTTTTACTAAAAAACCCATTGATGATGGTTTTTTACTAGCAGTAGAAAATAGTAATCCAGTAAAAAAATTACAGCCTTCCCAGATAAAGGACATTTTTGATCAAAAAATCACGAATTGGAGAGAACTAGGCGGAAAAGATCAGCAAATAGTATTGTTCCGTACTAGTGATATTACTGACTATTATACAGATGAAGAATTAGGAGAAAATTTTGAATACTTCCCTGATAAAATTAATGAACTTATAGCTAAAACTCCTGGTATCATTGCCTTCTTCTCTGATAAATATAAAGCCAAAGAATTCACAGGTAGAGAATTAGATATTGATAAAATCAAGGTTTTTGAGTTTTTATCTGGTGAAGAGTGGTTTCCCACGGCACAACCTATTGCTCAAATGGGGGTAAAGCCATTAATATATGGTACGTTATGGGTGAGTTTTGGAGCCATCCTTTTAGCACTGCCTATAGGATTAGCAGCGGCTATTTATTTAAGCGAAATTGCAAAGAAAAAAACCCGAAGTTTATTAAAACCCCTAATCGAGTTACTGGCGGGTATCCCTTCTGTAGTCTATGGTTTCTTCGGATTGGTCATCATTGTACCACTTATTCAAAGTACCTTTAATTTACCAGTAGGGGAAACAGGCTTAGCTGGTAGTGTTGTTTTAGCGATTATGGCTTTACCAACAATTATTACTATTTCTGAGGATGCAATGCGCAACACGCCGCGTGCAATGAAAGAAGCTAGTTTAGCTTTAGGAGCAAGTCAATGGCAAACGATTTATAAAGTCGTTATACCGTACTCAGCATCTGGAATTACAGCGGGAGCTATATTAGGTATTGGTAGAGCAATTGGTGAAACAATGGCTGTTTTAATGGTAACAGGTAATGCTGCGGTTATTCCTACAACACTTTTAGAGCCAGTAAGGACAATTCCAGCTACAATTGCGGCAGAATTAGGAGAAGCTCCAAACGGAGGATTACATTATGAGGCTTTGTTTGCATTAGGTTGCATCTTGTTTATAATTACTTTCGGAATTAATATGTTAGTAGAAATGGTGACAAACCGTAAATCTCATAAAAAACATTAAGATGAGTGTAGAGAATAGTTTAGCAAAGAAAAAAAGAAGAAATCAAAAAATTGCCTTTGGTATATTTAGCTTTACAAGTTATGCCATCGTTGCTCTTTTATTTATAATATTAGCTTTTATCGTCATTAAAGGAATTGGAGTTATTAGTTGGGAATTTATAACTGAAATGCCTAAAAATGGAATGACCGAAGGAGGAATTTTCCCAGCGATTGTAGGTACGCTATGCTTGGTTTTAGTAAGTATGGTATTTGCTTTTCCAGTAGGGGTTTTAGCTGCAATTTACATGAGTGAATATGTTAAAGATGGTTGGATTAAAAAAATCATCAAGCAAATGACCAACAATCTTGCAGGAGTACCATCAATTGTTTTTGGACTTTTTGGTATGTCTCTATTTGTGAATAAAATGGGTTTTGGAGATTCCATTCTAGCAGGAGGTTTAACGTTGGGACTACTAGTATTGCCTATTGTTATTAGAACGACAGAAGAGTCTTTAAAAGCTGTTGATGATACTTTTAGACAAGCTAGTTTTGGTTTAGGAGCTAGTAAATGGGAGACAACGAGTAAAGTAGTTTTTCCTATTGCTTTTCCCAATGTGATTACCGGTTTAATATTATCAATAGGAAGGGTTTCTGGGGAAACAGCGCCAATTTTATTTACTGTGGCGGCCTATTTCTTACCTAAATTACCGACTTCCATTTTTGATCAAGCAATGGCTTTACCGTATCACTTATACGTGATCTCTACAAGTGGTACTAATATTGAAGCTTCTAGAGCTATGGCATATGGAACGGCACTTGTTTTAATTATAATTGTATTAATTTCTAATTTATTAGCGAATGCTCTTCGTAAATATTATGGAAAAAAAGTAAAAATGAATTAACATGCATAAAATAGAATCAAAAAACGTAAATTTTAATTACGGAGAATTTCAGGCCTTGCACGATATTTCGATATCAATGAAGGAAAATACTGTGACAGCATTAATTGGACCTTCTGGGTGTGGTAAATCTACCTATTTACGTTTGTTAAACAGAATGAATGATTTGATTGATAATACTCAAATGACAGGGAGTATTCTTATTGATGGAAAAGATATTTATGAAAAGCATACTAACGTAGATGATTTACGTAAAAATGTGGGGATGGTTTTTCAAAAACCAAATCCTTTTCCTAAAACTATTTTTGAAAACGTTGCTTATGGCTTGAGAGTAAATGGGATAACAGATAAAAAATTAATTGAAGAACGCGTTATTACTTCTATTGAGCAGGTAGCGCTATGGGATGAAGTTAAAGACAAACTAAAGAAGTCCGCTTTTGAACTTTCAGGTGGTCAGCAACAACGTTTGTGTATCGCAAGAGCTTTAGCAATACAGCCATCTGTATTATTAATGGATGAACCTACCTCTGCTTTAGATCCAATTTCTACCTCAAAGATTGAAGAGCTTATATATGAGCTAAAAAATAAATACACTATTGTGATTGTAACGCACAATATGCAGCAAGCGGGACGTGTAAGTGATAATACTGCTTTTTTCTACATGGGTAGATTAATTGAGTGTGATAAGACAAAAACAATCTTTACAAAACCAGCTATAAAGCAAACAGAAGATTACATAACAGGAAGATTTGGATAATATTGATTTTGATTTGAAAGCAGAATCGTTTAACTTTAAATCTTTAAATCTTTACAAAAAATGGCATCACACTTAGAAACAGAGCTAGGAAAGCTTAAAAGTATAATTATAAAAATAGGTAACTTAGCTGAATCTCAGGTAAGTGAAGCAATGAAGTCATTGCTTTCAGAACCAGGTTCAGAGACTAAAGAGGTTAAAAAAACCGAAAATAAAATTGACAAACTTGATGTGAAAATAGATGATATTTGTCAAAGTGTATTTGCATTGCAACAACCTGTTGCATCTGACTTGCGTTTTATTATGTCGGCAATGCAAATTAGCAATCAAATTGAAAGAATTGGTGATTTATCAATGAGTATCATTAAATTGTCTAAAAGCATTAAAGAAAAGCACGAGTTAATTACAAAATTTGATATTGTCACTATCGCTAGAGAAGTAGAAATGGTAACATTGAAAACAAATGAGTGTTTTGAAAATCTTGACGAACCAACAATTGAAGAAATTTTTATTTTAAATAATACTATTAAAGATAAAAGTTCAGACGCAATTGATAACATCATTGGTGAAATGAAAAACAATTCGAAAACAGTAGTTTCAGGAACAAATCTTATTCTTGCTTTGAAGCATATTGAAAGAATTTCTGATCATTGTACTAATATTGCTGAATCTGTTTACTTCATGATCAATGCTAAGACAATCAAGCACGAAAAATTCATAGAGAAGAAATAAATTTTTTTTCTAAGCATAAAAAAATGACTTTCGCATCTTCAATAAGATGGAAAGTCATTTTTTATTTGATACTGTTTACTATTGGAAAACTTCAAATAATTGTTGCCAATTTATTTTCTCATTGAAAGTAGACAATCCCCTACAATCTGCGATTTCATTCAAATCTTCTATTTTAAAACGCTCTTGTTCAGCAAAGGGAACAAGGCCTTCTTGTTTCAACTTTTCAGCGAGATACAGCTGTTCATACTGGCCTGGAGTAGGAATAAAAAACGCCTTTTTTTCTAATTTAACCAAGTCCATAAGGGTTGTATAACCAGAGCGACATAATACCAAAGCGCTCTCGTTAAAGGTTTGCTCTAATTGACGACTATTCATAAAGTTATAGTAACAAATATGACCTTCTTGTACTTTAGTTTGCTCTTTTTCTACAATCCCTTTTATAAAAACAACTGCTCCTGTAAAGCGTTGTACTTCATTTTTTAATATTGCTTCTAAGAGTCCTCTTTGTGGTTCTGGTCCAGAAAGGATGATCATTAAATCGTATTTTAGAGCCACCTCTTTTTTGTGCATTCTACTAATAGGGCCTATATATTTTAAATTTAAATTGGAGTGACTAATGTGACTTAATGCTCCTGCTAAGTTGGGCTTTCCAGCCACATCTGGAACCCAGCATTCTTTGTATTTCTTAATAATGTGTTGGTGTAGCTTGCTGGTGAACCAAGTGGTATTCCCTGTCATTACATTGAGCTGATGGGTGATGAATACGCAAGGGAGTTTTTTATTATAAATACCCAATCTATTATCCGAAATGATGCCATCAATAGCATATTTCTCAATTAATTTTTTAACTAGTTGCTTTTCAGACCAGATAGCGTCCATCATCTTGGGGCTGTTTTGCAGTAATTTCCACTTGAAATTTTTACCGTTTTTAGCATATTCTATTTGGTAGGACGGTAAACGGATTGCCTTTATGTACGGAAATTCTTTTCTTAATAAATCCAGTGCAGCACCATCGGAAGCAATTATAGGAATATAATTATGATCTTGTAATGCCTTGATTATAGGAATACATCTTGTAGCATGACCTAAGCCCCAGTTTAACGGTGCGACCAATATTGTTTTACATTTTGCGTCTAAATTCATAGATTTTACTATTTATAATAGTGTAAGATACAGCTACAATGTTTCAGAGGTATTTACAATAGATTACTAAACTATTAATTTATTAGTTTTCTATGATCAAGCATTTGTTTTAAAATTAGAAATACGCTCTTAATTGAATGTTTCCAGTGTGAACAGCTTGGGTTTTTTCACTCTTCCTGCCTTGATAGTTGAGGTTAATATCTAGAAATTGCGTGATGTTCTTTTGCAATAGCAGACGCCAAGTAAGATTTTGCCCCGTTTGCAGTCCTTCCAGCATTTGAAAACCTACAGCTCCAAATTCGCTTCCTTCAAATTTATTTTGGTAAAAGGATATCTCGCCATTCATTGTTATGTTTTTTTTGCCTGAATATGAGAATGAAGATCCTACTCTGTTTTGCAGTAGCGTTTCTAATGCTCCAATCTGATTTTCTTTTTGCTGTAACTCATAAAAAAGATCCCAACTAGTGTTTTTAGAAAATAAGTAACTAATCTTTGGCGCTAATTGGTAGCCGCTGATGCTGTAGTTTTTCTCTGCAAAATTTTCAGATAACAAACTCGTCTGGATTGTTTTTGCGAAAGCACTAAAAAGCCAGCTTTTATGATACAAATGCGTATACTGTAACTGATGAGAACTATTTTTAGATTCTTGAGACCCTATTGATAATAAATTTTTAGCTTGGTTTTTTAAGTAGGAATAGGTGATCGAATGATTTTGTTTAGCCCGATTGTAAAAGAGGCTGTTTCTAAAACTGGAACTCAAACCTAACACATTTTCCTGTGAAGCTTTGAACGGATTTAGTTCAAAATTACCGCCGTCATTTTTAGTTTTACGGTCAATTAAAAAAGAGGTTTGATTATAGAACAATGAAGCTATTTTTTTTAATCCTATTTCGTTTTGCCATTGCGTAGGGTTCAATGTGAGTGATTGTGAAAATTTAGTTTGATGTGTTTTAATGTACTGTTGATTGGGTAAATAAATACGTATATATTTAGCTTGATCAATAAAAGGAGCTATTTCAAATTCTTGTAGTTCTTGAATGCCATTTCCATTGTAATCATTCCAAGTGTAAACACCTTGTCCAACCGGAACTTCTAAGTAGGTAAATTCTTGTTGTGGTAAGGAACCGGAGTTCGTTTCATAAGCACTTGTGCTCTGAATTAATTGGTTAAAGAAGCGGTCATTGTATATGATTCTCGAATTAAGTGTTTGCTGTTCTTTTTGAGAAGTATCTTCAAAAGTGAAGGTTCTATAGTTAGCATACACCGCTAAGTCACTTTTAGTAGTTTGAATTAATTTTGAGCGAAAGGTATACGTGTGTGACATGTTAACTCTTTGTAATAAGCCGTTTTGTATGCTGTCGTTAGCTCTAATTTTATAAGCTATCTGAGCATAAACTTTTGTGCTATCACCACGACCAGTTAAAAATCCATATTCATAAAATCGTTGACTAAGTGGTGAGTGTTTATTTGTAGCTATTTCTCTTTGTTGATTGTCTTCTAAACGGTGATTGGCACCAATCCAATTATGATTTAAATGATAACGCACTTGGAAGTCATTCCTTGCAAATTTAGAATCGCTTGTTGTTGAGTTGCTTTTAAGGAAGCTTCCTTTTTCTTGAACAGTCCAATTGTTAAACAGAAATTGACCGTGAATGAGTTGTCTATTGCCAGAGAAAAGGTCACTGAAATCTAATTTTTGGAATTCATATTGCAAGGTACCATGTGCAGTAGGACTTATTTGGGGACTCAAATTAAACGTTAAACCGGACACTAACAAACTCTGATTAGCCTGTAGACCAGGATTAAGATTCCAGTCTCGGTCAAATTCTATGGTGTAGATGCGCTCTACAGATCTAAAGTTTTTTTGTGTAAATTGATAATTAGCAAAAACATCTAGTGTTCCTTTTTGCGAAAGCAAACGCTGTTTTGTATTTATTTTTCCGCTTAATCCTTTGTTGTCATTATCATCTATTTTAGAGAACAAATTTACGTCAGCATTACTAACGCCAATTTCAAAATCTACAACGGTTTTTTCTGAGGGGTTGTATTTGCCTAAAAACGTGGCTACCTGAATTTTTGTAGGAGCAATGAGAGGTACTATAGGTTCGTATTGTCCCTGTGGAACACCATTAATAGGTGCCACATATTCATAGATTGTACTAATCCCCGATGCGTTTTTAATGACATAATTTCCGTTGTTTATACCAACTGCGCTAAAACGGACATTGTATAATTCAAGGTCAGGATTATTTGAATATTCGAAAACTACTGCTGCATTCACAAGCTTTTTAACATAGAGGATTTTATTGTCAGAATAGCTGTCTATATAAGCCGATGATGCAATCATTGTACTTTGATCGTCACCTGCATCAGCTAAAATCTGTGCTTGTTCAATAGATAAATTTTGCTGTAAAGGTTGGTTTTTAATGTCGTTTTCAGAGTACAAATATCCGCCAAAATTCCAATTTTTATTTTCGTGCGTAGCTCCCGTATAGCTAACAAAGCGACTATAACTTCTATCAGAATACTGGTATTCAATAGTAATTCTCATTTCGGAAGTAATGGAAAATAGGGCTGTAAATGTAATTTCCCCAGCGTTATAATCTATAGTATAATCGTTATTTTCTCCTCTTTCGAGTAAGAGTCCATTAACATAAACCCTTTCTGAACCTGAGATTACAAGTACATACAGTTCACCGTTTTTCCCTTTTAATTTATAAGGTCCCTGATTGCCTTCTCGACCGAGGAAACTGCTTTTAGCATATTGCCCTCTGACTAGTGCTGCAGATGTAAAAACAGTAGTTTTATTGTCGTCAGTCCCTAAATCAAAACTTGCTGAAAGCCCCTGTACTTTCTTATCGAAATTTAGAAATTGACTTTGGTGGTTTTCAAGGAAGATGTCACCCGCCCGAATGTTCCAGCGGTCACTAAAAAGTTCCATAAAAATATTGTCAAACTGATCTAGTTTTTGGGAGTAGCCCCCATCTTGTAAAGGGATGTTACTATCTTGTAAAGAAGCTCTTAAACTCACTTTTTCGGAGAGTTTTCCAGTAATCTGTAAATCGAGATTAGAGTTTAATACTGTATTTTGATTGTTACCTATTGTTAGGCCTCTCGTAATACTACCCGAAGTGTTGAGACCGTCAAATGGAATGTTTTTTTCAGTGGGTTCCTCACTTATTTTATATAATTTTTCAGAGACGATGTCGGTACTTACAATTTGACTGGAATCATAAGCGCTATATTCTTTAGTAAGATAATCTGGGAATTTGAGGTAATTGACAGTTATAGAATCATTTTTGATAGCGAATTGCTCATTTAAAATAAGGCTTCCTGATTGAAAATTGACAGTATATGCTTTCTTGTCTATAACATTATTATTAGAGTCTACTAATTCAAAAAAACTAGAGTTGATACTCACGTTTTCTATAAATAGAGTGTCTCTAGTAACCGGGATTTTTTTTGTTTTGTATAGCGAGTTGTTTTCCTGAGCATGCAGCCCAGAAAAACAAATAATCATCGCTAATAGCCATACTTTTTGTAGCATAAAGGGTATAACGTCTATACTTCAAAAGTAGTGTATTCTATATGAAAAGTTAGGGCTTGCTATAAATAAGCTCTTCTTGACAAATTTTAGTTTTCTTGAGTGACAATTTGCATCGTCTCTGTACTCACTTGTTTTAAAATAACTTTTTTACCCAGTTCTACAGTCTCTGCAGCTAAATCATTAAAGTGTCTAATGGTATATAAAGTTACCTCTTTGCTAAAATCTACTTTGAATTTTTTTGATAAGATGGCATTTAGCTCATTGAAGTTGTTGAATTTGTCTTCAACGCACACAGAGAAACTAATTGCCGAGTTTTGTATTAAATTCACTTTCAATTTAAAACGGTGAAATAATGCAAAAATTTCGCTAATATTTTCTTCCATAATAAACGAGAAATCGATAGAAGAAAGAGAGATAAGCAATTGATTCCTTTTTACTATAAAACAAGGCAGGTAAGGTTCTAATGCGGTCCCTTTAGAAACGCTTGTTCCTTTTAACAGAGGGTTGATAAATGACTTTACATACAAAGGAATTTCCTTTTTTTGTAAGGGTTGCAGCGTTTTTGGGTGGATTACAGTGGCGCCATAAAAAGCGAGTTCTATCGCTTCACGATACGAAATTTGGTTTAGCAAACTAGCATTTTCAAAATAACGTGGGTCGGCATTCATTACACCAGGAACATCTTTCCAGATGGTAACACTTTCAGCATTTAAGCAGTAAGCAAAAATTGCGGCAGTGTAATCAGATCCTTCACGACCTAATGTTGTAGTGAAGTTATTCTCATCAGATCCTAAGAAACCTTGAGTAATATTTAAAGACTTTCTTTTGATGTTTTTTGAAATATTTTTTTGAGTCAACTCCCAATCCACTTCGGCATCTCTATAATTTGCGTTCGTTTTTATGAAGTTGCGTACATCAATCCACTCTGTCTTAATGCCCATGAAGTTCATGAAATGAGCTAGGATTGTTGTAGAGATTAATTCTCCAAAACTCACGATTTGATCGTAAACAAAATTATAATTTGGAGATTTATTGTGGCTCAAAAAGTATTCTAAATCAGCAAAAAGCTTGTTAACAGCAATAAAAACATCCTGTTTGTCGTCCTCAAACAAATCCATTAAAATTTGGTTGTGGTATTTCTTTACTTCCTGTACAGACGATTTTAAAGAGGATGATTTATCAAAATAATCTTTGATAACTACCTCAAGTGCATTGGTGGTTTTTCCCATTGCTGAGACCACTAACAATACATCTTCATAACCTACTTGCTGTAAAACGCTGTAAACGTTTTTAATTCCATCGGCATCTTTTACAGATGCGCCTCCAAATTTAAATACTCTCATGTTATATTATGCAAAAATTGTACTTCTAACTTTTTTAATCTTTTAATTTATTGGTAACAAAATCATTGACACCTGCTTCGTCCATTTGAACTACGTACCAATCTCTAAGGACTTTTGCACCTGATTTTTCATAAAAATCAATTGCAGGAGTATTCCAGTCTAGAACATTCCACTCTACTCTGCGTACCTGATCTTTTTTACCCTGTTTAATAATTTCTGAGTATAAAGCATAACCTACGCCTGTACCACGCATTTTCTCTTTCACAACTAGGTCTTCTAAATGAATGGTTTTACCTTTCCAAGTGGAGTAACGGTAATAGTACAATGCAATTCCTACAACCTCTGATGCTACTTCAGCAACGAAAACATTGAATAATGGATTGGGACCAAAGCCATCTTTAATCAAGTCGTCAACAGTTATTAAAACCGCATCAGGTTCTTTTTCAAAATCGGCTAATTCTTGAATTAACTCTAATACAGCAGCCATGTCCTCGCTTTGTCCTTTTCTGATAATCATGATTTTCGTTTTTTTTGGGATTATTGATTTAACATAGTGTAATTCTATCCCGTAAATTAGTTCATTTTTAGACAAATATACAATACTGATAAACTAAGTAAATTTTATTGAATTCATTTTCACAAAAAAAACGATATTTGTGACTTCAAACTAACTACAACGATTGAGTAATGGAAGAACGCAACAAGACCCTAGGGGAATTTATTATTGAAAACCAAAATGCCTTTCAGTATTCGTCTGGCGAGTTATCCCGAATTATTAATTCCATTCGTTTGGCTGCCAAAGTAGTGAACTACAAAGTAAATAAAGCGGGATTAGTTGATATCGTGGGAGCTGCTGGAGAGCAAAATATTCAAGGGGAAGACCAACAAAAATTAGATGTTTACGCTAATGAGGTTTTTATTCAAACTTTAATCAATCGCGAGATTGTATGTGGTATTGCTTCAGAAGAAAATGATGAATTTATCACTGTTGAAGGCAGCGATAATAGTCATAATAATAAATATGTGGTGTTGATGGATCCATTAGATGGGTCATCTAATATTGATGTCAATGTTTCTGTGGGGACTATATTTTCAGTGTATAGGAGAATTACACCCATAGGTAGCCCAGTTACGATAGATGATTTTTTACAACCTGGAATTAATCAAGTAGCTGCAGGATATGTCATTTATGGAACATCTACTATGATTGTTTACACAACGGGTCATGGAGTAAATGGTTTTACTTTAAATCCCGCCATTGGTACCTTTTACTTGTCTCATCCTAATATGCAGTTCTCTGAAGATGGAAATATTTACTCCATTAATGAAGGAAATTATATCCATTTTCCGCAAGGAGTTAAAAACTATCTTAAATATTGTCAATCAGAAGAAGGAGACAGGCCGTATACTTCTCGTTACATCGGTAGTTTGGTTTCTGATATTCATAGAAACATGATTAAAGGAGGTATTTATATTTACCCAACCAGTTCTAAAGCACCAAAAGGAAAATTAAGATTGCTGTATGAATGCAATCCTATGGCTTTTATAGTGGAGCAAGCTGGAGGAAAAGCTTCTGATGGTTTTGGACGTATTATGGAAATACAACCTACAGAACTTCACGAGCGTGTGCCGTTCTTTTGTGGAAGTTACAATATGGTCGAGAAAGCCGAAGAATTCATGCTTGATGCCAAGTTGAGTAAATACTAAAAGATATAAAAAAAGCTTCCGTTAATTTGGAAGCTTTTTTATTTTATTTATTTGCTTAATTTTTCAGTTTTTTCAATTTCTGAAAGGAAAGTATCAAAGTCTGCTTTTTCATCTGCTAATAAAAGTGCTTTAGCAACAATTGCTTCTACATTTTCAGGAGTGAAGCCAATACCTAAACTTAGTTTTTGCAACATTACCTCTTGATTGTCTCCTAAATGATGATCTACATTTACGATACGTGCCAAGTCAAATAAACGCTCAATTCTTTGTGAGTTTAAGTAAGGAGGGTTGATTGGGTATTTTGCAGGGTTTTCTAAAATTTCTTCGTATTCTGCTGCTGAAATTTCAAGTCTTATCGCTAATTTGTCTAAAAACTCTTTTTCTTCTGGAGCAAAAACCCCATCTGCTAATGCTAATCTTACAATAGATGAAAAGTGACCTTTATTTCTTTGTTTGAATTCGCTATCAAATAAATCTGAAAATGACATAGTTAATTTTTTATTTATATCGTACAAAGATAATTCAATTTTTAAATTTTTAATTTTCTTTTTAATTTTTCTTTCTTCGGCTAGCTTATAATTGAATTTTTCCTGTAGCAATTGGTTTTTCTAACTCCCTTTTTTTAAAAAAATCGTATGTTTACAACCCTTAAATCAACTTAATATAATTACCAATGTCAGAATTTTGGATTTACTTTCAAATAGGATTAAAACACGTTTTAGACATCAATTCCTATGATCATGTCTTATTTTTAATTGCATTAGCAGTACCTTTTTCTTTTAAAGATTGGAAACGCATTGTGTTGTTAGTGTCACTTTTTACGTTGGGGCATACTATGGCCTTGTTTCTTTCTGTTTTTGGAATTATTGCAATTAAAGTTAATGTTGTAGAACTGTTGATTCCCATTACAATTTTAATTACCGCATTGTTTAATCTTTTTACCGCAGGTAAGTCAAATAAAAAGGAAAGTCTCAATTTAGTTTTCTTTATAACATTGTTTTTCGGAATCATTCATGGCCTTGGCTTTTCAAATTATTTTAAATCTATACTTGGTGGTTCTGCTACTTCAAAACTATTGCCTTTAGGAGAATTTGCTTTAGGAATAGAAGCAGCGCAGATTGTAGTTGTTTTTATTGTTTTAATTTTGTCGTATATTGTTCAAACTGTTTTTAGATTTTCTAAAAGAGATTGGACACTTGTAATGTCGGCATTTATTATTGGTGTTGTTTTACCAATGATTATCGAAAATGAAATATGGATCAGATAAAAATGGAAGTACAAAAATTGAATAAATACGATAAAGCTTATCTAAGAATTGCTACCGAATGGGGTTTGCTTTCTTACTGTAAGCGCAAACAAGTAGGAGCTATTATTGTTAGAGATCGAATGATAATATCAGACGGTTATAATGGTACTCCCACGGGATTTGAGAATTGCTGTGAAGATGACGAAGGATTAACGCGATGGGATGTCTTACATGCAGAAGCGAATGCGATATTAAAAGTAGCAAGATCCACGCAATCTTGTGAAGGGGCAACCTTGTATATTACATTGTCGCCATGTAAAGAGTGCAGTAAATTGATTCATCAATCTGGAATAAAAAGAGTGGTCTATCATAATGGCTACAGAGATGATTCAGGAATTCAATTTTTGATAAAAGCAGGCGTGATTGTTGATCATATACCCGTATTAGAAGAATAAAATGAAAGCGAACCCAAAATACCTACCAATGCTTATTGGCGCAACCCTTGCGCTGGGAGTGGTTATTGGTGGTGCTTTGAGTACCAATAATCATAATCAGTTCTTGGTTAAAAATGGTTCAAAAAACAAACTCAATAAACTTATTGATTTTATAGATAACGAATATGTAGATGATGTTAATACAGATTCTATTGTCAATGTTACTGTAGATAATATCATGGGTCAACTAGATCCACACTCCATCTATGTTCCGCCAAGTGAGCAAGTACAAGTTGCCGAAAGTATGAAAGGTGATTTTGTAGGTATCGGAGTTAACTTCTATATGTACAATGACTCTCTGGTAATAATCAGACCTGTTGAAAATGGACCGTCGGCAAAAGCGGGAATAAAAGCGGGTGACCGAATCTTGTATGCTGATAAAACTAAATTGTTTGGCAGAAAATTACCCAGTGATAGCTTGTTCTCTTCATTAAAAGGAGAGAAAGGGTCTGAGGTGGAGCTTACTATTTATAGAAAATCAGAACATAAAAAAATAAAGCTTACCATTACACGCGATATTATTCCTCTTAAAAGCGTTGATGCAGCGGTGATGGTAAATACAACAACGGGTTATGTAAAGATTAACCGCTTTGCCGAAACTACTTATGAAGAATTCAAAAGCGCCTTACTTAGATTAAAGAAATCTGGAGCTACAACCCTGGTGATAGATCTGCGTGATAATGGGGGAGGATACATGGAAGAAGCAATAGAAATCGCTGATGAATTGCTAAAAGACAAACAGTTAATTGTTTTTACAAAAAATAAAAAAGGACGTATCCAAAAAACTTTTGCTACTAAAAAAGGTGATTTTGAAAACGGAAAAGTTTTTGTATTAATCAACGAAAATAGTGCTTCTGCCAGTGAAATTTTGGCTGGAGCAGTGCAGGATAATGACCGAGGAATAATTGTTGGAAGACGATCTTTTGGGAAAGGATTAGTACAACGCGAAATGGATTTTGACGATGGGTCAGCGGTACGATTAACCGTTGCTCGCTATTATACTCCTACGGGACGTTCTATTCAAAAACCATATGCTAAAGGCGATGAATCTGGATATTTAAAAGAATCAGAGGCGCGTTTTGCCAGCGGGGAACTCTATGAAAAAGACAGTATTAAAGTTGCAGATAGCTTAAAGTTCAGGACGCCAAAAGGTAAAATTGTTTATGGTGGAGGCGGAATCGTTCCTGATTTATTCGTTGGTTTAGAAGTGGAACATGGCAATGAAAACACCGTTTATTTAATGCAATCTGGAATTGTAGGAAACTTCGTTTTCGAGCAATTAGATAAAGATCGAAAAGCGTTTAAAGGAATTGCATTTGAACAGTTTGTTCAAAAGATGAACGCAACCGATTTGTATTTTAATACGTTTCAAAAGTTTCTTTTGAGCAACGGACTTGATTTGAAATTAATTAAAAATAAAGCCATCGTCAGGCGTTATCTAACTGCTGAATTTGCTCGCCAACTTTATGGCGAAAGTAAATACTACGAGGTTGTTTTAAAAGAAGATGCTATGATTAAAGCGATCAATAAGCAGTAGTATTATTTACTTTCTTCTTTATCCCATTCTTCTCTAAAGCGGATTAACTCTTTATCAATCATTTCTTTTGTATTGGTAAGCAAATAACAAGGATCATCTGAATAAATGGGTGGAAAATACGTAATTTTTATTTCTGTAGTAGGTTTACCAAAGCACTTCATAAAATGAGGTATAAAAGTATCGTCACCAATGAAAGCGTCTGTACGTTCTTTATAATCAATGGCTACTGGAATTACTGCCGACTTTAATTTGGCTGCCATGGCAAACGAGCCGTAATTGAAATCAATTGTTGTTGGAAGGTCATGGGTGGTCCCTTCTGGAAAATTTATTACGGAGTACCCTTTGCTTAAAGCATCTTTAATACGATCGCAGGTTTGTTGCCTGCTGTCTGGGTCTTTTCGATCTACAAAAATCACTCCTGATACTTTACATAAATAGCCTATTAAGGGCCAAGATGCCACTTCTTTTTTTCCTACTGGGAAAGTTAGCGTTTGGCTCAACATGATAATTGGGTCAAAATAAGAGCGGTGATTGGCAACCATTAGGCCATGATCGGTTGGTCTATCACCATAAATTATTGGGCGAATCCCTAATATGATATTCAAACCTTTAATCAAAAAGTTTCTTAGTAACATTGCATTACGTAATGCTGTTTGCTCGCTCCAAAAGAAACTAGCAAGATAAAACAGTATAGCAAAAAAAGAAACAAAAATTATAAAAAGGATTAGCCTTGTAGTACTTAATAGAAAAGATTGCATGTATGGAGTTTAAAGGGCTCAATATAGCATAATTAATTTAAAAACAAATTATGTACGGTGTACAGCTAATTAAGGTAAGGCTATGTGTACAATGTAAAATGTCGGGGTATAAAGAATTAAAGAAAGTCCTTTAGGTCATTTCAATAAATGCCGTTACTGTAATTTAATTGTAGTAGTAAACGTAAATTATAGTTGTTATAATTTATCGTTAGTTTTTTCTTCGATTATTTTTGACATTCTAAAAATCAAAAGAATCAAAACAGCACAAAAAGAAGCAGCTATACCAATGAATGCTACCACGCTGTCTCCTTGAAAAGGATGTTTGAAATCAAGTAAGGTAATGTTGAAAACAATAAGTGCTACTGCAAGAAACACTAAGATATTGGTAAAGATTTTCATAATATGGTATTTTTAAGTGCACTATGTAAAAACATTATTTTAACCGCCTTTAGCTTATTCGTATTGCGCTTTAGCTAAATCAGGATTAAAGTACACTTTATATTAGGGGGTAAATTTATAAAAAAAATGGTTAGACAAACAAACCTTTAACATTAGCTGCAAATAATTTAACAGCAATAGCTAGTAATACCACGCCAAAAGTCTTTCTTATCACTCCTAGGCCGTTTTCTCCGAGCATTCTTTCAATCTTTGATGATGATTTCAATACTACAAAAACGACAATGATATTTAAGATGATGGCAATGATAATATTGATTGTGTGAAATTGAGATTTTAATGATAATAAGGTGGTCATTGTACCTGCTCCAGCAATTAATGGGAATGCCAATGGCACAATGGAAGCGGAACTAGCCTCCTCATCCTTATAAATACGGATGCCTAAAATCATTTCTAGTGCTAGAAAAAACAAGACAAAGGAACCGGCTACTGCAAAGGAGTGCACGTCAATTCCTATAAGTTTTAAAATCTCTTCACCTACAAATAGAAAAACGATCATGATAACTCCTGAAGTAATCGAAGCTTTTTCGGATTCTAATTTTCCGAATTTAGCTTTCAAATCGATGATGATAGGGATGGATCCAATGATATCTATAACTGCAAAGAGTACCATTCCTACAGTAATAATTTCTCTAAAATCTAGTTGCATAGTGTTTATTTTTATTTTGCGAAGGTACGCATTTTGATAATTTTTTGACAAAAATGGAGTAGAATTACTAATTACAAGATATATTCTTTTTTTCTCCTGAAAAACGCTTTAGGTAATTAAATAATTTTGTGATTTTGAGCGCGTTTTATAGTGGTGTAGTTCTTTTTGTAAAACTAAAAAAGGCATTATTTAACAGCCCCTTTTTGTCTTTGTTTGCCTATATTTGCACTTTATAATCACAGTACCGCACTACCATGTTTCAATTAGGAAAAACCATCGTCTCAGAAGATATTTTAGATAAAGATTTTGTATGCAATTTGTCTGCTTGTAAAGGGGCGTGTTGTGTAGATGGTGATGCTGGAGCTCCGTTGAGTCTGGAAGAAACCCGAATTCTGGAAGAAATTTACCCTAAGGTGAAGCCTTTTTTACGAAAACAGGGAATTGCAGCTATAGAAGCACAAGGAACTTGGGTAACTGGAACCGATGGGGATTTAGAAACCCCACTTATTGATGATAAAGATTGCGCCTATGTGATTTTTGACGGGCAAACAGCACTTTGTGGTATTGAACAAGCATACAATCAAGGGCTAATTGACTGGAAAAAACCGGTTTCTTGTCACCTGTATCCTATTCGAGTAAAAGATTTTACTGAATTTGCCGCGGTTAATTATGATAAGTGGGATATCTGCGATGCGGCCTGTTCTTTAGGTCAAGAGTTAGAAGTGCCAGTGTATAAATTTGTCAAAGAAGCCTTAATCAGGAAGTTTGGTGAAGACTGGTACGCTGAGCTAGAAAAGGTGGCTCAAGACATGAAAAAATAAATTTAAAATTCTGTAATTTTTTCTTGTTCCCTATTTTAATAATCTTATATTTTACGGTGTTTCCCACGGTTTATTGTTTTTTAATAAACTGAAATTCAATATATTGAAAAACAAGGTCTGTTTTATTGTGTTTTTCGTATTTGTTAAAAACTCCAAGGGATTGTGAATAAGTTTGGCTTTTAATTCCGGCAATATTTTACAATCTTTGTAATCCACAGAATACTTAATTTTTAGTTAAAATTTCAAAAAAAACACACAACTATAATGTCACAAGTCGAACCAATTTTACAAGAGAATAAAAACCGATTCGTAATTTTTCCAATCAAGCACCATGATATATGGGAGTTTTATAAATCAATGGAGGCTAGTTTTTGGACAGCTGAAGAAATTGATTTGTCTCAAGACTTAAATGACTGGAATAATAAACTTTCTGATGATGAACGTTATTTTGTAAAACACATTCTTGCTTTTTTTGCTGCATCAGACGGAATTGTAAATGAAAACCTAGCGGAGAACTTTGTTAACGAAGTACAATATGCTGAGGCGAAATTCTTTTATGGATTCCAAATCATGATGGAAAACATCCATAGTGAGACTTATTCACTATTGATCGATACCTATGTAAAAGATGAAGATGAAAAAGATGAGTTGTTTAATGCATTAGAAGTTTTTCCAGCAATTAAGAAAAAAGCTGACTGGGCTTTACAATGGATAGAATCAGATTCATTTGCTGAAAGATTAATCGCTTTTGCTGCAGTAGAGGGAATCTTTTTCTCTGGGGCATTTTGTTCTATTTACTGGTTAAAGAAAAGAGGTTTAATGCCAGGACTTACTTTTTCTAATGAATTGATTTCTCGTGATGAAGGTGTTCACTGTGATTTTGCAGTACACTTACACAACCACCACTTAGTAAATAAAGTGCCAAAAGAAAGAATTAGAAGTATTATTGTTGATGCTTTGAACATTGAAAGGGAATTTATTACAGAGTCTCTTCCGGTGAGTTTAATAGGAATGAACGCAGTGTTAATGACACAATACTTAGAGTTTGTTGCTGATCGACTGTTAGTAGAACTAGGTTGCGAAAGAGAATACAATACAACGAATCCTTTTGATTTCATGGACATGATTTCACTGCAAGGAAAAACCAATTTCTTTGAAAAGAAAGTAGCTGAATACCAAAAGTCAGGTGTGATGAACACTGATGGTGATGCTCAAAAAATTTCATTTGACGCTGATTTTTAATATCAGTATTTAAATCAAATTTTAAGGAATGCCTTTTATTGGTGTTTACTAAGAACTACGGTTTTTAGGAACACCAGTGCTGGATTGCTTAGCCCTGATAGCAGTGAAAATCCCACACTTTTTTTAGTGTGGATTGTAGCGAATAGCAGGAAATAGCTCCAAAAATATATTACAAATAACGAAAAACAGCGAAGGGATTTTCTGTTTTAAAAAACCAAAAAAAGTATGTACGTAGTTAAAAGAGATGGGCGAAAAGAGCCGGTAATGTTCGACAAAATCACAGATAGAATTAAAAAACTATGCTATGGTTTGAATGATTTAGTAGATGCCGTAAAAGTGGCGATGCGTGTAATTGAAGGGCTTTATGATGGAGTTTCTACGTCAGAATTAGATAATTTAGCAGCCGAAACAGCAGCTTCTATGACCATTGCGCATCCTGATTATGCACAACTGGCTGCAAGAATTGCCATTTCGAATTT
>Ga0070748_1000269_pt1 | contig 26352 bp, 56 predicted proteins | sample VirMetDEL_Nov_12_FD_77015 | JGI IMG/M metagenome (GOLD analysis project Ga0070748, IMG submission 77015) | Aqueous microbial communities from the Delaware River and Bay under freshwater to marine salinity gradient to study organic matter... | ecosystem: Environmental > Aquatic > Marine > Coastal... | reverse complement strand
TTGTTCTATTGGTATTACAACGATACCCAAGAACGAATGGCAATCCTAAATGAAAACAATGCCAAACTAGAAACAGCAGTCGCAACAAGCGAAGCCGCTGTCGAGTCTCTTCAAAGAGACTACGAGAAAGCGAATCAAGAGTTGGGTGAACTCAATGAGAAGTTCAGCAACATTCGCAAACAGAATAAGACTCTATCCAATAAGTTGGGTAGACACGATCTAGGCAATCTAGCAGAGAACAAGCCTGGATTAGTTGAAAAAGTTATCACTAAAGCAAGTGGTAAAGCAAATCGGTGCTTTGAGTTAATCTCGGGTGCTGAACTAACTGAGAAAGAGAAGGAGGCTACAAATGGTAAATCGTTCAATAGTGAATGCCCTTGGCTGTTTGATAACTATCGCACTGATTAGTGGCTGTAGTAGTATGCCAAAGCAGATCGTAGTATCTGCTGAACCGATTGAAAAGCCAAAGCTAATACTTCCACAAGCAGATGAACTTGATCTTCGTGATGTAGAGTGGATCATTCTAGTTAAAGATAACTGGGAAGAGCAGTGGGAAAAACTCCAAGAGAGTGGTGACGCATTAGCCTTCTTTTCAGTAAGCGATAAAGGTTATGAGAATCTGGGCTTGAACTACTCTGATCTAAGAGCATTCATTCAACAACAAGATGCTATCATAGCCGCTTATAGAGGCTACTATCAAGAATCAGAAGAAGCTTTTGACGAAGCAAATGCTGAAGCAGAAGAAGCTTTTGAAGAGCAAGCAAAGAAAAGTGAGAAAGGATTTTTCGGTAGACTATTAGATTGAGGATATTATGAGCAAAAAGTATGCAGTTGTAACAACAGTCCACACATTCAGACATCGTTATGTGGTATCAGAAGATAGGCTTCAGAGTTTGAATACAGATATGCCTGTCGAGTTAGAGTGGGCAAATGATACTGTCCTCTGTGAAGAGATAGACGAGTTTTCTCAGAAGTCTCTAGGCGAAACTATACTTGATACTGAGTGGATGGAAGAAGATGCTGTCCTAGAATTGTTTGATAGAGATAATGATTATCTAGCAGAATGGTCTGATGATCAGAAATTGACCTTTATTAATTATGGATTAAAACTTGACAAAGACGAAGAATCTTGATATAATGTACGAAATTCGGAGGGATATATGGTAACTATATTTGGATCTAACACCTGTCTTCACTGTCTATTATGTAAGCAGATGTGTGAAGCAATGGATGTGGAATATAAATTCCTAGACGTTCAAGATCCTGATGTCACTAGACAGTTTGTAGAATTGTTTCCTGACATAGAGAGTATACCTCAGATCCTTTGGAAAGGAGATCATATCGGTGGTTACGCCGAATTGACTCATAAAATTGATGAATATATAATTAACCTTAATAATGGAGAAGTACAATGAAAAAGTCTGATATCGTTAATAAAATGAAAGAAGGTTCTGTTAGTTTAACTTTCCTAAAAGCTAATGGTGAATTAAGAGATATGACAGCAACTCTTAATGATTTTACTGTTAAGTATCCAGATGTTGCATCTACGTCTAGAGCCCAAAAACTTTCCGACACTACTCAAGCAGTTTGGGATGAGACTGTCAATGGGTGGAGATCTTTCCGATGGGATAGTGTTCGATCAGTTGATGGAATAGATACTCCATCTGGCATAAAATCGTAGTGTTATAAGTCCTTATCTGGCAGTATGTAATATATCATCGTCAAAAGCGATACCTAAACATACTGTCGGATGAGGCTAATTACTATATAACTATTGACAAGCCACAATTGTTATGTTATCATAGATCTTTATACTGTTGGAGTAAATAATGGCTAAAGCTAAAAAACGTGTAATACCTCGAAGGGGTAATGCCGCAAAGTTAGCGGAAGAGAGCAACATTGGTCGAGAGACTATTGATTGGTCATCCGTAAAACCAGAAGAATATCGAAAGAATATCCTAGAGACTCTGCGTCACTATGGATACTTTTATGAAAAGAAATCCTACGTTTCTTGGGCAACAGAGTGGATCAAAGCTAATCGCCCAAGCGACCTCAAAACATTCAAAGCGAGTGATGACTGGAGAGTATCAGCCACAGTAGCATCTCTAATGAAGATGCAACTAATGGGTGCAGAACTCGATCTACCCGAAATTGATTTTATCAACGACAACGTAGATGAGATCCTAAGATTCGGACAAATCAATATTGACAACAAAGTCGAAGAAGTTGAAGAAGACGATAAGCCTGCCGCTAAAAAGAAGAATCCATCTGAACTATTAAAAGAGAAAACTCTTGGAGTTATGGGTGAGATCGAAGGCTTCATTGATGAACACTTAGACGGCACATTAGATAAGAAGTTCTCACTATACTCATATCTAAAAGGAATTGATGCGGCTACGCAAAGTGCTAGAGATATCGTTAAGTTCTATGTAGAACTTCAATCAGAGTTGACTGAATTAATTACTGATAAGCCAGACGATCTAGTCGAAGGATACGATCATATGACACTTTCCGAGCAAAAGAAGCTATTGACTCTAGTCTCTGGATTCGTCACTGATGGCGAGAAGTATGTGTTGAGTAAGAAAGCAACACGCAAACCTCGTGCTAAAAAAGCAACACCTGCAACGAAGCAAGTCGAGAAAGTGATCTATCAAAAAGAGTCTGCTGAGTATAAGATAACCAGTACAAGCCCCGCATACATTGTTGGTGCTACTGAAGTCTATCTGTTTAACACTAAGACACGAGTTATCAAGTATCTAGTGACAAACAACAACGATGGGTTTATCGTGAAAGGTACGTCAATCAAGAACTATGACGAAGAGTTGTCGTTCAAGAAGAAGTTGCGTAAACCTGAAGAGACTATTGACTCTATCAATAAAGTGACTAAACTGAGAGCATTGAAGGCACTTAAAGCACTCAAGACTGCCCAGAAGCCTACTGATGCTAGAATCAACGCTGATACCGTGATTCTGAAGGTAAACAAATGAAGGATAATGTAGTAGACTTCACTAAAGCCTTTGAAAAGCGAAAGAAACGAGACGAAGAGATAGAGGAACTCGTGCTAGAAAGTGACAAGGAAGTCGCAGAGATATTCGCTCTAGTTAATGCTAGAGAGACTGTGTGGGCTTTGAGGGGAATGGGTATTGATGTAGAGAATAATCCTAAATCAATGCTTGATATAATGACTATTGTAGAGGCATCTAAGTCTCTTGTTTATCGTGCTATCGGAGAGGAGTATCCTTTCCAACAGATATCTGATACTTTATTTGAAGATGCTGAGGAAAAGATCGAACAGCCTATACAGAAAATACTAGACGACTTTATCGCAGATATGGAAGAATATTTTGATGGGATCGAAGAGTAAGCCAGACAATGTAGTTGATGCGCCAGCACTTATGTCTTATCCAACGAATGTTGGTGCGCCCGCTTTCACTGTTCCAGATGTCCTTACCAAGAGTAAGGAGAGAGGGATTAGCGCAACCCATCAACTAGAGACAAAGTTTGATGCACTCAAAGACGAGTACTTCAAACTGGTAGAACTAACATTAGATACGGCATTAATGTACAACGCAAGATGTAACATTGTACCAGTTGTTGGAGAAGTCTATCACTTATATGATAGCGAAGGTGGTCTGTTTATTAGTATGATTGAGCCAGAAACTTGGAAAAGTCAGATACACATCGGTAGTTTTAAGTTGACTTCTGAACAGACTTGGGAAAAACAATGAAATTTTACTTGACAAACACTATTAACTTATGCTATTATTGTAATAATATAAATTAAGTTAGGAGATAGATGATGATATTGGTTGATATGAACCAGGTCATGATTGCGAATATGATGATGCAGATTGGTAATCATCAGAACGCAGAGATTGACGTAAGTATGCTTAGGCATATGATCTTAAACACATTGAGAGCAAACCGTAAAAAGTTTAGTGCTGAGTTTGGTGAACTTGTTATCTGCTGTGACGATACTAATTATTGGCGCAGACAGATGTATCCATACTATAAGGCTAATCGTAAGAAGACTAGAGATAAGTCTGAGATGGATTGGAATGCTATCTTTCAGGCACTGAATACTATTCGTGATGAACTGAAGACGTTCTTTCCATATAAAGTCATTCAGATAGAAACCTGCGAAGCTGATGATATCATTGGTGTTGTTACTCATGAAGAGGGGACTGAATTGAATGTGGGAGAACCCATTCTGATTCTATCTGGAGATAAGGATTATATACAGTTACACAAGTATGCCAACGTGAAGCAGTATGATCCTGTAAGAAAGCGATGGATCTCTAATGCAAACCCAGAGAAATATCTTGCAGAGCATCTACTTAAAGGTGATGCGGGTGATGGAATACCAAATGTTCTATCTGCTGACAATTCTTTTGTGATGGGCATACGTCAGCGTCCTATTACCCAAAAGCGCATTGCTGAGTGGAGTGATATAAATAATATGCAGGATGAAGTAAAGCGTAACTATATGCGTAACAAAGCATTGATCGATCTCTCTGAAGTGCCTCAAGGCATGAAAGATCAGATTCTCAAAGCTTGGTATGAAGAGAATGGTAAAGATAGAAGTCAGTTACTGAACTACTTTATCAAAAATAAACTTAGAAATTTAATGGAATGTATAACGGAGTTTTAAAATGACTACATTATCTCTGGCAGAGATTGTTAACACTGCCCGAAAAGCTGAAACAGTTGAAGAGAAAGTCTCAATACTGAAAAGAAATGAATCAAGAGCGTTGAAAGATATTCTCGCCTTGATGTGTGATGAGAGATGGACATTCGACTTGCCTGATACTCCACCACCATATACTCCTTCAGATATACACGAGTCTCATGGACTACTATATCGTGAGATGCGAAAGATGCCGTACTTTGTCGAGCAGATGAAAGATGGTAAAGACTTGACCAGAGTGAGAAAGGAAGCATTGTTTATTCAGTTGCTAGAGTCTGTTGACGCAGACAATGCTCAACTAGTGATAAGAACTATTGCTAAAGAGCCGTATCCAGATCTTTCTCCTGAAGTGATTAACAAAGCATTTCCAGGTGGCATCGTTAATCCAATTCCAGTAAAACGTGGTCGTGGTCGACCTAAGAAAAACGAATCATAAAGTGTAAAGTGTAAGAGTGTAAAAGTCATGAGTAAAAACAAAAGCAAGAAGTTTCGTGAGTGGATGGATGAGGACTTTGATAGTAAAAAGGACTCAAAGCGGTACGACAAGCGTAAAGCAAAAATCCAAGAAGCGAGAAAGCAAAAGAGAAAGAACCGAGATTCTTTCTAAGTAAATTTTAATTATGGAGTTATAGTATGATAACAGCAGTTGGGAGTCAGTTCCCAGAGTTTAACTTGAATGGCGTAGATGTGAACAATGAATTTGTAAAGGTCAACAGTGATGATCTTAACAATGGAAAATGGTCTGTAGTCTACTTTTACCCTAAAGACTTTACCTTTATTTGTCCGACTGAAATTGCAGGAATGGATGATCTAGTTGAGTATGCTAATGTTTTAGGTATTAGCGGAGACAACGAGTTCTGTAAACTTGCTTGGAAGAAAGACAACGATCTAATCGGAAAAATCCAACACACCCTACTCGCAGATTGTGGTCTAAGGCTTGCAAGAGATTGTGGTGTAGTTGACTATCAAGAATGTGTGGCTCAACGAGCAACATTTATTATCAATCCCAAAGGAACTATTCAACACGTTTCAGTGAATGCGCTTGATACTGGTCGTAATGCTCAAGAAGTATTGCGTACACTCAAAGCATTACAAGCAGGTGGTTTAACAGGCTGTGCTTGGAAACCAGGTGATGATTTCGTAATCTAAAGTAGGAATTTAATATGAAGAATCGTAGAGCCGATCTAATTCTAGCGTCAATGTCTTATATGCAAGCACAAGCAGGTAAGCATAAAATGAACATTGATGTATTATTAGACAATAACGTAGGACTAGCTGAACATCCAGACATTATGGAAACCATCGAGAATGAGTTAGAAAAGATGGCTGAGTACCATGATAAGTATGAAATGCTTGAGAAATACTTCAAGTAATGCTTGACTTATGTGTGATAGTTATGCTATAATACAGAGTATTTTGATGATAAGGAAGTGAAGTGAATAATAAGATTATATTGGTTGATTGTGATGGTGTTCTTCTTGATTGGGAACATAGCTTTAAACTCTGGATGATAGAGAAGGGTTATGAGATCAAGAACGATGTTGAATACTCTATGGCTAAGACATTTGATATGCCTAAGCCAGAGATGAAGAAACTGATTCGCCATTTTAACGAAAGCGCAAATATGTGTTGTCTACCACCCCTTCGAGATTCTGTAAAGTATGTTAAGAAGATTCATGAGGAGTTGGGTTACGTTTTCCATTGCATCACCAGTATGACTCTTAATCGTCATGCCAACAAGTTGAGAGAACAAAACTTGAGCAATCTGTTTGGTGAAACAGCGTTTGAGAAAGTTCAATGTCTTGACACTGGTGCTGATAAAGACGAAGCACTTCTTCCTTATCTTGATAGTGGTTGTGTTTGGGTTGAAGATAAGATTAAGAACGCTGAGTTAGGTGATCGTCTTGGTTTGAGTGCTGTACTGATACAGCATGACCATCAAGGTGACTACACTAACGATGATATACCGGCAGTTCAAAATTGGAAAGAAATCTATGAAATGCTCTCATAAGGGGCTTCATTTGATATAAATATCATTATGGTAGATGTGACGTTTGAGAGCAATCTAGTATTGCTCTCTTTTTTTATAACTCGGAGAATTTAGAATGCCTATATATCAATACAAGAATGAAGAAACTGGTGAAATAAGTGATCACATGATGTCCATTTCAACAATGGAACAGTTCGATATAGATAATCCTCATATGAAGAAAATCATTCATGCGCCAGCAATTGGTGATTCTGCCCGCTTGGGTATCAAAAAACACGATTCCGGCTTTAACGACTTATTGAAAGATATTAAGAAGAAGAATGCGGGGTCTACAATCAGAGACAGATAAGGATTTTTTAATGCCTGCACAACAACAAGAAAGACTAACTAAAAGGCAAAGACGAGTACTAAGACAACAGGGGATATTAGACACAGATAATCAACTTTCATCAGGATTTACAGTTAAGAGCGACATTGCTCCAATGACTGATAATCAGGCTTTAGCCTTTGAGTCGTGGGATGAAGGTCAAAACTTAATGTTACATGGTATAGCCGGAACTGGTAAAACATTTCTAGCACTATACTTTGCACTTAAAGAAACGCTGAAGACGAACACTCCACACAAGAAAGTCTTCATTGTTCGATCAATAGTTCCAACTAGAGATATCGGATTTCTACCTGGCTCTCAGAAAGACAAGATGAAAGTCTATGAAGCCCCTTACTACGACATATGTAGTAAGCTATTTGGTAGAGGCGATGCATACGAGATTCTCAAGCAACGGAACAATGTAGAGTTCATATCTACTTCTTTTCTTCGTGGTTCTACATTCGATGACTGCATTATCGTAGTTGACGAAGTTCAGAACATGAGCGATCAAGAACTACACACCGTAATGACTCGTGTTGGTGAAGACTGTCGAATCATCTTTGCAGGCGATGTAAAGCAAGACGATCTCACAAGCGAACGCAAGAAAGAACTTTCTGGACTGAAGATATTCATGGAAGTGATTCGCAATATGCGAGAGTTCGACTTTGTTGAGTTTCTAGCTAATGATATCGTGAGAAGCAATCTCGTCAAGTCATATATAATAGAAAGAGATAAACAGGGTTTATAGCGAATGTCCTTTAGTGATAATTTTAACAGAAGTGATCAGGCTTTAGCCGATAGTGATCAGTGGAGTAGTCCTCGCACTGGGTTTCGTATCGTCTCGAATGAAGTGATTATACCATCCACTGGTACTAATTATTTGCCGACCATATCTTGTTTAAGCAATATGGTGCAGTCTGATCAAGAAGCGGTTTTAGATGTGACTGCGGTGGAAACTGATTTATTTTATGGGCCTTCTGTTAGAGTCGATTTAAGTACAGGAAGTGGATATCATGTAACCATCGGTCTTGTCGGCCCCATTGGTGTTTATGGATCGATTAACCGCATAGATAGTCTTGGTGGGATAGTCGTGTTAGTCGAAGACTACACACTCGGTGCAGGTAATAGCACATGGAATCAGGGTGAAACGCATACAGTAAAACTTCGTGTTACGGGTACTACGATTGAACTTTTGGTTGATAATGTCGTCCAGTTAACTACAACTGATACTCAACTCACATCAGGTTCGCCAGGGCTTAATGCATACTATACAAACAACGATAATACTGCTATAGCAAACACGACTATTGATGACTTTTCTGCTGATGTGGCTGATAAGCCTACGATCATAGAAATTCATCTTGTAAAAGTTGGGAGACATGGCTTCTCTGCACTTACTCAAACTCCAAATCCAATTAGAGCAGGAGAAGATAAGCGTGGGGGTTTTGATGATGACCCATCAACGCCTTTAATCGATGAAGCAGAAGTGTATGGATTGATAGAAGCAGATGATTACTACACAGCCGGTGGTGATGTATTTTCTAATCATGGTGCTAGATATACTCCAAGAGGATTAGTTGGCGGTTCTCCAATGACTCTGATAAGCATTATTCAAAGACTGCCTCCTCAATACATCTATCAAGGAACGTCTGGATTTACAAGCACTACTGATCCACAAATGTCTTACATGGAAATTGAAATATATCCAGAAGGTTACGATGATAGAAATACAACAGATTGGGAAGTAACGAGTATTTCAGCATCGGTCTCATTTCCTACAACACCGACAGGATATGTCTTTTTTACGCAAATCAATTCGAATCATGGGGTATTAACTATTACGAACACTAAATGGCCGACAGTACCATTTTCTGCAACGTATAGATGTGTTATGGAAGACTTTACGAAAGCTAATTTCAATAGTGTAGAAGAAGCCCAGGCCGCAACAGATCCCGAAGTTTTATCTTTATATGAATTAGATTTAGGTGATCCAATTATTGAGCATATTGAAGCAACAATAGCAGTATATGTTGTATTTACTAACAGCGTAAATAACAATACATTTAGCGGTACATTCAATCTTAGACAAAATGTATATAGTAAGAGTTCTGATTATATAAGTAAAGTACAAGCACTAAATCCACCAGGCACGATGGGCGCACCGGGTACTGAGGGATTTCCAGATTTACCAGACGGAACTTAATTTATGCCAGCACCATCAGCAAGAGTAGGAGATGCAATCATTACAGGCCACGCCTGTAGTGCAACATCTACTATCGCATCCTCATTACAGGCTAAAGTAATTGTGGCATCTTCTCTTGGTGCTGTTACAGGCAGTCCTATCGCTCCTCATACAATTTTAGCAGGCGATAAGTGTATTCCTCACCCCGCATTCACCCTCGCAGGATCACCAAAAGTATTCTTTGGCGGAATACCCGCAAATCGAGTTGGAGATGGTGCCGATCAGGGCGCAATCATATCTGGCGCACCAAACGTCATCATTGGGCCGTAAAGTCCTCTTATTCCAAAAAGTTATAAGCATATAACAAATTATTCTAAAAAAACCCTTGTAATTATCCTCTAGTTTGATATAATACTTGTATTGAATAGATAAAGAGAGATGATTATGTATACACGATTTGACAAAGAAAGTTTCACATGGGACGGTTCGTTCCTTATGTACAACGGTCCTTACGAGGGTTCACAAACAATGGATGAGTTCAATCCAAATTGTCATCCATCATGGGTTGGTAAGATGAAGCCCGCATTTATCGCACGATTCAAATATGGTTCTAAGCCTTGGAAATCGTGGGTTAACTTCCTAGTTAAAAACTCTCATGTTGAACTTTACTTGAAACTAGCAGAAGAGTTTAGTCCGGCTGAAGCGATGTCGATGCTAGGGTTTAAACCTCGAAAGAAATCTTAATGTGAACTATTCACAATCAGGACAGTTGACTTTAGTTCTGATTGTGATATAATAGCCACATAAATTGAGATGAGAGAGAAAAATATGAACGACCAAGATATTATGATGAATAACCTAGAAGCTCGTGACATGAAGCGTGAAGAAGAACTTTATCTTCAAGCTCAGTACGATAAAGAGATGGTCAACTATAGCGAGCCAGTTTCTTTTGATATGTGGAAAGCCGCCAAAGCAGTAGTTGCTAGATATGACATTAAGGTAAAATAAACCCTTGCAATTACTTTCAGACCTGTTATAATGTGTGTATAAATTAAATTAACTGAGAGACTATATTATGAAAGCATCTATTTTGAAAGCAATCAACGACATTTCTTCAATGGAAGAGATGAACGAAGTGATCGATCTGATCAAGATGAAGCAGAAGTCTTTGAGAAATGCCGCTAGTCGAGACATCAAAGCATCAGTACGAAAGGGTGATGATGTTGTCGTCAAGGGTCGCAAAGCGAATGGTGTTGGTACGATACTTGAAGTGAAACGCACCAAAGCGATTGTATTGATTAATAATGAGCGATGGAATGTTCCATTGACACTGATTGAGAAAGCATAATATGTTTAACCATGTAGATCATGGCTACACTCTTCAAGAGTTGGAAGCCGACACCACAGATAACGGGCGTTTTTATACAACGCCCAGTGGTGAAATTTTACCCTCTATCACGACTGTGCTAAGTGTTCAGAATAAATCTGGTCTGGATGCTTGGCGCAAGCGAGTGGGTGAAGAAGAAGCAAATCGAGTTATGAATCAAGCGTCTCTTCGTGGTACTGCTGTTCACCAACTCGCAGAAGATTATGTGAACAATGAGAAAGATTGGAAGAAAGGCGCAATGCCCGCTAATCTGTTCACATTCAACACCATCAAACCATTACTAGACAAGCATCTAAACAATGTCTGGATACAGGAAGCACCACTATACAGCGAGAGACTCTCTGTAGCGGGTCGTGTTGACTGTATTGCTGAATGGGATGGAGTTCTGTCTATTATTGACTACAAGACTTCTAAACGTCCAAAACCAAGAAAGTATGTTGAATCTTACTTCATTCAAGAAGCGGCTTATGCCGCAATGTTTCTTGAACGAACTGGTGTTCCTATCAAACAGATTGTGACAGTAATCGCAGTTGATGATAATGAACCACAAGTCTATATTGAAAAAGCAATAGATCATCTACACAAGTTTGTGGAACTGAGAAAGAAGTTTAAAGAGCAACGTGGAATTTAGACCTTGACTTTAATCTTCAATGTGTTATAATGTATGTATAAATTGAATTGATGAGAGAGAATTTTATGTCTACACTAAATTATGATGTTTCTTTTGATGTCAAACATATTGATGATATCAGCACTTACAAGGGGTTTATCCCATCTGGATATGATCTAGTCGAATATGCTAAAGATACAGATCCGGTTCATGGGTTTGTTCTTTACGGTTTCGATGAAGTCGGATTCACAGCGATCCCTAATGCAAAACACGCTTTTGTTAAGTCGGGTGTATAATGATAACTATGTGGAAAGAAGTTACTGACTGGGAATATCCTAATCACACATATGTGTTAGACGATAAGGGTTGGCTTATTGCTTACATCAAACAAGGTACTACTGATCTTATTCACTTCAGTAAGCCGATGAAGCAGTTCTCAAAAACCCGCAGAAAATTTATTAAAGTTTAGGAGTAGTTATGCTTTATAATGTTAACTCAAGTAATTATATTGTTCGTCAAGTAAAGACTCACAAAGTTCTTGCGGGTATATTCGAACCATTTAGAACGTATGAGTCTGCACTTGCTTATGCACAAGAGGTCGCTGAGTTTGAAGGGCCTACTTATGTTGATTTGTTAGAAAATATTGATAAACAATTTTGGGGAGTAGAAAATGGAAAAAGTTAATTTTGACGGTCTAACTGACCATGAGTTGTATATCTTTGAGGGGGTTCGAGAAGCAGTCTTAGCTAACAACAGTCTTCAAGACTTTCTTGGAGAAGCAATTTTGTATGATGAAGAGACGGGTAGCAGTTACTCTGACGCCCTGTATGATATGATTGATGTTATCGCAAAGCATCACTTTGATGAAATGGTAATCACTGAGGATGCTGAATAATGTGGGTAGCAAAACCAAATCTTAACAATAGTCGAGATATCCAAAAGTTTGAGAATGTGAAAGATGCTGTAAAATATCTCGAAGAATTCACTGGAATTGAGATGGCTTATGATAGAGATCGAAAAACTAAAGAAGTTACTTACGACTGGGAAATCATCGGAAAACTCTGGGAAGAAGAAGCAGAGTCGCAAGTCGGAAGCTAAGTGGAAGGTTCATAAGAACGATAAGACAGCGCACCGAAAGTATAGTGCGGTATTTGAAGACCATTGTATGTGAGTGATATGAATATATTTGTCCTTAATGAAGACCCGATTATTGCGGCTCAAGAGCAATGCGACAAGCACGTTGTAAAGATGATTGTCGAGTCTGCTCAAATGTTGTCCACTGCCCATCGAATGCTTGATGGTGTTATGGATAAGCGCAAATCAAAGTCAGGTAAGACCATGAGCAAATATTGGGCATTATCTGATGGTAGGGAAGATTGCTTATATAAAGCTGTTCATATGGGTCATCCTTGTACAGTTTGGACTATGGAGTCGAGTTCGAATTATCGCTGGCACTATACACACTTTGTGGCTTTATGTGACGAATACACTCATCGTTATGGTAAAGTTCATATGACTGATACTAAGTTACGCTATGTTCTTCAAGCTATTCCTAAGAATATACCGAATATAGATCGTACTCCGTTTAAGCTTGCGATGGGCAGTAATCCAGAATGTATGCTTCCTGATCCTGTAGAGAGTTATCGTAAATTCTACAAGACAAAGCAAGCTAGATTCAAAATGGCTTGGACTAAGAGTAAAATACCTGACTGGTTTTTGCAAATAAACCCTTGACTTTCTTGTTCAGTGTGTTATAATACTTGTATAAATTGAATTAATGAGGTTGAATATGAAATTGATTATTGATACTCAGCATAGAGAAAACTACGGTGCCCACGATTGGGATGGCGAGGGTCAGGCTCCACAGTACTGGAAGAATAAGGGCGGCTCTACTTATGTGGTAGAGAATCTGAGTTCGGCTCAAGTTTCTAAAATCCGCAAGAATGGTATTCCTACGTTATCGAAATTGATCGAGCGTAGTGATGAGTTCTTTCAGGAGTTCATTCTCGACTTTACTTTTGTCGATGATGTTGCTACGCCTTGGGACGACTATGAAGCGCCTTGGATTCTCAAGTATGAGAATAGCAACTGGATTGCTACTCGTAAGCCCACTCACTGGACAGTTCCAGTAGAAGAAAGCTACACGATGCTTGCAGAAGGTGGTCGTGAAAATTATGGTTATGTTGAGTTGGGAGAAGTAGCATGAAATATTTAAGTGTGCATGAAGTCCAAATGGCATATGATCTGCTAGTGGGAATGAATCCGCAGATCATCAACGATGCTCAAGAGTTTGTTAAGTTACTCGTCAGAATATATGAAGACGATAGCACTAAAGTCGGTTGGAACGAAGTTCGTATAGCATTGAGATCTCTGTGATGATGAGATCAAGAAATGAGATGCCGATCTCAAGAATTATAAAGACACTTCACTCAGAAGATGATTTACCATTGTGTGCATCTATCTTTGAGAAGTTGGCCGCTGATGGTAAAGTTCATTACGGATGTAGAATGTTTCGTAATGGTAAGTTTGCTCGTGATGAGTTTTACCCAAACAAGTCTTTGACTTTCGTAGAAGTGGTTGCGAGTTCATGGACAAAAGGATTAGTGAGGTAATTGATATGATAATAGATATATTGAGTATTGCAATTGGTTCAGTGTTTTTAGTATTAAGTGTGTTGACACTGTATGGATTAGAATGTGAAAAGTCAGAGCGAAGAAAAAACTATATGAATGGCGATACTGACTATTATGGTAACAAGATTGATGAATAATTTTATTGAACTGTATGTCAATGCGTTATCTGCCCCAGAGTGCGAAATTATCGTAAACGACTTTGATGTATTGAGTCAGTCAGGGTTATCTCATAGCAGACAAAATGATTCAGGACGACCTAAAATAAGTCAGGAAGACTCTGCTATCGACTTGACTGAAATGCTACTAACGCAGGTGGGACGTTCTGCAAATATGATACCGCAAGCAGTAAACAATTGTGTCATAGATTACTGTAGAAAGTATGAAGTTGGAATGTTCAACGGATATAGAGGTGGAAACTATCCTATAATGTCGGAAGGCATGAAGATTCAGAAAACAGAGAAGTCTCAAGGATATCATGTTTGGCATTGTGAGAGAAGTTCTGGAAGATATAACAACAGGGTTCTTTCTTGGATTCTATATTTGAACGATGTGGAAGAGGGTGGTGAGACTGAGTTTCTACACTACTCTAAAAGATTTAAGCCCATGCAGGGATCTCTCTTAGTATTTCCTGCACACTTTACTCATATTCACAGAGGCAATCCACCTTTGTCTGGAACTAAGTATATTGCAACTGGATGGCATCAATATATTAATTATTAGGGCCTGTAGCATAACGGTTAATGCATCCGACTCATAATCGGCAGACTCTTGGTTCAAATCCAAGTGGGCCCACCAAAATTTAGTATAAGTAATAGCTCGGGTTGTTAGCTCAGTGGTAGAGCAGGACGCTTTTAACGTCTTGGCCGATGGTTCGAATCCATCACGACCCACCAGACTTTAGAGAACATAGCCTTGGACCGTTATGTCAGAATGACTGCGCTGTAAAGACAGTCCCGATTTATTCCGAAGTAGCACAATGGTAGTGCATCTGACTGTTAATCAGAGGGTTGTTGGTTCGAGTCCAACCTTCGGAGCCAATTAAAGCGAGTGTCGTATAATGGTATTACCCCAGCCTTCCAAGCTGATGACAGGAGTTCGATTCTCCTCACTCGCTCCAAAAATGTCCCATTCGTCTAGAGGCCTAGGACACCGCCCTTTCACGGCGGTAACAGGAGTTCGAACCTCCTATGGGACACCACTTTTATTGTCAGAAAATGTCAATATTTCACAAATAAACCCTTGACTTTTGTTCTGACTGTGTTATAATATGTACTTAATTGATGAGAGTTTAGAAGATGAGTAACGAAGTTAACGAAGCCTTGCTTGAAAAGCTATATGAAGATGCTCTAGAAAACTTGCAAAAATATAAGACTCTGAGTGAAGAAGATAAGCATGAGATCGCTCTTGAGACTGCCGAAGAATTGTTTGCTGAGATGAGTGTTTAAATTATGATTACATTATTAGGTTATATCGGTTCCTTGTTTATGGTTGTGTTTGCTTTCACGATGATGAATCAACTAGCAATCATCGGTCTTACACTGATGTCATTTCAAGCCGCAAGGGCTGGTCTTTGGAACTTCGTGCTACTGAACATTATTTCCATCATTGGTTTTGCGTCTAATCTTTAGGAGATTATTATGAGTAAATCATTTTACACTACTACCCAATTAGCTAATATGCTTAACTTAGAGATCGATGCCTTAGGTACAAAAGGCTTCGCTGATACTGAAACTCCAGTAGAGGGTAAAGAAATCCTCTATACTGGTTACGATATCATCACTCACTCTGAGTTAGAATCCATGCTTCAAAAGGTAGCGATAGCAGAGTTAGATCGTGCTTTCGCATCAGAAGCCGCACAAGTTTAAATTTATAGAGGATTATAATTATGACCTATTCTGAGAAATATGATGCCGCACAGTCGGCAGTAGTAGATATGTTATCAAGTCTTTCTGCACGAAATGGAAGTGCTGAGTACACTTTGGGATATCTAGAATCGATGCTCACTAGTTGGGCGGCTGACAATGAGACAGTCTTTGAGGAAGTAGTTAAGACTACTGATTGGTTGAATGCTAAGGAATCTCAAAATGCCTAGTTATAAAGTATATCAAATGAAACTCACTGACGATCAAGTCGATGAGATAAATCGTGAAGGTGAGAAGAACTCATCACTCTGGAGATTCTATCAAGATGCCAATATGTATCCAGATGGAGACAAAGTTCAGAATGCTTTAAGAATGGGACTTTACGATCATATGGCAAATATCGAAGCACCAGATATGAATCAGGTTGTTCATCTGGGTTATGATATCAACGAAGAAAAGATCGAGCATCTTGACAATAAGTTTGGACGTAAGATGCATTCAATTACTGTTGGTGATGTTGTCGAAGATCCTGATGGTCAGAAATGGTTTGTCAACTTTGGTGGATATGAGAAAGTATGAGCGCATGGCTGATCGCAGTCACTGGAATAATTTATCTTTATGTTGGATTAGAACAGTGGCTTAAATTTTCAAATGTCCCTATGTTGCTGACGTATATCGGATACGCTTTTGCCAACATAGGGCTTTATATGCTTGCGAGTAAGTAATGAAACGATCTCACTTCAAGGGCAAGTTCACGCCCAAGAATCCTAACAAGTATTCTGGTAATGTTAAGCAGATTATTTATCGTAGCAGTTGGGAACGACTGTTTATGGTTTACTGTGATAAGAAAGAAAGTATTCTACAGTGGTCAAGCGAAGAAATCAAAATCCCCTATATACATGATAACAAAAACAGAACATATTACCCAGACTTCTGGGTGTACATGATTGACAAGAATAATGATCTGGTCGAGAAACTAATTGAGATCAAGCCTCACTATCAACGCACGATGAAAGTTAACAAAGCAAAGTGGAGTGCGGCTGAAGAGTATTGTCAAGATAATAATATGGAGTTTCTTGTGATGACTGAGAGGGAGTTGTACTGATGAGAGCATTCAATCGAATCAAAGGCAAGTTCTTTCGCAAACTCGTAAATCTAGCAGATAGAGTTGATGTGTGGTTTCGAGACAGATACAACGTAAATATGAAACAAAAGGCGCTTGAGTTATCTCAAGACAACATACCACTAAGTCGTTTAGACAAAACTATTGGCATACATCTAGGTACAGTCAATAAGGAAAAATAAATCACATGAAGATGATTAAGGAAAAAGGATACAACGAAGACGAATGGAAATACTTTTGGGTAACCGATAAAGGTATGATGATGAGCCCAGCCTTTCCAAAAGAAAGTCTAGCATTAGAGTGGTACACAATGCATGAGGAATGGATGGAAGAGCCTCGACCACCAGTATTTGCTCCTGAAGAAAAATAGTAGTTGACTTTGTACATGATTGTGTGTTATAATCTAGATTAACTTAAATTTGGAGTATATTATGTTACTAGAAGCATTGTACGGAATATTGTTATCAGTAGGTAGTTTAATATTTGTAATCGCACTATTTGAAATGGTGGGATTAGGGTTGTCTTCCGAGAAAAAGAAATGAGCGAAGACGAGAAGCCCTCACAAGAAGAAATCGAATACTGCGTATGCGGTGAAAAACTGGAAGAGTGTGAGGATTCTTACATTCATATGACTAAGGGGCATTAATGGATCAGGCAATAAAAAGAATATTAAAAAATGAGACTGAGCGACAAGAGTCTACAGTTGAGTTGATTGCAAGTGAAAACTTTGCAAGTGAAGCAGTTATGGAATTAGCAGGTAGCGTATTCACAAACAAATACGCTGAGGGTTATCCAGAGAAGCGTTATTATAATGGCTGTGAAAACATGGACGATATCGAAAACTTAGCAATCAAAAAGATATGCTCTTTATATGGTTCTAACTTTGCGAATGTTCAACCACATTGTGGTGCTAACGCAAACACTGCTGTATATCAAGCATTCTTAAAGCCAGGTGATACGATTCTTGGAATGGATTTAGCAAGTGGTGGTCATCTAAGTCATGGTAGTCCACCAAATATATCTGGTAAGATTTACAATGCTGTGTCTTATGGTGTTGATGAGAATGGTTGGATTGACTATGATCAAGTGAGAAGTCTAGCCCATGAACACAAGCCCAAGATGATTGTAGCGGGCGCAAGTGCGTATCCAAGACAGATCGACTGGGCAGAGTTCAGAGATATTGCTGATGAAGTGGGTGCGTATTTACTCGTAGATATGGCACACTATTCTGGTCTAATTGCAGGTGGTGTTTATGTGAATCCTGTACCATTTGCTGATGTTGTTACATCGACTACACACAAGACTCTTCGAGGACCTCGTGGTGGAATCATTCTATGGAACAACGAAGATTATACAAGAAAGATTAATAGTGCGATATTCCCAGGCACTCAAGGTGGACCTTTGATGCACATCATTGCGGCAAAAGCACAATGCTTTATCGAAGCAAGTTACTCAGAGTTCTCAAGATATGGATTCGATGTAATCGAAAATGCAAAAGCAATGTGTGAAGTATTTGAAGAAAGAGGATTACCAGTTCAGACTGGTGGAACTGACTCACACATCATACTGATGGACTTGAGCGAAAGCAAGTATAGTGGTCGTGTAGCGGCTGACTTGTTAGAAGAGAATGGCATTACAGTGAACAAAAATGGTGTTCCAAATGATCCTAGATCATTCGTTGAGACAAGTGGTATTCGGATTGGTACTGCCGCTGAGACAACTCGTGGACACGACAAAGAATGGTTTATTCAATTAGCGAACAGAATTGCGGATATCTTAGAATGAAAGTAAAAATTGGTCAGTACCCAAACCATAGATGGTATCATAACACTTTGTATAAGTTGTTTGGCTATACACCAGAGCAACCCACTTCAATTAAGATTGATAAGTGGGACACTTGGTCTATGGATTACACTCTCGCCCAGATTGCTTTGCCGATGCTATATCAACTAGCAAAGACTAAGCATGGATCAGCGCACGTTGATGCTGAAGATGTTCCTGAATATCTACAAGGCGATACTGACGAAGACGAGAACTTGGTTCATGAACGATGGGACTGGGTTATGGCTGAGATGATATTCGCATTTGAATCGAAAGTAAAAGACGATGATTGGCAAGAGCAATTTCGGTCTGGAGAGCATGATTTCTACAGTGAGCCAGTTCTATCAGAAAAGGTGAGATCATTGGGTATGAGATGAAGAAAGGCCCTAATGATACATTTGAAGTTGACATTGAAGGCATGAAAGCATATCAAGCTAGAATCACTAACGGATTCACTCTGTTTGGTAAATACTATGAAGGCCTTTGGGATTGATTCATTATAGCACGAATTGGATGGGCCCCATCGCTACTCGTTGGTACGAGGATAGAAATATTCCGTTTGAGGTCAGAGAAACATCGGGTAAAATACTACCTAAGGTTGAGTACAAACATTTCTTAGAGTCGTACTCATGTGGGCGCATAGACATCTATGGGTTAGATGAAAGTGAGCATTGGGGTGGTAAGTCTGAGTACAGTGTTTCTCCAATGAGAACTGAAGATTGGAATGCTTTAGGTGAATGGCTAGATAAATTAGAGTCGTCTGTTCTCCTAACATATAGAGAACTGATCAGTGATTTTGAAAAAGAATATGGTCAGAGAATAGAATGGTGGGTAGAACATGATTGATCCTAAAGATAAGAAGCCTGAGCCTGATTGGACAGACGATGAGTTCTATGAAGGCGCTTGGAGTTGGGTAGATGAGTCAGAACTAGTTGAAGAATCTGTGACGAAAGAGCAGTTGGTTGATCTTGAGAAGTTTGCTGATCGTGCCAATAACGCTATGTGAAGTTGATGAGGAAGATAAAGATGAAGCATCCTGATAGTTGGGTCGTACTGAAGATAACCACAGAGACTGATGTCATCTACAAAGTCTTAGCAGGATGGAGTGGTGGTTATCTTGATGGCGATTCTTGGCGATTGAATAGCGGTATCAACATAGTATTTGAACGAAAAGATCAAGTAGACTTCTATGGTAATAGTGGATCATTATATGTTTGTAAGAAAGGCACATACGGACTAAGAATGGGTACAGCAGGAATCTACAATGATATAGTATCACGCTTTGGCGATGCAGTAGAGATGATGCCCGAAGATACAGATTGGAGAAATTTACTATGACAGATCGTGAAGAATTAGAAGCAATGAATAAGATTAATCGACTTGAAGTGATAGACGCAACAGGTCGTGCGTATGTTCATTACTTACATGAAAACGAAGATGTTCGATATAGCCTACAGGATGATAATCGAACACTTAAAATATTTATCGATAAGTATGGGAGTGTTGCTCGTGACAATGCCTGATGAAAGACGATATGCTGTAAACAATACTAGGCAGTTTCTATTGGACTTATTAGATCCAAAGATAACTCCAAGAGTACCAAGTGCAGTAAGAAAAAAAGCTGGTCGATGTCTAAAGCATTATCCAGGCGAATACTATATGGATCTAGCCAAAGAGCAAGCACCTGAAATATTTGGGGATTGGGATGACTTCTACGCCAAAGAGGAATGGAACAGGGAATGAATAAGAATAGATATGGTGACGAATGGCATGAAAAACTTGACAAAGACTTGGAAGTGTAGTATAATGTGATTAAAACATGGGGGGAGAAAACACGATGTTCCGAGAGGGACTTAATTTAACCTATGTAGGTATATAATATGAAATTTAAGTATAAAATGAAAGACTTTGTTCAAGAAACTGTTCGTATAATGAAAGAGTGCCATGTGACTATATCACTCGTTCTTGGACTTAACTGTCTATTAATAGGACTATTATCTAGTGATGTGTTTATACTGTTCACCGGTTCTGTCCTGACAGTAGTTTCTGCTGTCGATATATTGTTTGTTGATAAGGAAGAAGGTGACGAGAAATGAAATATGTTGTTGTAGGAACGCCCACCTGTGGGTATTGTAGGCAAGCGAAAGCCGTTCTTGAGCAGAACAATCTTGAGTATGAGTATAGATGTCTTACTGAAGTTGCTCCTGCTGAACAAGATCGTTTGATGGAAGTCGCAGGTCAACCATTTAGAACTGTGCCACAAATTTTCACTGTTGAAGATGATCAATGGGGTTATGTTGGTGGTTACACTGAGTTAGCAAAATCTTTGAAATAGGAACTATATTATGAAGTATTTTCGAATTGAGCCTGAGTTTAAAAAGGCTGTATCTGATACTGAAACTTGGAAGAAAGAGATAGAAGGTGAAACTGCATATCTTACGAAAAGTGAGACGTATCGATGGGGAGCATTCTTAGTCAGAGTACCGGAAACTGATCAAGAAATCAAAGAGTGTTTAGAAGATAAAGATATGACTATGGAAGATGTTAAAAACTTCTATGGCGAAGACTTTGATCTGAATGAACTTTGGTTGCCAGATCCGACAGACGAGTGGTACGAGATGTCTGACTATCAAGCAGAGATGTTAGAAATGTGGGATGGTTGTGCTACGGACTGGGACATCATCGTTTCTGAAGATGTTCTAAGTGAGGAAGATAAAGAAGAAATGCTCGACCATCTCATGAATGTCTATGCAGAGGAGTTCGACTTTGGAATCGTTGAAGAGGGTTGGGAAGAAGTTGACTGTGTTCAAGAAATACACACTACTCTATCCATCGTTGAATGTGAAGAAGACGGCACACCTTTAGAAGAGTGTGAATAATAACACTTGACATAACTGGAATGATGTGTTATACTGTCATCTGTTAAATCAAAAATTCTTTGAGATCCACCGACTCTTAGAAGCGATGTACTTATATCGGTGATAACTATGTTAATGGAGTTTGATTATGAACTTGAATGTAAAAAGTGATTCAAAGCAAGCTAAAGTATTGGCCGCTCTACAAGTAGCTGATAAAGGTTTGACTGCGAAGCAAATTGAAGCCCGCTTTGGCGGAAATGCGACTGCAACAGTAAGTGACCTACGATTCAAGGGTTATCCTATCTATGCAAATCAGCACAAAGACGGTAGTGGTCGAACCAAGACTTTCTTCCGACTTAGCACTCCAAGCCGCAAAGTAATTGCCGCTGGCTATCGTGCATTAGCTAACGCTTAATGTCAAGGGGGCGCAAGCCCCCTTTCTTTTACGCCTTTACCAATTTGGTGTACTTAACACCACGATATATAAAAGTTAGTTCTTTCATCGAAGTTCTCCTGCCGTTAGGCACTGAGTTTCAATGGTCTTTTAACGCATGAACCTATGCGAGCCAATAAGATGACTACCCTGTATAATATTTATACAATCTTCTCCTTATAACTAAAAGTTCTAAAGTTATAACAAACTGTTCTAAAAAAATCTAATTATTTTCATATTACCTATTGACTTTGAATCAAAACCCCGTATAATATCCGTATAAATTGAGTTATATAGAGAGAATCAAATGCTTCAGAAAAAGTCAGTTCTAGCCCGATTACTAGCGAATGAGAACGTCACTGTTCAGCAGGGTAATTTCCCTACTGCTTCTTTTGATGTAGTCAATCGTGTACTTAATCTTCCTAACTGGAAAGATATGAGCAGTGATCTTTATGACTTGCTTGTTGGTCATGAAGTCTCTCACGCCCTTCACACTCCATCTGATCCTAAAGTGTTGAACATTCCAAATGTTCCTTTTAGTTTCGTGAATGTTGTTGAAGATATTCGAATCGAAAAAATGATCATGAGAAAATATCCAGGTCTTGTCGCTAACTTCACTAGGGGTTACGATGAGTTGCTAGAGATGGACTTGTTCGGAATCAAAGATAAAGATATCAATGTGATGCCTTTCATGGACAAATTGAATATCAAGTCTAAAGGTCGTGCCGCTGTTGAAGTTGAGTTCACTGATGAAGAGACTCCATACTTTGAGAAGGCAATGGCTGTTGAGACTTTTGAAGATGTTCGTGAAGTAGTTCTTGAGATTGCTGAGTGGTTACGATCTAAGAATGAAGAACTTGAAGATCCTGAGACTCAACAAGATTTCAGCCAGTCTCCTGAAGATGATGAAGATGATCAGCCTGCTGATTCTATGCCAGTCCAGTCTAATGAAGATAAGCCCGAGTCTGAAGATGAGACTGAAGAGGGTAACGGTCAAGAGACTGAAAAAGATGGTGAAGATGAGTCTGAAGAAGAAAATGATTCTAAGGGTTCTGCCTCTGACGATTCTGATGACGATGGTGATGAAGAGTCTGATGATGAAGATGAGCAGTCTAAAAGCGGTGCCGGTGGAGATATCCACTCTATCATTAAAGAGTCTAGCGATGATGTGGATGATCTCGATGAAGTTTCGACTGACATTGCCCAACATAATAATGAGAGTAAGCTTCTAGATGATTCAGCTAAAATATTCGCTCAGGGCCTGAGTCGTGAAGAGTATGATGCTTACACTGTTAAATTTGAGCAAGTTCTTGAGGCTCGTGAAGAACAGTTTCAATTTGTCTTAGAGAACTATCCTGCCACTTTTGAGCGTAGTAAAAAGAGTTGGGAAGATTTTAAAGCTGATGCGAAACCAGTTGTCAATCTTATGGCTAAAGAGTTCGAGATGCGTAAAGCGGCTTACCGTACAAAACGTGCTAGAACTTCTACCAAAGGCTCAATTGACGTTAACAAACTTCACGCTTACAAGTATGACGATAATCTATTCAAGCAAGTGACTACGCTTGCTGATGGTAAAAACCACGGTCTGATGATGCTAGTCGATTACTCTGGCTCTATGAGCAATGTGATGCCTGCTGTAATTCGTCAGACTGCTACACTGGTTATGTTTTGTAAACGAGTCGGTATTCCTTTCCAAGTGTTTGGCTTCACTAGCCCACACTCAAATAAAGTAGATCGAACCGTGAAATGGAAAAATAAATTGACTCGATTCGAGAGTGAAGACCTTCAGTTAATCGAACTGTTCTCATCTAAAATGACTAAAAAGCAACTTGAGTTTGCACTTTATAGCTCAATCCTAACCGCTGAAGATGCTTACTACTTTCAGAGTCCACTTGAGCGATTAGGTAACACGCCTCTTAACTCAGCTATGATGGCAATGCAGTATGCGATTGCAGACTTCCGCAAACAGTTTCCAGTTGAGAAAATGCGACTGATCACATTAACTGATGGTGAGAGCAATAGCGTTCGAATTACCGAAGGTTCTGATTTCAATCGTGATACAATGTATAATTGGAAAGCGCCCATTATTGTTGAAGTGAATGGTAAAAAGTTGGAACTAATGAGAAATTATTATAGCGGTCTTGAGAACACTGCTAAGATCATCAAGGCTGTAGCGGGTAAGGATGTTGCTGTGATGAACTTTTATATCACTAATAACCAAGGCTTGCGTCAAGAGTTGTATCGTATATTTCCCTACAATGAAAGCGAACAGAGAGCGGCTCGAAAAGAGTTAAAGAATAATGGTGCCCTGATTGTTGATAATGATATTGGATACGATAGACGATTCATCATTATTGACAAGGGTCAATCACTTTCTGGGCAGACTGATGATCTTGAAGTAGATACTAATGCTACGCCAGCCCAGATTGCGAGAGCGTTCAAGAAGTTCAGCGGCTCGAAGAAAAACAATCGAATCGTCACTAAAAAGTTCGCTGAGATGGTGGCATAAGAGATGGATTTTTTATGCCAAAATGATATAAAGATTTTTGAAAAAAACTGTTGACTTTAACCCCAGACCTGTTATAATAGTTACTTAATTAATGAGAGAATATAATTATGAAAGAACTTAGTGTAAGACAGACCGAATTGCTTTCTGCGTTCGCTGAGGCGTATCCAAATCAGGATACCATTACTCGTCAAGAGATGTTTACTTTCGCTGAAGAGACTGGAATAAATCGCAATAGCGTTCGGGGTCTGATTCGTGCCCTACCTACAGTTGATCGAGGCGTTTACTCGATGGTGGCTAGCGTTACTGCTTTGCCGTCAGCCGCTCCAGAGCCAGTTATTCAGCAGACTCCAGTTGCTGAAGCTGTTCAAAAAGCAGTGGGTAAAGTTCGATCAACGTCTTCTGATGAAGTTTTCATCCCTGCCGCTGATCCTACTTTTGTTAAGTGGGGTTACTTTGCTGATGTTTCTAAGATCATCAAGTCTAAGATGTTCTACCCAATGTATGTTGCTGGTCTATCTGGTAACGGTAAGACAATGATGATTGAGCAAGCCTGTGCGGCGGCTAAACGTGAGTACGTTCGTGTTCAGATCACTCCAGAGACTGATGAAGATGATTTGATCGGTGGTTTCCGATTGCTAGATGGTGAGACTGTCTTTGCTAAAGGCCCAGTCATCAAGGCGATGGAAGCGGGTGCGATACTGCTGATCGATGAGATTGATCGTGGCTCTAACAAGCTGATGGCTCTTCAGGGTGTTCTAGAGGGTAAGCCAGTACTGATCAAGAAAACTGGTGAAGTGATTACTCCTGCGCCTGGTTTCAATGTGATTGGTACTGCTAACACGAAAGGTCAAGGTGATGATGCGGGTCGATTCATCTCTGCGGGTATTATCGATGAAGCCTTTCTTGAGCGATTCACTATCACTCTTGAGCAACCTTATCCTGCGGCAACTGTTGAGAAGAAAATCATTAAGAATCATATGGAGAAGTTTGGTTCGAATGATTCTGAGTTTGTTGATAAGCTTGTGTCTTGGGCTCAAGCGATTCGTAAAACATTCTTGGATGGTGGTGTTGATGAGATTGTATCGACTCGTAGATTGTGTCACATTGTTCAGACTTTCTCGATCTTCAATGACCGAAAGAAAGCGATTGAGTTATGTGTCAATCGATTCGATGAAGATACCAGAGCAGGCTTCTTAGATCTTTATACTAAGATCGATGCTGATGTAAATGCGATGGATGAGGCGTTAACTGATGATGCTGAAAAGCCCGATGATCACTGGTCAGAGAGTGTCGCCTTCTAACGGTCAGAGAGTCTATAACATATAAGTAATAGAGTAAGGGGCTTTATGCCCCTTTTCTCACAAGGAGAAGCATATGTTCTATCAAGTACCAATGCTAGTTGCAATCGCTCTAGCAGTTGTATATCCAGAGTCTGGTGGCGATATCGCTCTAGCAGGTCTGATGATATTATTCTCAAGTATGTTCTATATGCTCATATTCTCTGCAATGAGTGGCACTAAAGTTGTCGATCTCGACTTAGAAGCTGATCTCAATCAACTCTGGCAAAGTCGTATTGTGTCGATAGCAGGTGCTATAGCATTGTATGCTGTCGGAATGATTGAAGTATTCTACTATGTATTACCCTTTCAGTTGATTGCACTATTCTGTGATCTACTAGCGACCGGATTTAAGTTAGGATATCTGGGAATGGAAGAGGTTGAGGAAGAAGACGAAGAATAAAAAAAGCCCCGATTAAGGGGCTTTCTTTTAGATCAAACTAAACATTAGAATGAATAGCGTACTTCAGTTTCAAGCTTATGTGACCACTCGTCAACATTAGTGCTTTCAACTTTACCCTTTACAGTAAAGCCATTATTGAACTTGAACTTG
>Ga0070748_1000268_pt1 | contig 26413 bp, 32 predicted proteins | sample VirMetDEL_Nov_12_FD_77015 | JGI IMG/M metagenome (GOLD analysis project Ga0070748, IMG submission 77015) | Aqueous microbial communities from the Delaware River and Bay under freshwater to marine salinity gradient to study organic matter... | ecosystem: Environmental > Aquatic > Marine > Coastal... | reverse complement strand
TAAACAATGGCGTACCTTATATAGAGGAGATTGCATAATGGCGATCGGAGATAAGATAGAACTAGCTTTTAAATCCGAGTTACAAGCTGTGGAACAATCTGTAGCTACCTTAAACACCCAAATTAATACGGCAACCACTGGCATTGAATCTAGGGTTAATACACTCGAAGGTAATAATACAGAGTTGCTACAGTTACGTGTAGATGTTGATTCTGTTGACGACCAACTCAACAATGTTACTACTGGTTTGGTTGGGGCTGTCACTAGCATTGATAATCAACTCAATGAAGCAGGTACGGGTGTTGTAGCACGTCTTGAAGACTTAGAGCAAGGCGGCACTTCAACAACTAAATTTCGCACTCACTCTCCAAATGGGGTTTATGAGGATGGTGAAGTTGTGCAGAGAGACGATATAATCTATAAATCCAATAACGCCATAGACGGCAGCTCGACACCCGTTCCATTTGTGGTTGGGGTTGGCGTTAATATGTGGACACCGTTCACCGCTGTAATTAGCAATCCGTTACAGCTTGCAGCATCTGATAGCAACGGTAAGTTAGTGCCTCTAGGTGTAACCGTTACAGAGGGTCAAATAATCGCAAGCGGGACAACTGTTGGTACAGAAGATCTAGCTGATGATGATGGTTTTATTCACCATGACACATCAATCGCAACTGGTAACAAAATGAGAAAAACCAAAATCTCTAAGATTTGGGATTATATTTCAAGTAAGTTGTCTGGCGCTGTTAGCTCGTACTTAACAAGTAACGCCACAGTAAATAGAGTCATTGTATCAAACGCAAGTGGTAAGTTAGCAGTTAGCGGAGTTACGACTACTGAGCTAAACATGTTGGATGGTGGTACATCTAACATTCAAAATCAGTTAAACGCAAAGCCAACAATAAAGTGTAAAATATTAAAAGGGGTGTTCCCGGGTACGGCAGACAACTTTACAAAAGCACATGGGATACCAGACGGATCGACTGTATTGGGTTTTTGTATGGGAGTTCAGTATTCTGGTGCGGCAGATGTAACCAGTCGACTAGCGATGCCTCCAAATTTTACTGATTCAGCCAACTTTCATTATCAAGTATATATTGCAGACGGCGACTTAACAGTGAGGCAAATCAGCAGCAGTAGCTTGAGAGGTATGCCGTATAAATGTGTGATATGGTACGATTAAAACTGAATAAATAAAACAAAGCCCCTAGGGGCTTCAAGGATCTAACATGAGCGAACCAATAACACCGGAAATTATCGCCGCGTTTCGTGATGCTATGCCAGCGTTCAGCGACGATACAAAATGGCCCGATAGTGTGATCACAGGTGCGTTATGTGAAGCGTTCCCCGAATGTGGTAGTCGTGGATGGGGCGCGTTCGTTGTCGATGATTGTCAGAACTTTAAACGTCGCGGCGTGTTCTTCTACGCTGCTCACTGGTTGAGCATTACGTACAACACTGGCGCGGGTGCCACCGATCCGAACGACATCGATTCGGCGGCTAGATTAAATCTATCGTCAAAATCAGTCGGTGACGAATCAATAACGTATCGTATTACAGGTATTGAATCGACCGCTAACGACTTCTTATCGTTGACGCTATACGGCGTTCAATACGTTAGGTTACGTAAGCGTGCTGGAATGGGAGCGCGCGCGGTTTAGTGGATAACACGACACGCTTGTAACGCAGCGTGTCGTGTGTTTTGTTACCTTAGTTTTGGGGTAAATTTAAAGGTAGCGTAACGTGTTGATTAATAACGGTTAACCCGATTTACCTCAAAACACCCCTTAAAAATGAAACTCGCGACCAGTGTTGATGATATTTTAATTATATTTCAAGTTACCCGAACATGTATTAACTCCACATTGGTTCGAGGTGACGTAAAGTATTGATTAATATGGTCATACCTCAAAACGATACGTACCCCGACGTTTTTGCAATCCCTTATAGTATTCTTGTATATAGTTATTATATTTATATTATATATACTATATACATACTTATAATTCTTACAGTTATTAAAAAGTAAGGTATAGAGGTAAGAGTGATAAGTGATTGATTTTTAAATTCTTAACAATACCCCGACCTTATTTTATTGCGGGGTTGGTGCGGGGTGTCTTTACGCGTGTTATAATCGACGACATGATAAAACCCAAAGTGACTGTGACCAACGTACAACAAGCCCGTGACGCTATTCAAAAAGCGTTGCGCGAGTTGATGACTGACAAATTCGTAATGGTCGGCATTCACGAGGATGCTGGACAACACGACGACTCAACGTTAAGTATGGCGCAAGTCGGCGCTGTTAACGAGTTCGGAACGCAGCACATACCCGCGAGACCGTGGCTTAACCCTGGTGTTGCGAGTGGTAACGCTGAATATTATGATATTATCACTAAGACAATGGCCGACGGCGGCACACCCGAACAAGCGTTAAACAAGGTCGGCGTCGTGGCGGTCGGTAAAGTTCAAAAATACATGACGGATTTACGCACACCGCCGAACGCGGCAAGCACGATCAAAAAGAAAGGTTCGTCAAATCCGCTGATAGATTCGGGAGCGATGCGCCAAAGCGTCACGTATAAAATCGATAGCGGTAAACCTACCGAGGGATTGTAACAAATGACTTTATCAATGTTAGGCCACGTCGACTCGACGTTTCAATCGGGACCAGCTACACGGACTGCACGCACTAACGGCGGGTACGACACCGACGGTATTTGGCAAGACGGTGCGAGCGTAACGACGTCACACACTGTCACCGTTCAACCTGCCAGCGACCGCGAAATCGAAGCGCTCGAAAAGGGTGGGGAACGTATTATCGACGCTCGACGCATTTACGTTAACGACGGGATTGACGCGAGTATTCAACAATCTGATTTGTGGACATTTGCGGGGCAAACGTGGAAATGTCACAAACTAGACAATCGCCCGTGGCGTAATTACTGTAAGGCCATTGTATCGAGGATTGATAACCAATGACACGCTTAGAATTATTCGCAATATTGCAACCGATTGTTAAACTCGTTACTGGTTTGACGACGGTTATATTAACAGACCAAGTCGATAGCTCAGGCGTGGGATTACCGTCACCCGCTGGCGAGTACGCCACGATTGAGCCGAAACAGTCCATATCTGAACGCGGCCAAGCAAACATGTATCGCTCAACGAGTTTAACGCCTCGCTCAATAGACGTCGAACCACGCGCCCAGGTAATTGTCGAAGCGTCCGTAAACGTGTTCCGTGGTGTTGATGCGTTGAGTCGTGTCGAACATCTGTTACAGTGCAACAAGCGCCCCGACGTTAGCGCCGCGTTACGTGCTGCGGGTATCGGTTGGCAACGTACCAGTGCGCCAAATAACCTCACACGGTTACAATCGGGAAACCCTGAACAACGCGCACAAATTTACATTTATTTGATGTATGAGACGCGTCAAACCGTAGCGATGAATAACATCGAGTCGGCTAGCTGGCAGGTTGAGTTAGAGGACGGTACAGTCGTGCTAGAAGATAGCGTAGGTGTGTAGTATACTGTTCAAGATTGCAATCAAGAGGATTAACCTAAATGTCTTTTAATGTTGATAATATTATTCAGATCAACACGCTTATAGCGCCGCAAGGACTTGGCACAGCCAACTTCGGTTCAGCGTGTGGATTTGCCCCAGAGTCGGAACTACCCGTCGGTTTTGCCGTCGATACGCGCCGTGTATACTCAAACTTAACCGATTTGGCTGTCGACTTTGCCGACACAACCGAAACGTATAAAATGGCGCGATACTGGTTATCCGGTACACCACGCATGAACTCGCTAACTATTTGGGGTACTGCTGACGCCGACGCGACTTGGACAGCTACGCTTAATAAAGCCCGCAACGCTTTTTGGTGGTTTTATTCGTTCTTTACTGCGCCCGTTTACGCGTCAACCGCTGACGTTCAAGCTATTGCAGCATGGTCAAACGATAACTTATCGTGGTTTATGAATTGTCAAACTGGCGCTAATGCCACGGCTATTCGTGACCCGAACCTAGCGACCGACATCGCCACGCTGTTAACAACTAGCGGTTATCGCTTCGCTGGTACACTGGCGCACGCGACCGACCCGTATGCTGGTATCAAACTTTGCGTACCATTCGCCAAAGTTAACTACAGTGCTATTAACTCCACGATTACCGGCGAATTTAAAGTGTTGTCTGGTGTCGCTGGTGAAGATTTGACGGGTACAGCATACGCAGCGATGACCCAACCGACTAAAAAGTGTATGTTCTACACTAAGGTCGAGTTACAAGGTGCCGTTGATGCTGGTCGTGTTATTAACTCGTGGTCACATTCATCATACGGTGAATACATGGACGACGTGATTAACTTAGCGGCATTCTCGAACGCTGCGAGTGTTAACCTATACAACGCCGTTGCGAACCAACCGACTAAACTTGGTCAAGACCCTATCGGTCAATCGGTGTTAATCGGTGCGGCTAAAGCGTTCTGTCAACAGTACATTAATAACGGGTTCTTAGGTCCTCGTAATTATATCGACCCTGACGACGGCGTGTTGAAATTTACCGAAGGTTACGAGATTTTAACGAAACCCGAAGATATTTTGAACCTAACCGACCCCGACCGCGCGGCACGTAAATCTGCACCGTTACGTATCCGTATTTTCCGTAAGGGCGCAATTCATTCAGTGCCTGTTGATATCAACGTTTACTAAGAGGGCTTTAAAATGGCTTTAAATAATTTTGGTCCCGATAGTTCCGTACTGACTATCAACGGTCGTTTAATGGAAGAATGGGGTGAGAATACTAGTCCGTATAGTGACGCACCTATCGACCCTAAAGTCACGCTTCGCCGTGGTCAAGGTGGTCGAGCTATACGTTTGAATCGCAAAAACCCCGGACGTACTGTTAACGTTTACTTTAACCCAGGTTCGCAAGATTCGGCGTATATGCAAGGGTTGTTTAACTCTAACGCGGATATCACTTTGTCGTGGACTCAAATTGGTACGCTCGAAGCGGCTATTGGCACGGAAGGTGTGATCACAAACGACGCAGCGATGAACCGAGCTGGTACAACTGTCAGCGATGACCAGTTCACTATGGAGTTTAATAGCTGGACGGCTACTAAGGGTCAACTATAATGTCACAAATACGGGCCATTACGATTAACGATGTTCAATACAACGTGGCGCAAGCCTCGGCAGTTGAACAGAAGAAAATCATGTTACACATCGGCGCTAAAATTGCGTTCAATAGCGCCACGACCGACACGTTAGAAATCGACTCGACGATGTTATTCGGTTTGTTGATGTCGTTACCTGAGTCGACGTTCGACGAAATATCTAATGTGGTATTACGTAAAGCGTTTATCGCTGGTACTGATACACCCGTTACGCTCGCTAATTTCCAAGGTTCGATGACGAGCTATTTTAAATTAGTAGCCGAAGCGATTATGTTTAACCTTGGCGATTATTTTACTTGGCTCGACAGCGAAAACGCCGCGCGTCGAGCACAAGCAAAGAGCGTGAAGGGTTAACCGATTGGTTTATGATGACACCATGTGTTGGAGTTGTGGGGTTATGTCCACCACTCTGCACATGGGCCGAATTGAACGACGGCACGTATTCAATTGCTGACGTGTTACGATTCCACAATGTAATCGAAGAAATGATCATCGCAGCTAAAAAAAACGCCCCATCGTAGGGGTGTTTTGTTATATACGTGTCGGCATTATCGCAACTTGTAACAAGTCTTTATCATCGTTAAATTTTCTAGAAATTAGCAATGACGTTGAAGCGTCTCGGAATTTAAACAAACCAGTTTTAAAAGTGTGACCATGTAAAACTAATTCACACGCTTTGCATAATTTACCCAATAGCGTAAAGTTCATCCCAATTTCATCACCTGTAAATGTACCCGTTTCGTTCAAACGCATTGCGCGCGCTAAATCTGGATAACGTCCGTCGATTAAGTTCACATTGTATTCACCGATGCGTGCCGACTCGTTGTTAATTGTTAACGCCGGTGTATCTTTCGACCCGAACAGTTTTAATAAGTTAGCGAGCGACGTGCCACACAATATCACGTTGGTATCGGGCGCGACGTTAAACATACATGATGTGATCGTGAGTATCATACCTGTTGAACCGTCGGACGCTTCGAGCTTAACCACGCCAGCACTATCGCAAACAACGTGAACCCCATTCAAATAGTAACGAATGTCTTTCTTTGCCGCTACAGTTAACAAACCTTTAAGTGTTTTAATCATTTAGGTAAATCCCCATGTTTATCACAATAACCAGCCGACCAACTGTGAAACGCTCTAACTTGTGTTAGTCGATTGTACGGATTTTTATCACCGTATTTCGCGTGTTGTCCGTCTTTGTAAAACTCGCGCACGTCGCCCTGCATCCCCTCGGTGTTCACGTTGTACGACGCGTGTTGTTCGAATTGTTCACGTGTGCAAACTCGCTGCCACGTTTCGTTTAATTCGCCATCGTCCCACAATGACCAGTTTTCGAACCCTTCTGAATTACGATACACGATCCAATTTTTACCGTAACTCAACTTCGGCCATTTACCACCGTAATGTATAACGGCATCACTCGTGGTTTTATTCATAATACTCCCACCAATTTGTCGCGCAGTTCAAGCACTTCAAACGCTAACATCACTGCACCGAACGCTAGTAATATAGCGACACTAGTCATAGCGACAAGTGTGTGACGTAACCGCGTAATTTCGTTACGTGCTTTAGATAATTGACCTTGTTCCATAATTTACTCCTAGTTTTGTTTCGATAACTAGATATTAAACACTATTGACGACGTTGTCAACCATACGAACTCAATTATTTTTTAATATCGAATCGCGTGTTATACTATCAACAATTAAATACACGGTGGTCATTATGTCTAATGTCATTAGTTCGTTTCTCGTTGGTATTGGTTTTGAATACGACAAGAAATCGGCAACACAAGTCGAATCTGGCATTGATTCGATAAAATCCAAAGCGCTACAACTCGGCGCGGTCGTCGCTGGTGCGTTTGGTGCGTTCAAACTCGGTCAAGGTTTTGCTGACGAAACTAACAAACTTGTGAATTTCGGCAAAATATACGGGGTTGTTGCTGACGACGTGAAAGCGTTGGGTTTCGCGTTCACTGAAACGGGCGGTTCGCTTGAAAGTGCGATGGGTTCACTTGAGAAACTTGAACGTTTCAGAGCCGGTTTAGAAAAAGGTGATGCTGGGTTTATTGCGTCGTTTGGTATCGCACAGGGTGACGCTAACGACATTATTAACGCCACTGACTCAGTTCAAGCACTCACGTTAATAGCTGAACAGTTTAAAAACGCAACACAAAATCAACGTATAAACATGGCCGACGCGCTGGGTTTTGATGAAGCGGGTTTATTGTTGCTGTCAAAAGGTAGTAACGAGGTGTCACGTTTAATCGCTAAATATAAAGAGATTAACACTGATATCACGCCTGGTAGGGCGGCTGACGCTAACGAATTTAAAATAAATAACACTGAGTTAAACGCTAATATAAAATCAGTAGGTGAAACTATCGGCGCTGAGATTTTACCGGTGATTAATGACATAACGGGTAAAATAAACTCGTGGTTTAGTGAGGACAGATTATCTAAACTTGAAGCGATTGCGGGGGCTGTTAGGGCGGCGTTAGGTGGTGGAACACCTGAACAAAACGCAGCGTCAACAGGTTTACCCGAGTGGTTATTTACGACAGACTCCACAGAGACGGGCAAGGCGTTAGGTTTACCCGATTGGTTAACATCACCTGTTGCCGATTTATTTCCGTCAGGTGGTGGGATTAACACCGTCGTACCGTCGGGTCAGTTCTTACCATATAATCCGTCGATGATAAACACAGCGCCGTCAAGCGTACCGACATCACAAGCGCCGTCAAACTCGACACAGAATATCAACGTGTCGTTAAATCTAGACGGGCAAGTTATCGACCGCCGCGTGGTGCGTGTGGTAGATGGAATGGCACAAACAGCTATCGACGATATTTCATCGTCAACGAGGGGGTAACGTGTCACTGATTAATATATTTGTCGCCAAAGCGCCGACACTAGCTGGTATCGAGTTTGACGCGGTTCTCGAAGATACGTTCGAGGCGACCGTGGATTTGACGAGTTACCCCATCGAGTTGGGCGCCCGCGCAAGTGATCACCGTATTATAAACCCTTTTAGATGGTCACTCGTCGGGGCGATTAGCAATACGCCATTGGGTCCGAACTTCACCGATTTTGTCGGCGGCGGGTTGTCTAATTTTTTCGACTCTGGCGTATTGTCAACCGTCGCGGGTTTGTCGGCTGGTTTTCTCGCTGGTAGTGACGAAACGCGGTCAAGTTCTGCGCTCGAATTACTTTTAACGCTTATGACCACTGGTGAACCGTTCGACATTGACGCTGGTGATATACAGCTTAAAAATATGGTCATCGCCAGGATTCGACGCACCAAAGACGCATCGAACGAAGGGGGTTTAATATTCGAAGCGGATTTACAAGAGTTCCCCGAACTATCGACGGTAATCGCTAAAAATCAACCGTTGTCGTCACAGTTGAACCCAAACGACCCGAGCGCATCGCAAGCTAGCGCGTTAAACAATCGCGGCGAAATTAAAGGTCTTGCACCGCTTCCAGCACCATTATCACAAGCTCAAGGGGTGTTAGGTTAATGATCACAATACCATTGCTTAACGGTGCTGCTAACGCTCACCAACGCTTTACGATTCAACTCGGCGATAACCTGTTAGAGTTTACGCTTAACTACGTCACGACGTATGGCCCAGCGTGGAGTGTGGATATAGTGCGAGAAGGTGTGACGCTCATATCGGGCGCAATGCTCGAACCGAACGCGGTAATAACGGATAATTACGAAGCGGATATTGGGCGACTTGTATTTGTCGGTGAAGATGTAACGCTAGACAATCTCGGCGTTGATAACTCGTTACTATGGGTAGCAGACAATGAGTAATTACACTAAACGACAATGGGAAATTGCGCTAGACGATGTGGTTTTCATCGCTGCGACAAACGGACAGCAATTTAAAGCGACGTTTGAAGTTCTGCACGATTTTGGCGGTTATACAAGTTACGCCGATATTGCTTTATATAATTTGAGTGCTGACACAGCGAACAAAGCGTTTAAACGCGGCACTAAACTGTCGTTAAAAGCAGGTTACGAAGAAACAATCGATAATGTTTTTACGGGTACTATTCAAAACGTATTACGCGAGCGTATCGGACCCGACACGATAACGAGGCTTATTTGTCGCGGCGGTAAGTTGACAGACGACCAGACCCAAGTAAACGAAACGCTCGGCAAGAATACCAAAGCGACTGATATTATTCGTGCTTGCGTCAAAGCGATGGAATACCCTATCGTGATGAACGACGACCATTTTAGTGACATTGACCCGTATCCATACGGTTACGCGTTAAGTGGCGACCCGCGCGTATATCTCGACAATCTCGCTAAAACCCACGCGTTTAATTACGTGATTGAAAACGAACGTGTAATTGTGGTTCGTGAAGGGTTCGCTCGTGACGGTGAGACTCATGTCGTATCGCAGTTTACCGGCATGGAGGGTATCCCAGAGATAACCGAGGTCGGCGTCGACGTTATGATCCGACTAAATCCTAAAATTCGTATCGGCGGTAAATATCGAATCGAATCAGATTTAGCGACGTTCAATTTCAGTAACTTGTATTTTGTGGACATACCCGAATCTGCGGGTGTTGGTGAATATAAAATATTTCGAGTATCGCACACGGGCGACACAAAGGGTGACGCGTGGAGCACACGAATAACAGGTTATCGAATTTAATAGTTGACAAGTATGTCACGATTGATTAATAATGTTTGCACGGTGAACGCGTAAAGGTAGATAAAGGCACTACTCCCGTATAATAACAGTTCTCACAAGACGCGTTATTTAAAATCTTGACTGGCAAAGAGCCGTTACCGCCCACGCGGTTTATTATATTGTTAAGGTGTTTAGACATAGTACAATCCGAGCAGAAGCGAGCCGTAAATCAGCGGATGGGTAAAGGGCTAGAGTTAAACACTTTCACAATGTGATTAAGGTCTACAGACCAACCCCGTTAATTCTGTATGATTGTTAGCGTAGGGTGAGAGTTAATCACATTACTCGGCACACGCCCCACGGGAGGTGATCCGTAAGTGGCAAGGCACTGACACCTTGCAGCCACGTAACGTCGCGTTAGACGTAACCGAGGCGACCAAATTCCGCAGCACTCCTTTAGCCCCTTCATTGGGGCGTTTTTTTATGCTACACTCGCAACAATACCCATCACTTGTGTAATTATGACCACTACAGCGACAATGACCGAGCTATTCAAGCGCACATTCTCAGAAATGATGAAGGATGTCGCGACGTCTGTCCCCGGCCATATCTTATCGTTTGACCCACAAACGCAACTCGCACAGGTTCAAATCGGCATTGTGCGCATCGACGTACGCGGTAAATCGTTCACGCCCCCACCGCTTATCGAAGTGCCAGTGTATTTCGCGGGTGGTAAATGGGTCGTCGAGTATCAAATCGACCCGAACGACGAAGGTGTGATCTTATTTTCACAGCGTTGCATTGACGGGTGGTTAACGACGGGTGGTGTTGCCGAAAATCCAATCATGCGTTTTCACGACATTAACGATGCGTTTTTTTTACCCGGCGTCCGTTCACTGAACAATGTGATCACTGATTTCGCAAACGACGGTATTCGCATTCGTAACGCTGACGGTTCGCATTACGTGTGGTTGAAGGGTGACGGCACGATTGAATCAACGAACGGCGCAGCAACCGACACGCTCGCGCCAGACGGAACGATTACACGCACGAATGGCGCTGGTAATATCACAATGTCACCTGACGGGACTGTGAACATTAACGGCGCTATTATTACCCCCGACGGCGCAATATCATCACCAGTTAGCGCAACTGCACCAACCGTAACGGGTTCAACGTCGTTAGTTGTAGCGGGTAAAGAAGTTAAAGAACACGTTCATGCGCCAGGTACTTACGTGGCGGGTGGCGATGCGGTTACTGGCAATAGTGGAGCACTTTAAATGACAGTAAGACGATTAGACCCAACCACGGGCGACATTGTGACAAGTGGTGTGCAATTTACGGGCGGCGTTGAAGAAATAGCGCAAACCGTAGCGACTCGACTACGCTTATTCATTGGTGAGTATTTCCGCGATATTACCGACGGGACACCGTGGTATCAGTCAATTTTAGGTAAAGAAGGTACATTATCGAGCAAAGAGGCCGCGATTAAAAACCGAATCATTCGGACAGAGGGGGTCGTTCGTATACTTGAGTTTAACACTGACTTTGATATCAACACTCGCAAATATAGCGTCACGGCTGATATACTAACGACAACAGGTGAAACAACAACGGTGATCGTGTAATGGCCGAACTAACATCAACGGGTTATGTACTATACCCACAAAACCAGTGGTTCGATACTGAGCGGGCGTTATATCTCGCAATCGACCCGAAATGGAACCTAGACCCATCGACGCCCGACGGTTTAAAGCTAGCGTCGGACGCTGAAATTTGGACGAATCTTGACGAGTTGGGGCAAGTCGCTTACAACTCAAAAGACCCGAACAAAGCGAAGAATGTCGACTTAAATATTATCTGCTCATTGACCGGTACTATTCGCAGTCAAGGAACTCCGAGCAATGTGGAATTAACACTCGGCGGCGTACCCGGCACAGTGATTATCGCTGGTCGTCAAGTCGAGTCCCGTGTTGACGGTTCACGTTGGTCGATTGATACTAACGCCACAATCGGTGGTGGCGGTACGGTTACGGTCAACGCTACGTGTACGGTCAACGGGGCGACACAAGCTAATATAGGTACGTTGACACGTATCGTTAACGTTGTGGGTGGTTGGCAAACTGTCACGAACGCATCGGTTGCAACACCCGGCACGAATCGACAAAATGACGCATCGTTACGACTCGAACGCGCCAAATCCGTATCACGACCTGGTAACGCTCAAGTTGACAATATGCTCGGCGAGATATTCGCGGTAAACGGTGTTCGTCGCGCTGTGATTTATGAGAACGACACTGACGTAACAGACGCAAACGGATTACCTGAACACAGTATCGCACCTATCGTTGACGGTGGAACTGACGCGGACGTAGCGCTCGCTATATTCCGTAAAAAGAATCCGGGCTGTACGTTTCACGCTAGCGGTACACTTGTCACGGTGCTAGACGTATTCGACTTGTATCCGTCAAATAAAAAAGACATCACGTTCAGCCGTCCAACGTATATCGATATGATCGTGGTCGTTACGATTCAAAACGACGGATCATTACCAGGTAACGTCGCCGATTTAATAAGTCAGGCGATTTTAGATTACGCGGCTGGCGACCTTGTAGCCGTTGAATGTGGATTTAACGCTGTCGGGTTTGACATTGGCGAAGAAGTCCCAGTATCGCGTATTTACACACCTGTGAATCAGGTTATAGGTCAATACGGCAATTCATACGTAACTGGCTTAACGGTGAACACGTTAACAGGTGGTCAAGTACCTATCGCGTTTAACGAGTTGTCGCGCTGGACGTCGGGTAATATAGCGGTGACTATCAATGCCTAATCGTATTTACGCACAATACGCGGATAAACCCAAAGCTGTTGCGTGGTATAACATCACGCCAGCAATGGCGCAACCGCTATTCGATACGTTCGACGCGGTTAGAATGTCTTACGATATCGACACGGCTGTCGGTGCACAACTTGACGTTATTGGTCGAATTGTCGTTATTGACCGCGGGTTTGAATCGTTTGTCGTGTTTGACCCTGATACGTATTTCGGCGGTGAAGGTGACGCTTGTCAATTTGGTGGCGCTGATTCGCAATTCGAGTCTACAGGTTCTGTATTATCGCAAGGGGTTAGTGACGCTATATTTCGCGTGCTCATTCGTGCTAAAATTGCCAAGAACAACAACGACGCGACACTTGACGGTATCGCATCAGCGTTAAGTTTCATCACTGAGTCAAGTCCGATACAGGTTGTCGATAACGAAAACATGACAATGAGCGTGTCATTCGGGTCGGAATTAACAGATATTGAAAGGTTTGTATTTAACACGTTTGACGTAGTACCAAGACCGCAAGGTGTTAGGTTTTTGGGGTACGTCGAAGAAACAGCAATTACACAGTTTGGCGGGGCGTTTAGTTTTGGTGATACTCGCGCATCATTCGGTTTCTACTTTGGAGCATAGCCACAATGGCCATTAAAATTTATGAAAAGTTCGCACCACGCGCAAATCCCGCCGACGGCGATTACCCTTATGGTTCGTTAAAAAACGAGTCAGTACCCGGTGCTAAGGACGGTACGCCGCTCGACGCTGCGTGGGGTAACGATTACGCGGGTTCCGACGCTGAGTTATTCGCGCAAGCTGGTATCGTACCGAGTGGTGAACCTGATAAACTTGGGGTATCGCAACGTGTCGATGCGATGTTTAATTTGTTCGGCAGGACTGTAGACTCAATAAAAGATTTAGGTTTAGTAACTAATCCATCTGATAAATCCGGTACAGTCGTTAACGGTTTTTACGTGGATTCAAGTGTTGGTGGCGGTTTGTTTATTTGGGACGACACAAAGGACAAAGCTACTCATAACGGAGGAACCGTATTAGACCCAATCAGGGTTCTGGCTTGGGACGGTACTTTTGGCGACTTAGCAACACTCTACACCGTGGGTGTCGGTTCTGGTTGTTTCGTTAAGGTTGACGGCAACACAACTGTTGATAGTTTTGGTGCTGTTGACTCAACAGTAAGTGACATTGATGTGGTGTTAACTCAGATGGAGGCTGCCGGTGTTGGAACTATCGTAGCTAACACGTTGACTTACAAGACTGAGAACTTTATTCCAGCTACTGACGCGTTGAGTTTTGCAGGTAGCGCTCAAATACAGACGAAGGCTGGCCACACTTTCAATATCTCAGTGTGTATGGAGAATAAAGTTGGAGCAGGTGAACCCATAAGAATGGCTTATACAGACACAGATTGGGATTGGGGGACGTGTTCTTATCTTAAATCGAAAGGTATTAACACTATCATGTCGTTCGGGTTATTTGCTGAATCCAATCAGTTACTACTACTTCGCAGCGTTATTGCAGCTAAGATGCAGATTATGGCTTACAGTAATGAAGCTGTAGCATCACTACCACAGCTAATAACTGATTATGCTAATGTCATTGCCTTCTATATATATGATGAACCGGACGCGCAAGCCATACCTGTAGCAGCACAAGATGCAAGAGTGCTTAGTTATAAGGCTGTGACTAATAAACCCATAGCTTGCTCTGCTGTGCTGGAAATGGAAATGACTAGATTAGTGTCAGATAAGTTTGATATTATATTTCTACAGCACTATTATACCGAGGGAGCGTTAAGTTCTAAATATCTCACTGATACAATTGATAGAAATAACACTGTTAAGGGGGTAGTTCTTCAGGGGAGCTACTTAGTTAAACACCCCAGCACAAAGTTGATACCCGTAATCGGGCTATTTACACATGCGGCATACACTTTAAGTGTGAGTAAAATAGATAACTATGCAAAAGCAGTTGCGGGACTATCTGATGATGGTTCATGCGCTATGTTTGTATGGGGTGGTACTACTGACCCAAGTATTATTAGCTCACCAAAAAGCAATAATGACCTTTTAAAAGTTTTAAATAAACTCATATCGTTTACAACTTCAGCTGCCAAGGTTAAAATCACCCCCGTGATATTCACAAGCGATAATGATTACGCTGAGTTCGGGGCGATAACATCTAGCGCTAACTTAATGTCAAACACCACACCCACTGTTAAAAACGTTAAACCGTTTAGTGTTAAAAATGTGGGTGGTCTAGTGGATGAATTTAATAGCAACTTCCATGAACAAGGATTGGCAGCGAAGGACGCGGGAGGTTATATACTGCTTGACACTGCCAGCTATGATTGCAGCGGAATGTGTCATATGAAATCAGTATATCGAGACATCCCAGATGGTAGTTCTGCAACAGTTGGTCTAGCTGTCTCAGCTAATAAAGGTTTTACGGTGACAGACATTATTAACGTTGGGGTAGCTAATAATGCAGAGTCCCAATTTTGGATATCTAGAGCAAACACACCAGCTGCAATAAATGGTCATTCTATACTTATCAAACTTGCACCATCAGTGGCTAACGCAAACCACTGGAAGTTTTTAATTGGTCAATTGTATTTGTCTAACTGGGAAGATGTAGTTTACTAACCTCTATGTGTAGAGCTGAACAACAGTGTTGCTTGTTCAACGCTAATCTTACCGGCGCATAATTGATATTCAGTTGTGCGCCGTTTTTTTATCCCGCCACAAGTCCGCGCGTTCGCATCGTCGAAGCAGTCGACAAGTTTCCCGCCGACTCGAATATACTTATAAGCTAAGATATTTTTACACGACTCTCGCCACCTGCCTTGCCGCAGTAACTTATAACCTGTGGAATTTTGCAACGCGCCCGTGCCTAGGTTGTATGAGAAGTCAGCCCACGCCACGATCACATTGTCGGGTAATTTGTGTGGTATACGTTGAAGCGGTTTAGCGTGTTCAAGTAATTCAACGATTAATCTGTCTTGGCATTCTTTGGGCGTAGCTGTATCGCCCTGTTTGACGCCTTTTGTCGCGCCTGTGCAAATAGTCCATATCCCCACGGGGTCTTGATACGCCAAGTATTTAGTACCTTCAAAACCCGCAACGAGCGCGACGGCCGCAAATAATGTACCGCCGACTAATTTATTGTTCATTTTAAGTACCTCAATGTGTTAATATTAATGTGTATATTAACACAAACCCACAATTGGAGTAATTATCATGCCAGTATCAAGTAAACCGACACTACCTGTGAAACAAAAAGACTCAAGTAAACCTGTGAAAAATACTAAATAATGACATATCTAGCGTTATGCGCGGTTCTTTTCGGTGTGTTGACGTTGTATCAACCGCATCGTAGAGAGTGGTTAACGTTGTGTGTCGTCACGGTCTTAACTTTTATATTGACGTGCGTACTCAGCAACGAAGATCCATTATTATATAAACTCGTCCCGACCATTACATTTGTAGGTGCCGTGATTTTATGTATACCGCGCACTACGCTAGGTTTTTATCACGCTATCGTTTTATTATTCACACTCGTAGCATATGCGGCACTAGCGTATGACGTTGCGCACGGACAGCATATTTTAATTTACAACAACTACGAAGGTGTCATTTATGGATTGGTGGGGTGTCAAATTATCGCAATTTTTCCAACATTATGGGCTGCTTATCGTGATTTTAATCCAAGTGGCTGCTCTTGGTTGGTCAATTTACAAAGGTATACGAGATAATGAGCGTACACACACCAGATGTGGGCAATGTGGGGATTTACGGCTCAGCGGTCGGCGGAGTCGTAACGACGACGGGAACAGTAACGGGTTGGATTAACGAAAATGCGATGATGATCGGTTTAGGTTTATCGCTTTTATCATTATTAATAGGTGTGGTGTTTAAAGTATTGGCGGGTATACGTGACGAACGTCATCATCGCGAGCGCTTAGAAGCTGAAAGAATACAAAACGCGCAACAACATGAGTCATTACGCGCCGAGTTATTAGCAGCGGTTAGACGTGGCGATTGATCCCCGCGAGTACATCCTCAATATATCCTAAACCCTTACCACCGTTATCAACGGGTAACATGTAAGGCGTCCGACCGTTGTCTAACTCGTGAAGAATGACACGATGCGCTTCTTTTAATGCCGCTTCGAGCGCTTCGATACGTTGTTTGTCAGCTAGTAATTCTGGAACTTTTCGCACATCTGAACCAATAAAAGATTCGCCTTTATACTCGATACCACCACAGAGTCTCGTTGTTGTATCAAATCTATCCACACGCCACGACGAACCTATTTTAATTTCACATAATTCTCCTTTATTCATCACACTCACCACCCTTAGCGACATGAAAGAATCGACAAATCAGTGGGGTTAAAATCACTGATAGCGCTAACCAACACAATAAGAAATTAATCATTTTATCACTCCCAATAATAGCGCCCCGATGTGAAGCGCCCATGACCTAAATGTACATCACTTTGACAATGGCGTCAATAGAGGTTTAACGAGTTTTTCCGCTTGTTCGACGTAATAGTCGTAATTAACGGTTGAACGGTCGAAGTTCTTCACGTTTGAACAGTCCGTAACACGCCAACCCACACATATACCCATTTCGCGCTTATCGTGCTTGCTGCGATTCTTCGTGTGGATACGTTCGTCCCATGCGTCGCCCACCTCAGCGATCACTTGATTGTACAACGTATCGCTGACCTTTGTTGCGCGTTTCCACGTGCCAATCTCGCCCGTAGGTGGGGCGATTTTAACGAGCGTACCGCCGTCGTTCGATACGTAGTAACGAATGATACTGTTAAGTTCCATTTCGGCGTCATATTCTGGCCAACGCATTACGAGACGATTCGAGCGTGGCACTTTGGCGCGACACATGAAGTCGTAGTTGTCAACGTGGTTCATTATGAATGTGCGAATATCCTCACCACGTACTAACGCAGCCTCAGCCGCTTTAGGAACTATTAGTTGTGACGGGTCCTTACCGTAAGGCACTTCACGCGTGCCGGGATTCTCGTCCATGCGCTCGTGAGCATACGCACCGATACGTTTCAATTTACCGCCTTCATATTCGGCAATGTAGCTGTTAACGTCACGGATAAACATTCTAGAATATTGCGCTTCTTCGAGTTCAAGTTGCGTCAACTGCTCCCACCATTTACACAGCGCTCTGGTGTGTTCAATGTATCCACGTGGACAAAAGTACGTCACGCCGTCGGTGTTGGCCTGAATCATTTCAAGACCTGGCACTTTGATTAGTTGCTCGACGAGCATACAAAGCAATAATTGACCGTTGAGCGTGATTGACATCGTGAACTTAGGATCAAGGAACACACTATAAGCGTTGTTACTATTACCGTAGTTAGCGTTAAGGGCTTCTTTGTATGCTGCGTTCTCTGCGCTGCCTTTTTTATACGTTTTACGTGTTTTATAAACTCCCTCGTAAGCGTCACAGAATGCCACTCCTAAATGGTCAGCGTGTAACCTGTTCTGAATGGCTAGGTTCGGGTAAAAGCTGGCGACATCTACATCAATTATCTGATGTGTGACGTTAGATGTGAATATACGAGACTCGACACTTGCATGTATACCACCGGTGCCGAAATAGTATTTAAGTCCGTTGACATCGGCGTTAAGTCCAGTAAACACGCCCTTAGTTTCGGTGATGGTCTTGCTAGCTAAGTACGCTCGAACCGCTTCAAACTCTGGACGCTCGAATTTAACATAAGGGAATATACACTCGGCTAAATTGATTGACGCGCGTATCGTTTGGCGTTTGTGTTTAGTACGCCCCACGCGGTCGTAAAACTCGATACCAGCCTTTTCACATTCGTGAATAAGAATATCGCCGCCCATTTTAGTGTTCGAGTGGTTCATAAACGACTTGCCGAACGTCACGGATAGTTCTTCACGTAGTTTAATTTGGGTCAATGACCGAACGTAAAAGAATATTGTGGCGATAACGTCGTGCTCGTTATATGCGTGTAACGCTTCGATTTGTTCACGGTTTAACACTGTACCAACGGGGAACGGTAAATCGTCGACGTTATCCATACGCATCGCAATTTCAAGCGCTTTAAGGCTCGTCGGCTCTGTACCTGTGACTGGGTTCTCTTTGTTGTAATGCCACACCATAATTAAATCGAGTTGTTCGAATAGTCGCTCGTTGTCCCAAACTTGCAACGCAAACTTTTCGTCTTTCGAACCTTTGATCAATCGCATCGCTAAATCGTAAATAGCGCGGGGGTCGTTCATTTGCCCCATAACGATACGGTGTAACACTGGGTAGTCAAACCCCACGTTATTGTAACCGACGCCGCGAGCGTTACAGGCTTTAAGCTGCATAACGAAAGCGATTAAAGCCACTGAGTCGTCGACAAATTCGCTGATCTCGAATCGCCAACGCGTATCGGTAGCGATATGGATGAATCGAGCCGTAAAGCAATTGGGGTAAGTTTCCAAATCGTACCCATAGTCACGTGGGTTGACGTGCGCTTGCTTTGAAAACTGTTCAGGTGTACCGCAATGTGGACAATGTGACATATCGCCAGGGAACGTTTTACCACAGCCGTTCAAATCGTCACAATGTGATAAGTATTTCATAAATCTGACTCCTTGACGAACGTACCGTTAACCATCTTACCCTTACGGTCTTTGATATCGTGCCAAGCGCTAGTTAAACACTGTGCCATTGAATACCCTTCACGTTCTGCAATATTATCAAGCACGACATTAATATCACCGATTGAGTCTGGTAAACCTGAACCATCGCACGTTTTTATACGCCCTTCGTCTAATAATTCTGTAACTATATCGTTTATTTCAAGCACAGCTTCGAACGGGTCTAAACCAGGTTTTAACGCCATGTAAAGTTCGATCACTTCTTCGAGTAGTTTTTTAAACTGAATAACACTGGTCGTACCTTCAATTAAATTGCGGTCATAATGCCATTTTGTAAAGCGCTCGAATAAAACCGGTAACGATGTGTTATTTAGTTGACTATTAACCATGTTCAGTACTCCAAATATTAAAAAAAGCCCCGAGCCGTTAAGCGTCGGGGCGATTGTTACGCTATTAACCGCGCGGTAAACCTGCTAGATGCGCCTCGGTCCATCCAGGCATTGCGAGTAATTGTTCTTTCGTGTAGCTCGTACCGCTCACGATGTAACCCGGTTCGGCAACTGGTGGAGGTGGTGGAGGTGTAGCCACGGCACCCGGCATTGCTTGCGGTTGCACAAGGTCATGCGCTGGCGTTACGGTTGCCGCTGGTGGCGGGGTTGCGGCTGCTTGCTGTGGTGGCGGGGTCGTAGCGGCTTGAACCACACCAGCGTCAACTAGAGCACCTTGTGGGATCACTGGGGCGCTGCTTCCAAACGCTGCGGCGGCGTCAGGTGCGTTAGCTGACATGATTTGCTGACCAGCGCGAGACAGTTCTAACAGCACTGGGTTGATGTACATACCTGGGCTATCTGTTGAATTATTTGGCGAAACGCTGAACGATAGACGCACATAATCACCGCGCTTAATTTCGTTCTTGTTCTGGATCACTTCGTGTGGTTGATATTTACCGACGTGATAACAAGGTGTCGGGAAACATGACGAAGCGAATATTACCCAGTGACCCTGATAACCTTCACGACTACACGGTGTGACCATCTTTTTGTTCGGCTCGGTCGAATCGCCGTCGGTAATCTTCCAAGAGAACGTACGCATACCGTGTTCACCACGTGGGTAAGCAGCAACGGCCGCAGCGTAGATTTTCTGACCCCAATCGGTTTGTTTCCAGTCGGTCGTACCATTTTTAGGGATAGCGATACCGACTGACTGATTGAACATTGGCGAACCGTCTTTGAACGCTTTTTGCTGACCCGTACGGTCGTCAGTGACTGAGTGCATTTCCATCGGGTGACCAGAAACTAAACGTCCAACAGGTGTTAGGATATCATTTGACATAATTATTACTCCGCTTGGTGGTGTTGGGCGGCGTACCGCCCGTTAAGTTATACTAATTAATTAGATTGATAAACCGATGCGACCGAAAAACTTAGATAGTTTATCGTGACCGCGCTGCATAATCTCACTCTTACTCGGTCTGTCCATATGTTTGGCTACTTTAGATTTTACTTTCTTGCCATGTTTGTTTTGCGACATAATTTATTGCCCTTCATATTGTTTACGAAATACGTTACGCGCTTTTGCGCCTGTGTCCTCGACAAGCTTTAATCCCGTCGTTGGAGTTTCACTATACGCGTCTATGACGGATACGTCAATACCTTTTTTCAACGCTTGTGACGGTGTATCTAATTCGACGGGTTTACGCACGTCAACGCCGAGTAAGTCGCCCATCATGATCACTTCATCGTGCGGTGTATCTTTGCGCCAGCGTTTGCGGCCGTAACCCTGTTCACCAACGAAACCAGGTAACACTTTGCCGTTGCGTATTTCCGCAAGCGCCTGTTCTTCGAGTCCTGATAGTCTCGCTTTCATTGCACGTTCTGCACGTTTTAAAATACGTAACTCAAGCGCTAAATGATGTCCGGTCAACGAAACACCCTCGGCTGCGCTAAGGTAATCAACGCCACTGTAAGCGACTTGCTGCAACGCCGTACAAGCGTAACGTGCTGGGCAATAGTCACATTGGCGCCCAACTTTACACACCGCAGCGTCACTATACGAGTCGACAGCCGCCGACTTAACTGTATTGATATAACCGCGAAGGTCTGACGCCTTACAATCCCACACTTGAGTTGTACCACCGCTACGGAATGACCGAGGCTGTGAGACTCGAAGCGACACGTTTAGATTTTGGTCAACAAATCCGTTAACATTTAACAGTTCGAGTAGTCCAGCAACGTAAGTAATTAATTGCCAGTTCTCGAACGCATCAACACCACGGTGGCCGAACTTAGCGTCCCAAACGTAAAGCGTGTTAGCTTTCGCATCGAGTAGCCAGCAATCGATATAACCGTACATACCATCATAAATACACGACAAGTCGATGTATTCTTCTATGTGTAAATTACGCATCGTACCGTTGGTGTTCGTCACTTTCAGTACGTCGTTAACGTATTCGAGCGCAGCGTCGTAAATCTCGTCGGTAATGACGATGTTATCGCGACTCAACGTTCCAACAACATTACCAGACGACACGAGCGTTTCGCCCGGCGTTCTGAACGATTCAAGTATTAATTGAGCAACTTCGTGAAACGCTCGACCTTCGAGTCGTGCCTCACTCGTACCTTCACCACTATCTATCGCGGGGAATTGTTGGGACAACTTGACGCTGCCCGTACAGTTCACCCACGTATCAGCGCCATACGCTAATAACGGGGATTTATTCATAATAATTTCACCAACGCTGCGTGAACCTGTGGGATCAAGTCGGTACGCGCAGCAAGTAACGCGATAGACGCTAAACCTTGCGCTTTTAACGCTTCGTCGATTGACTCTTTCGTTAACTTCTTATTGTTCACGGTGATGAATTTCATCAACTCGGGGAACGTCGTCGGGCCCGTTACTACTGCAGCATCGACAGGTGGCGTTACTACTGCAGCATCGACAGGTGGCGTTACTACTGCAGCATCGACAGGCGGCGTTACTACGGCATCAACGACAGGCGGCGTTACTACGGCATCAACGACAGGTGGCGTTACTACTGCAGCATCGACAGGTGGCGTTACTACTGCAGCATCGACAGGTGGCGTTACTACGACATCAACGACAGGTGGCGTTACTACGACATCAACGCAATGACATGGTGTATCTTCCATCTGATAATACAAACCCGAACCATCGCAATCTCTACAACCAACCAAACCTTTATCGCTATCCAACTTAACATTAGTACCGACATCAACAGCAGCAACAGGAATAACCATCAAAGCTTTTAACTCAGTCTTAACACCTTCGACGTATTCGGCCCATTCTGCGTCGTTTTTGTCTTTAGGCTTGCGAGCCATACGCCACGTGTTATCGTCTAAGCGAGTTTTACCGCGACTGTGAATACGTGAATCCCACGGTAAACCGTCCGCGTCGATTGTGTCGTTCGCTTCTGGTATCTCGCTAGCAATTTCGTCGAAATCAACTAACGATTTACCGTATTGTTCGGCGTCAGTGGTGATTGCTGCATTATCATCGAGGCAATCTTGTATCACTGATTTAACGTAATCAACGTTATCATCGACCAACGGCTCAACCGTTACACTACGACTAACATCACCAACCGTTTCGGTGTGACCATTCACGGGCAATGTGGTATCAATGTCACGGGCTATAGATTGTAGGGCGTTACCCATGTGGTATAAGACACTAGCGTTATTATCAGGTAATTCTAATTTCATCGTTAAATCCTTAGTTGTTTGTTGACGACAGCGCCATATTAAATGTATTATGACCACATTGTCAACAAACTTAACGGAAATAAATTATGAGAACACCTGATAACGTGGTCGTGCTGGTGCGACTATGACCCACATTACTAATCACGCGTCGCAACGATGGGCTGAACGATTTGGTAAGCGCTTTGTGATGCGTGACATACTCGAAGAATTTCAACGGGCGACAAAATGGAAACCGAACCGAGCGAGACGCCTCGGCATTCGTATCGACCCGACTCGCCGCTATTATGTGACCGAAACGTGTATATTCGTCGTCGCAGTAAACAGTTGCGCTATAGTAACAATTTTACCTCGGAGGTGTTGATAAATACGTCAAGGTGCGTATAATAACGAAACGTTTCTTTATTTGATGAGGTCGAATCATGGCGAACAAAAGAAAAGATATAACAGGTAATCGATACGGTAAACTTACAGCTTTACACCCCACTGAACCAAACCATAAAGGATTATGGAAATGGTTATTTCAGTGCGACTGCGGTAACACAATTGAACGTTCAATAACGTTCGTTTCTAAATTCAGAGGTAATGTTAATAGCTCGTGTGGCTGTTCACATCATTTAAAAACACACGGTATGTCTAAGTGTGACAAAAAATTACGTTGGGTATGGTTAGCGATGCGCCAGCGTTGTATAAATCCCGAAAATAAAGATTACATTAACTACGGTGGTCGGGGGATCTCAATATGTGACGAATGGTCAGATTATGCTAACTTTCACGCGTGGGCTATGTCGTCAGGGTACAAAGATAAGGTGACAATTGAACGTGTAAACGTTAATGGTGATTATTGTCCGAGTAACTGTACTTGGGTGGTCAACGAGAAACAAGCGCTGAATACTACACGTAACGTTTATTATGAATATAAAGGTAAGTCATATTCAATGCGTGAATTGTCTGAACTATCAGGTGTTAATTACAACACGTTACGCAATAGAATCAGCAATTATAAATGGAGTGTTGAGCGCGCTATGGGTACGTCCGAATGACTATAACAATGCGCCCATATCAGGCGAAAGCGATTGACGATGTATATCAGTGTTGGGAAGATGGTAAACAATTTATCGTGTTGGTTATGCCTACCGGGTCCGGTAAATCCGCTACATTATGTGAGATTGCTAGAATTGAGCGCGATAGCGGTCAGGTGTTACTTATCCTCGCACACCGTCGCGAGTTAATTACACAGTTGAGTCACACGCTTGCGCGCAATGGGTTGATGCACAACATACTAGCCGCAACTAATACGGTTAAAGCTGCACACAAACAACAAATATTAGAGTTTGGTAAATCGTTTGTTACGCCAACGAGTAAGGTGTTTGTCGGGTCGGTACAGTCTATAAAACCTAACGTGATCTCTAACTTTTCAAAATATAAAGATAAATTAACCATCATTCAAGACGAGTTTCATCACGCGACTAAAAAGTCAAAAACTTGGGGCGGTATACTAACACCACTCGACGACGCGGGGGCTAAAGGTCTTGGTGTTACTGCCACACCTTGTCGGGCAGACGGGCAAGGTTTATCGCGTGAAACAGACGGTTACGGTGATTGTATGGTGTTAGGCCCTACTGCGCGTCAATTGATGGATATGAAGTACCTTAGCGATTATCGTATATTCTCACCGCCGAGTGACCTTAATCTGAACGAGGTTTTAGTAAGTAAGACCACGGGGGATTACCAAGAAAATTCACTTAAAGCTGAAATTGGTAAGTCGCATATAGTCGGCGATATTGTTGATCAGTATTTGCGTATCGCCAAAGGTAAACCTGGTTTAACATTCACAGTCGGCGTGGAAATGGCCGAACGAGTGGCCGAACAGTATCGTGCTAAAGGTGTACCAGCTATAGCCCTATCTGGTAAAAGTGAAGATTCAGAGCGCGACAATGCGATCAAGGATATTGCGAGCGGTAAAATATTACAGATAGTTAACGACATGTTGTTCACTGAGGGTACAGACATACCTTGTGTCGAGGTCGTGACATTTGCCAGACCGACGCAAAGCTACGGTTTATATTGTCAAATGTTCGGTAGAGCGCTTCGAGTATCACCAGGTAAGACGCACGCTATCATTATTGATCACGTCGGCAACGTAGCCCGTCACGGTTTACCGGACGCTAAACGTGAATGGTCACTTGATAGGCGTGAAAAGCGCGGAAGCGGTGAAGCTGAGAATACGACGCGAACGTGCGTCGACCATAAAGTTGATGGGGTTGTGACCGCTGAGGGTTGTTACTCGGTGTTTGAGCGGTTCCTCAAAGAATGCCCGTTCTGTGGGCTTGAGATACGAACGCCAACGCCCGCTGAGCGAACAGGGCCCGAACACGTTGACGGGGATTTGTTCGAGCTTGACGCCGATACGCTCGCTGCGATGCGTGGCGAAGTGGCCAAGGTTGACCGCCCGATGGACGAAGCGGTTGCAGAGTATCGCGCCGAGTTGATGCGTAAGCACACACCAACTATCGGTGTAATGGCGCATACTAAACGATTCGCCGTCAAACTCGAAGCGCAACAAACCGCTATAGGTGCGTTACGTGAAATAATGGCCATATGGGCAGGGCATTACCGCGCGGCTGGTCGTGACGACTCGGAAATATTTAGACGGTTTTACCTACGTTACGGCGTAGATTGGTTAAGCGCTCAGGCGCTAGGTTCCGAAGCGGCTTTGACGCTCGGTGAACGTGTTGCAATGGATATTGGGAGTGTAGAGTGATGATTAAGGTAATATTCTTGTATGACTACACGGGTATCATGGCAAAACCGTGGTTAGATGCGGGTTATGAGTGTTGGTGTTTTGATGGGCAACATGAACCAGGAATAATAAGAGACGGTAACCACGTGAAAGTTGGTATGTGGTTTGACGCATACAATACACGACAGCATGTAATTGAAATAGTTGAAACAGTTGGGGATGGTGTCAAATTTGTGTTTGGGTTCCCAGAATGTACAGATATGGCTGTAAGCGGTAGCGCTCATTTTGTTAAAAAGTTGAAAGTTAACCCAGCTTGCCAAGCTGAGGCAGTAGAGTTGGCCAGACTGGTGAAGTATGTCGGTGATCACTATTCTTGCGCGTGGGGTCTTGAAAACCCTGTCAGCGTAATGTCGTCGATATGGCGTAAACCAGATTTTTATTTTAACCCTTACGATTACGGCGGTTATTTACCTTTTGACGACGAACACCCCCAATATCCACAATATATAAAACCTAGGGACGCCTACCCTAAAAAAACAGCGATATGGTGCGGTAACGGATTTGTAACGCCGGAACGATTGCCGGTTACAGTGGATGCAGGGTATTCAGACCAGCACAACAAACTAGGCGGTAAAT